>Ga0209935_1003762_pt1 | contig 15017 bp, 17 predicted proteins | sample ThiBio_1000_plan_2_FD_183958 | JGI IMG/M metagenome (GOLD analysis project Ga0209935, IMG submission 183958) | Wastewater bioreactor microbial communities from Cape Town, South Africa - Thiocy_cont_1000_plan (SPAdes) | ecosystem: Engineered > Bioreactor > Thiocyanate-remediating >... | reverse complement strand
TGGCTCGAAGTCCTGTGGCACTGCCTCACCAAGGGCGTGCTCTACGACGAAGCCGTGCACGTCGCCAACCGCAACCGAGCCCTCGGACACGCCGCCTGAGCCCGGGGTTGACAGAGGGTGTCTCATCGGCTTTCGCGTCCTCCCACCGCGGGAAGCAGAAACGCCGGTCGGGTCCGTGGACCCTTCCGGCGCCTCTGTTGATCACATGGCGGTAGCGGTGGGATTTGAACCCACGGAGGCTTGCACCTCACACGCTTTCGAGGTCTGCCGGGCGGGGTCCGGGCAGGCCCGTGAGTGTCTGGACCTGCGCCCGCTCCCCCGGCTTGCACGCCGTGGACCTGCCCGAACGGTGGCGAATGAGACTCGAACTGAGACTGGCCCATGATCACCGCGTTCCGGTGGTCTCGCCCGACGGTCGAGCGAGACCACACGCTTTCCAAGTCTGGTGATGGCTGTTCGGGCGTGGCCGGTGTCATGCTCGCAGTGGTCATCGTGCAGGTCGAACGTGAAGCGAATGCCGGCGAACGAGTACGAACCAAAACTGGAACTGAGACTGGCTCACGCTTCAAGCGATGACGAGGCGACGTTGGACGGGCATAGTGTCGAGTCCGTGCTGCACATTCAGGACTACGAAGAGATCCTGGCAAGACTTGGTAGTGCGAGCAACGCCGAGGTTGCACAGGTCGTCCACTGGTATCGCGGCCGTCGGCGTGGCCCGCACGGCGACACGGCCGAGATCACGATCGAGCTGCTACGAGGGCCAGCAGGCTTCACGATCGAGGCCCGAACTGAAGACGGCCGACGGGCATCACCGGGCCAGCCTTCGTGGGACCTCGCCGCAGCGATCACGGCCACCGACTGGTCCGGCCTCGATGGCCCGATCACCTGACTGGCATGTGACGATCTGGTTGACCGGCTCGGCGGTGGCGGCTGCATGTGGCCGCAATGCGCCGCCGGTTTTACAGTGGGCTGTCAACCGGGCCTTGACCTGCGGCGATGCCGCGTCCACACCCGCCGCGTCCGTGCATAGTCCGCTGGCTTGTTCTTGCGCGTCCAACACCGGGTGCTGGTGGTGATCTCCTCGCGGCGCGGGTGGAACCCTTCCGGGCCGCGCGGTGGGGTGCAAGGCATGCAGTCCCGCCTTGTGCCCCACCGCGCGGTCCGGTAGCCCTTGGGCGCGCCGTGAGGAGATCACCACCCCGCCGCACTTCCCCGATCTCCGAGCGGTGTCGGGTGTGGGCGGAGCCCGCTGTTTTCCTCAGACCGGACGATGATGCTCCCGTGGCTCGTCGATCGACACCGATGCGTGGACAGCTGCGCGATGCCGCCAGTCATCACGATGTGCTGCCCGAGGGCCTGGTCCAGCGCCACGTAGCCGAGTCCGACGTCGAGCTGCTTGGGCGCCTGATGGCCGATGGCTACCGGGGCACCATGGATGACACAGGTGAGGATGACGCCTGGCATCACACGGAGGCTGCAGCAACCCTGCAGGGGCACTACGGTGCTGTCCTCTGGGATGCCAGCTTCGTCGCCGTCAATGGCCCGCAGCTCGCGGGAACCTGCCTGGTGACCGACGGCGGTTCTCACCTGCTGCTCGCGTTCGCGATCGTCGTCCCGGAGTGGCGGAACCGCGGTGTTGGTGCTGCGCTAATTGCTGAAAGTGCGCGCGCTCTCCTCGGTGCCTCGCACGTGGAGTGGACGCTCGCGGTCACCGATGACAACCCTGCCCGTCGGCTCTACGAGCGCCTGGGCTTCGTGCCGGACGAGTCGCTGCGCAGGACGTCACGAGACGCGGGCGCGTGACCATCGACGGGCGGGCCGGTCGGGCAGAGCTACGGTCGCCGCGTACACCTGCTGCTCGCGCTGATCTGGTCTCTTGGATCTGTGACGCCCTTCCGTGGAGGGGGCCGGGTAGGACGGACCGACGGCCGCACCCGGGCCGGAGGTAGAGGGGGTGGACGGCGGGCCGGCATAGCCGGCCCGCGCCGCCGGAGGCGGCGCCTTGATCCCATAGAGACAGATTCGGCAGCGTAGAAGTAGAACGGTGACAAGAACGGTGACGATGTGTCCGGTCGCCGTGTCGCTCACCGTGTCGGAGCGTACGGGGGCGTGCGCTCGTGATGCCTTCTAGCTGCCTCGACCCTGTCGATCTTGACGACGCCAGACTCGTATGTCATCCCGGATTGCCCGACTGGCGAGGGCGCGCCACCTGCCAGTCGACCAGATTCGCCCAGGACTCGGCGCGAGCCGTGATCGCCCCGATCAGCGCTCCCTTAGCGTCAGCGTAGGTGTTCATGTCTGACCACTCACGCCGAGCAAGCTCCCGCTTCAGCGCCGCATAGGCCTCACGATCCGCGGCGTTGAATCTGAGCCAATCCCTGAAGAGGAGGTGCCGCCGTTCCCAGTCACTGCCTTCCCGACAGATGTGGAGGTGTACGTCGCGGTCTGTCGTCCGAACCATCCGATGGCCTGGTTGACGGACGCGAAGGTGGTACCCGGCCCGCTCCAACGCAGGCAGGTAGGCGGACTCGTCGTCGGGGTTCTGCACGCTGATGTCGATGTCGATGATCGGTTTGGCATCGAGGCCAGGCACCGATGTCGAGCCAATGTGGTCGATCCGGCGAGCGGTCGGTCCCAGCGCCTCGGCGATCCGCTGACGCTCGGCTGCGAACCGAGCCGGCCAGCTCGGGCTATAGGCGACGATCACGATGTCGCGCTTCTCTATCCCACCGATCAACTCAATCTCGTCTGGCATGCTGACAAGGGTGCCGGATGCGCGATGCTGCAGCGCATGCGACCCGACACAGATCCACAAGGTCTTCCGGGAGACGAGGCAGGCCGCCTGATCCTGGGCCTGCGATGCGCGCGCTCACCAGCGGGAACGTCACCCGGCCCGGAGACGGCATGTACATCGGACCAGGTGGAGGGCTCTACACCGGCTCTACACCGGACTCCGCGGGGAATGTACACGGGGCCGTCTGGCACGCCCTACAGCGCCAACCAACCACCTCGCCTCACCTGGCGGTGTTCCTGCGCGAGAACGGCATGGAACGCCTCGCGGAGTTGCTCGAACGGCATCTCCGGTAGGGATCGCTAGGCCCTTGGCTGCTAGGCACGGCGCGGCCAACGTGGCTCCGGCTCCACTCCCCCCGCAGCTCAGACGTCCGTTGCCGTCCGGCTCGTCCGCAGCTTTAAGGGGCGATTGTTGCTCAGTTTGGCACTCACCGGCGGCCGCGAGCTATGCGGGGAAGTCGTAGACGATCGCGGGTTCGCTAAGTCCGTCGCTGTGGTTGTGGGAGATCGTGTCGAGCCGACGGGCGCCAAGGCGCTCGTAGAGACGGATGGCGGCCCGGTCCTTAGCCATGACGTCGAGCGCTACGGCACGGTGAAGCGAGCGGGCATACTCCATTGCGGCGCTCATGAGGAGCTGCGCGGCTCCGGCGCCGCGGTGGTCGGGGTCGACGAAGAGGCGGACGGGGACGACCAGGTCCGCGAGTGCGCCGCCGGTCTCGCGGCGCCAGACTTGTGCCGCCTCGTCGTCGGGTTCGGCGCTTGTCAGGGTCACCTGCCCGATTGGTTTCCCGGCGATCTCAGCTGTCCAACTGCGCAGCGCATGGGGGTGCTGCAGCCACGCCTCGGGGTCGGCAACGCCTTCGACCGGGTATCCGTCGACGGAATGGACGCGCACCAGTGACGCGGCGAGCGCGGGCAGGTCTGCGTCGTGGCGCAGACGGATGACGACGCGGTCGGCGGTCACTGCTCCTCCACTGGCATGTCGTAATCGAGCGCTGTGGAATCCGCACGCATCACGAAGTGGGTGACCTCGAACGGCAGCCGTGCGGCATCGATTCCGGTGTGCCACAGGTCTATTACCGGCACGCCGTCGGGGATCTGCATGCGCTCGGCTTCCTCTCGACTAGGCATCCGGGCGGAAATCTCCTCCCGGATGTAGGTGATCACATGTCCGCGTGCGCTGAACTGACCGTAGATGCCTTCCGGCCCCATGTCGGCCGAGTCGGCGAGCGGCGTGTCCTCGACGATGTGCCACGGTGCGAAGGTGATGCCCACCTGCACGGGTTCGCCGTCGGCGAAGTACCAGTTCTCACGGCGGACGATGGCGGCGCCGGGCTCGATGCCCAGCCTCGTGGCAACGTCAGGCGCCGCCTCGGCCCGCGTGATGGTGCTGTCGACGTGGGGTGCGCGGCCCTGGGCGATGGCTTCAGCGCCGAACGGACCCAGCTCACTGGAACTGCGCATCGCTGCGCTGTAGCGGCGGCGCCCGAAGCGCATCCAGCGCGGCCGGTCACGGACGAAGACACCTCGCCCGTGCTTGGCGATCACGAGTCCTTCGCGCCGCAGCTCTGCGATGGCTTCGCGTGCCGTGTTCCGCGCAGCGCCGTGTTCCGCAGCTAGCGCGCGCTCGGAGGGGATCTGGTCGCCGGGGCGGTACCGGCCGGCGGTGATTTCGTCGCGCAGCGCCCGCGCAATCGCACGGTAGTCGCCCAGCGAGGCGCGTGGCCGGGGTGTCGAGGTCGTCACGACGCCACTCTATCCGCACTGGCCTGAGCCAGTGCTTGACGTACTGGCTCAAGCCTGTTTGACTCACGTCACCTGGCTCAAGCCAGTTTGACACGGTCCGCAGGGCGGACCGAGAGGAGCCCACGATGGCGATCAACGGCAGGTTCAAGGTCAACCACGGGGACGTGTTTCCGCACGGCGCGTACGTCGTGGGGGAGGTGGAGCCGGTGCGGGATTTCGAGCGTTCGACCCGGGAGCGTCCGGTGCAGGCCACCGACAAGGAGTCGGGGTTGTTGGTGTGGTCGGTGTCGGTGCTCGACCCCGACCCGGATGCCCGCAAGGACGCCAAGACGGTGACGGTGAAGATCTCGGCCCCGCATCAGCCGGTGCCGCCGGAGGCGATCGCGGGGATGCCGTTTCGGCCGGTCGAGTTCGACGGGCTGACGGTCACGCCGTACCTCAACGAGAACGGCGGCCGCGCCCGCGTCGCGTACAGCTTCCGCGCGGCCGCGATGCGCGCCCCGCACGTCGGCGTGAGCAAGCCGGCGCCGCGCGTCAACTCCGGGGAGGCGGCCTGACCCTCCGCATAGCGGAGAGGAGCCCGTTCACAGCGGGCTCCTCTCCTGACCTTCACGCAACCCACGCCCTGGCAGGCAACCGAGTCCCGGAAGGACACCGACCCTAGATGAGTACGCCCCGAAACACCCTGACCACCACCGCAGACCCAATCGACCGGCCGCCGGTTGCGGATCGGGTCGCCGCCGCGACCGACGACTACAACCGACAGTTCCACGCCCTGGCCGCGACCCGGCCGGGCACCGACGCCGAGCGGGCCGAACGTGCGCAGCGGCTGTCGATGATCTGCGCCCGCACCGCGGGCTGGTGGCGCGTCCTGGCCACCCATTGCGACCCGGGTGTGCACGCGGTGTTCCGGCTCGCCGCGGTCGCTGCGGAGTGCCAGGAGCGCGACCGGGCCCGGTTCTGGCGCGACCTGGCCGCGGACTGGCAGGCCCGCGCCGAGCAGCGCCCCACCTCCGACGCCGCCGGCGCCCTGTCGAACTGGGCCGAGCTGGGGGTGACCACATGAACGCGACCACCACCACCACGACCACGTCCACCACCACCGCGACCGGCCAGGACTGGCGCCGCGACGCCATGTGCGCCGAGGTGGACCCGGAGGTTTTCTACCCGCTCGACCTCGACCCGATCGGCCCTGCCGTCACCGCCGCCCGCGGGATCTGCGCCGACTGCGTTGTGCGGCTGAACTGTCTGCTCGACGTGATGGCGGGGGAGGACCCGGCGCGTCGGTGGGGGATCACCGCCGGCCTGACCCCGGACGAGCGGGCCGCCGTGTTCGCCGGCCGCCGCAGCTCGTCGGCTCGGCCTGGGGCGGTGGCCGCGTGAGCGCCCGGACCCGTTCCCGCGTCAACGCCACCTTGACGGCCGGACGCTCGCCGCGGGTGGTGGAGAACACCGAGTTCGCCGCGTTCGGCCGCCGCATCCTCCGGGCGGCCGGGCGGCCGGGCGGCGCATCGCCGCCGGTGACGTCGAGGCCCTGCCCGACCTCGCCGCCCTGTCCGTGGACCTCGACGCCGCCATCGGCGACGCCGTGACCGGGCTCCGCGCGGCCGGCTACTCGTGGGGCGAGATCGCCTCCCGGCTCGGTGTCACCCGCCAGGCCGCACACCAGCGCTGGGCCAGCGGGCCGGCCACGAATCGGGGGTGGCGTGATGTCGACCGCGCAACTGGTCCTGCTCGTCCTCGTCGCGGGCGGCGCCCTGTGGGTGCTGCACAAGATCGGCAAGTGGTTGACCCAACTCCTGGAAGCCCTCGCCGCGATCGCGGTCGTGTTCGTCACGGCCTGGCTGCTGGTGAAGGGCACGTGGAAGCTCGGGCGCTGGATCGTGCGGCACTGGCGCACCAGCATCGGCACGACGCTCGTGCTCGGCTGGTGTTACCTGCTCGGCTGGCCCTCGCTGGCCGCCACCGTGGCGGCCGTCGCGCTCGGGATGCTCGGCTGGTGGTACCTCGGTCACGGCTCCTTCGAGCCGTGGGCCGGGCGCCGGCTGCGCGGGTGGTGGCTGCGCTGGATGGTCTACGCCCGCAAGATGCCCCACTGGCTGCGCGCCTGCGGCCTTACCGTGGCCGACCGGGACCCGGGCGTGCACGTGCAGGTCAACCCGTTTCGCCGCTCCGCGGTCCAACCGAAGGTGAAGCCCGGCGCCGGGCAGACCCCGCGCGTGGTCGGTGTCCGCTCCGGCGGGTCGTGGGATGAGGTCCGGGTGCGGCTGGTGGCGGGGCAGACCCCCGAGGACTTCGACCTCGCGGCCCGCTCGCTCGCGGTGGCGCGCGGGGTGGCGCGCTGTCAGGTCCGCGAGCTCGGCCCGAACCTGGTCTCGATCGACTACCAACGCCACGACCGACTCGCCACGGTCGTCGAGTGCCAACCCCTCGCCGCCCTGTGGGGAGTGCGCGGCGAGCACATCGACGTCCGCCGGGTGTGGTCCGGGCGCACCGAGTACGGCACGGACTGGTTCCAGGCCATCGAAGGCAGCCACACCCTCGTGGCCGGCTCCACCGGCGCGGGGAAGAACTCCTTCACCTGGTCGCCGATCATCTCCATGGCCCCGGCCATCCGCGACGGCCTCGTGCGCGTGTCCGCGATCGACCCCAAGGGCATGGAACTGGCCTACGGCCGGCGGGTGTTCCACCGCTACGCCTCCACCAGCACCGACGCGTTGGCGCTGCTCGACGACCTCATCGAAGGTATGACCGAGCGGAAGGAACGCTTCTCCACCCGCAAGCGGGTCGTGCCCATCTCGCGCGACAACCCGTTGGAGCTGGTCGAGTTCGACGAGATCGGCGCCCTGGTCCGCTACGTCGGAGACCGCAAAACGCGCGAAGCCATCATCGAACGCATCGCCCTGCTCACCACACAAGGTCGTGCGCTGGGCTACTCGGTGCGCGGGTATGTGCAGGAGCCGACCAAGGACACCGTCCCGGTCCGGGAACTGTTCCCGCGCCGCATCTGCCTGCGCGTCGCGTCCAAGGCCCACGTGTCGATGGTGCTCGGCGAGCACGCCTACGACCGCGGCGCCTGGGCCAACCGCATCGGCGAACACGAACCCGGGGTGGGCTACCTGTTCGGCGAAGGCATCCGCGAACCGCTGCGCGTGCGCTCCGCGTGGGTGCCCGACCAGACCATCAAGGCCCTCGAAGCGTTCGTCACCGCCGACCCCCTTCCCGGTATCGCCGGGCCGCTGCTCGCGCTGCCCGCCCCCCGCCCCGCGTTCCACCCTGCCGGAGGTCTCACATGAGCACAGACCACATCACCGACCCGGCGCCGCCGCCGGCCGGCACCACGGGGTGGATTGAGCAGGACCAGCTCACCCGCGCCCAAAAGGCCCTCCTCGCGCTCACCGGGGACGTCGCTCGCCAGCTCGCCGAGGAGCACGGCGTGTGCGTGCGCCCACTCGCGCTGCGCAGGATTGACCTCACCTCGGGGAAGGTCGACGTGGTCCCCGTCCCCTGCGGTGCCCGGCGGGAGGACCTGTGCAAGCCGTGTGCGGAGAAGAACCGGCGGTTGCGGATGGTGCAGTGCCGCGAAGGCTGGCACCTCGAGCACGAACCCATCGCCCGCCCGGCCGATCCCAGTTCCGCTCAGAAGGAGCTGATGGCTACGCGGGCGGACCTGCATGCCGCCTACCAGCTCGCCCGCCTGGCCGGCGACGAGGACGAGTGCGACCAGATCCGCGACGCGGTCGAGGTGGTGGACGGGCAGCTGCGCGGGCTCGGGGTGCGGGGCCGGCTCGAACCCCTCGACCCACCCGACCGGCCCGCCCGCAAACGCTCGACCCGCCGGCGGCAGGACGCGCCCAACCTGCCCCGCCGGCCGGTGGAGAAACGGACTCTCGGGCGGGTGTTCGGGGAGAAGTATCGGCCCTCGACCTTCCTGACGCTGACGCTCGACTCGTACGGGCGGGTGGACGGGGACGGGGCCGCGCTCGACCCGGACCGCTACGACTACCGCCGCGCCGCGCGGGACGCGATCCACTTCCCGGCCGTGCTCGACCGGTTCTGGCAGAACACCCGGCGTTGTGTCGGGTGGGAGGTGCAGTATTTCGGCACGATCGAGCCGCAACGCCGGGGTGCCCCGCACTTCCACGCCGCCATCCGAGGTTCGATCCCGCGCGCCGAGCTGCGCGCGATCGCGGCCGCGACCTATCACCAGGTGTGGTGGCCGGCGCACGACGAGATCCGCTACAGCGGGGACCGGGTGCCGCGCTGGGACGACCGCAGCAAGGGGTTCGTCGATCCCGATACCCGCACACCGTTGCCGACCTGGCAGGAGGCGACCGACCCGGCGAACCTGCCGGCGCCGGCGCACACGGTGCGGTTCGGGGCGCAGGTCCACGTGAAGGGCATCCTCGGGGGCACCGAGGAGGCCGGGCGGCACATCGGCTACCTCACCAAGTACCTGACCAAGGACGTCGCGCACGCCGCCGGCCTCGCCGACGACGCATCGGACCGGCAACGCCGCCACCGTGACCGGCTGGTCGCCGAGCTGCGGATCACGCCGTGCTCGCCGCGCTGCGGGGTGTGGCTGCTCTACGGCGTCCAACCCCAAGGCGCCCGCCTGGCCACCGTGCCGGGGGTGTGCAAGGGCAAGGCGCACATGCCTGAACACCTCGGTATCGCCGGCCGCCGCGTCCTGGTCTCGCGCAAGTGGTCGGGCAAGACCCTGGATGACCACCGGGCCGAGCGCGCGGCGTTCGTTCGGCAACTGCTCGACAAGGCTGGCGTGCGACCCGGCTACGCCGTGGATGACGGACCGTTCGAGTGGGAGAAGACCAAGCCCGGCGACCCCGACGTCCCTACCCGGCCCGCGCTGCTCCTGGCCGCCATCTCGGAGCGACAACGCTGGAAAGCCGACTACGACGCCGCGCAACTCGCGGCCGGCGACGACCCACCCGAGAACCGTTCGGCAACTACCGAGGAGGCAGCGTGATGGAGACCGGAACCGCACGGCCGTTACGAATCGTGCTCACGGTGGAGGAGGCGGCGGAACGCCTCGGAATTGGCCGGACGCTGATGTACGCACTGGTCACGGCCGGTGAGGTGGAATCGGTGCGGATCGGCAGGCTGCGGCGCGTCCCGACGGACGCACTGGACTCCTACGTCTTGCGGCTGCGCACGTGCCCGCACGGTCCGGAGGCAGCCTGATGACGCGCTCGCCGAACGGTGCGTCGAGCATCTACCTCGGGAAGGACGGGCACTGGCACGGGCGCGTCACGGTCGGGGTGAAGGACGACGGCCGGCCCGATCGGCGGCACGTCATGGGCACCCGGGCTGACGTGACGCGCAAGGTGCGCGAGCTGGAGAAGGGCCGCGACACCGGCACCGTTCGCAAGTCGGGTCCGACATGGACGGTCGAGAAGTGGCTCACGCACTGGGTCGAGAACATCGCGGCGCCCTTCGTTCGCGAGAACACGATCTCCGGATACCGCGTGGCCGTGAACGTGCACCTCATCCCGGGCATCGGGAAGCACCGCCTCGATCGGCTGGAACCCGAGCACCTGGAGAAGCTGTACGTCCGGATGATGGCGAACGGCAGCGCGGCGGCGACGGCGCATCAGGCTCACCGCACGCTGCGGACGGCGCTCAACGAGGCGGTGAAGCGGGGCCACCTCGCACGGAACCCGGCCACGTTGGCGAAGGCTCCGCGGCTGATCGAACACGAGATCGAGCCGTACTCCGTCGACGAGATCCGGCTCCTGCTGAAGACCGCGCTCGACGGACGAAACGGGGCGCGCTGGGCCGTCGCCCTCGCGCTCGGGCTTCGCCAGGGTGAAGCGCTCGGGTTGAAGTGGTCCGACGTCAACCTCGACGCCGGGTCGATGTTCGTCCGGCGTGGCCGGCTGCGTCCTCGGTGGCGTCATGGGTGCGGTGGCACCTGCGGCCGGAAGTACGCCGGCCACTGCCCGAAGCGCCAACCGGAGCGTGACGAGACGGCGGAGACCAAGTCCCGCGCCGGCCGGCGAGGCATCGGGCTACCGGCTGAGCTGGTGGAGCTCCTGCGGGCTCATCGGGTCGAGCAGGACCAGGAACGGGAGAAGGCGGCGCAGCTCTGGGTGGACGGCGGGTGGATGTTCGCCACTCCGACCGGAGGCCCGTTGAACCCGCGCACGGACTGGGACGACTGGAAGAAGCTGCTCGTCCGGGCCGGCGTACGGGATGGCCGGCTGCACGATGCCCGACACACCGCGGCGACGGTGTTGCTCCTGCTGGGCGTCCCGGAACGCGCGGTCATGGGCATCATGGGGTGGTCGCACACGGCGATGGCGGCTCGCTACCAGCACGTCACGTCGGCGATCCAACGTGACATCGCGTCGCGCGTCGGAGGACTGATCTGGCAGGTCAGCGACGGGTCCGCGGACGACGAATGAGACTACAACTGAGACTAGAAGCAGAAGCGCCGGTCGGGTCCGTGTGGACCGTTCCGGCGTTTCGGCTGTTCAGGTTGGCGGTAGCGGTGGGATTTGAACCCACGGAGGCTTGCACCTCACACGCTTTCGAGGCGTGCTCCTTCGGCCGCTCGGACACGCTACCGCGGACGAGCTTACCCGAGCCCTACGCCAGCCCACCGAGGGGGACGAAGCGCACCACCTGGGGTCGTGGTCGCCGGCCTGGTCGGCGAACTCGGCGTTGATCTGCACCACGTCGTACTGCGGGAACAGGATCGAGTGCGACGTCAGCGCGTGGTCCAGCGTCGGGGAGTTGTCGTCGAACCCGTAGCTGCAGCGCTCCCCCGGCGGCAGTGTGGTGATCAGGTCGACGAGGCCGCCGCGGCCGGTCAGGGGCGCGAGAGCCGGGGAGAACGGGACGTCGTCGAGGTCACCCAGCGCCACGATGCTCGCGGTCGGGTTCAGCCGCAGCACGCTGTCGACGAACCCGCGCAGCACCGTCGACTGGCGGGTACTCACCACCTGGCCGGCGTAGGGGGAGCCTCGTGGCGCCCCGCACGTCGTGGATGCGCAGCGGTTCCGCGGCGACGGCGGCGGGCGCCACGCCCACCTACAGCGCGAGCGCAGCCACGAGGACCAGCGGTCGACGGAACGTCACGGAAACTCCAGAAGGGACGACGAGCGCGCCCGCGAACTGCTGCACCGCGTGGGTCTCGACGACTTCGCCGGCGCCTACCCCGACCGGCTCTCGGGCGGGCGGCAGCAGCGGGTGGCGATCGCGCGGGCGCCGGCCGTGCGCCGCGGTTGCTGCTGCTCGACGAGATCACCTCGGCGCTGGACCCGGAGCTGGTGGGCGAGGTGCTCGCGATCGTCCGGGAGCTGGCCCGCGGTGGCATCACGATCCTCATGGCCACGCACGAGATGGGGTTCGCGAAGCAGGTGTCGGACCAGGTCTGCTCCCTCGACGCGGGGAGGATCCTGGAGCAGGGCCCGCCCGACCAGGTGCTGGGGCTCCCGCGGAGGAGCGCACGCAGCAGTTCCTGGCGCGGGTGGTGGCGGCGGGGCGGCTCAGCTGACGCCGGCGGCGGCCAGGCCGACGTCCACCAGGCTCGAGTGCGTGCGCCTGCGCACGTCGTCCAGGGGGACCCACTCGGCCATGTCCGTGCTGCCGTCCGTCTCGAAACGCAGCTCACCGCCCACGACCTGGCCGGTGTAGAGGATGCGTACGGCGTGCATGTCGATGGGCCGGCCCTCGTGGGCGTGCTTCCACTGCGCCGAGTCGACGCCGATGAGCGGGCCCAGCGAGATGACGTAACCAGTCTCCTCCATCACCTCACGGATGGCGGCCGCCTCGGGGTGCTCACCGTGGTCGATGCCACCGCCGGGCAGGGTCCACCGGCCGCTGCGCGCGAACCGGCTGAGCAGGATCGCACCTTCCCGCACGCACACCACGTAGGCGCCGACCCTGGTCTGCTCGAGAACACCATCCATCGCCGTACGTTAGCGCTGGTCGGCGAAGAACGATTCCATGAGCGCCGCGCACTCCCCCGCCAGGACGCCCGAGACCACCTCGGGGCGGTGGTTGAGCCGGCGGTCACGCAGCACGTCCCAGAGCGATCCGGCGGCGCCGGTCTTCGGCTCCCACGCGCCGAACACCACCCGGGACACCCGGGCGAGCCCGATCGCGCCGGCGCACATCGTGCACGGCTCGATCGTGACGGCCAGCGTGCAGCCCTCCAGCCGCCACTCGCCGAGCACCGCGGCCGCGGCGCGCAGCGCGAGGACCTCGGCGTGGGCGGTGGGGTCGCCGAAGGCCTCCCGGCCGTTGCAGGCGGCGGCCAGCTCGCGCCCCTCGGCGTCGACGACGACCGCCCCGATCGGCACGTCGCCGGTGCGCGGGGCGGCCGCGGCGATGTCCAGCGCGCGCCGGACGAGGACCTCGTCCGCATCACCGGGGACGGATCCGATACGTGCGGTCGTCACCGGATGTCGACGACCTTGGCCAGCGCATCGGCGAAACCGCAGCGGCGGCTGATGACGGCAAGCTGCTCGTCCGGGTAGAGCTCCACCTCGCCCGCGAGGACCTCGAGCTCATCGGCGGGCAGGCCCATGTCGGCGACGATCGCGAGATCGCCCTCGGGCCACGGCTCGTCGAGCGCGTCGTCGTCGGGGGGCAGCTCGACGCGCAGCAGGTCCAGCACGTCGGCGGCCACGTCGTAGTCCAGGGCGGCGACGGCGTCGGACACCATCAGCGACACCCCGCCGGGCGTGGGCCGCAGCAGCACGAAGAACTCGTCGTCGACGTCGAGCAGGCCCAGGACCGCCCCGGGCGACCGCAGGCCCCGCAGCTCGGTGATGGCCGTGTCGAGATCGAGCAGCGCGTCCGGGGTGAGGCGGACGCAGCGCCAGCGGCCCTCCTCCCGGATCGCCGCGACGGCGAACCCGGGCAGGGCCTGTTCCCGCACGCCTGCGGGGGCCGGGACGCTCTGCACCGCCATGACCCTACGGTAGGCCTCCGAACGACTGTGGTCCAAACCACAGCCGGAAGTTGACCCTCCCGATGCGTCCGGGAGATGTCAGGATCACCGGTATGCCGATGGACGGGGTCGCCCTGCGCACGGAGGCCCGGGCGCTGCAGCCCCGCACGGTCGCGCTGCGCCGGGCGCTGCACCGCTTCCCCGAGCTCGGCCTGGACCTCCCGCGTACCCGTGACGCCGTGATGGCCGCCCTGTCGGACCTGCCGCTGCAGGTGCACCTCGGGCACTCCGTCTCGTCGGTGGTCGCGGTGCTGGAGGGCCGCCGGCCGGGGCCCACCGTGCTGCTGCGCGGCGACATGGACGCCCTGCCGATGCAGGAGGACACCGGCCTGGAGTACGCCTCCGCCGTGGCCGGGGCGATGCACGCGTGCGGCCACGACACCCACGTCGCCATGCTCGCCTCCGCCGCGCGCCTGCTGGCCGGGCGCCGCGACGCGTTCGCCGGGCGGGTGCTGTTCATGTTCCAGCCCGGCGAGGAGGGGCACCACGGCGCCCGCTACATGATCGACGAGGGCCTGCTCGACCGCACCGGCCCCGCCGGGCGCCCCGACGCCGCGTTCGCGCTACACATCTCCTCGACGGTGCCCAGCGGCGAGATCCACACCCGACCGGGGCCGGTGATGGCCGCGGCGGACGTGGTCCGGGTGACGGTCCGGGGCCGCGGCGGCCACGCGTCCGCCCCGCACGACGCGCTCGACCCGGTGCCGGCCACCGCCGCCATGGTCGGCGCGCTGCAGACCGCCCTCACCCGCCGCATCGACGCGCACCACCCCGCCGTGCTGACGATCGCGCACATCTCGGCGGGCACCACCGACAACGTCATCCCGGAGACGGCGTTCATGGAGGGCACCCTGCGCACCCTGTCGGAGGCCACCCGCACCCAGATGCACGAGGAGATCCACCGCGTCTGCCGGCACACCGCGCTGGCCCACGGGTGCACCGCCGACGTCGTCATCGACGCCGGGTACCCGGTCACCGTCAACGACCCGGGAGCGGCGGAACGGCTGGAGGCCGTCACCGACGCGACGCTGGGCCCGGGCCGCACGATGTCGATGGCCACGCCGATCATGGGTGCCGAGGACTTCTCCTACGTGCTGGCCGAGGTGCCCGGGGCGCTGGCGTTCCTGGGCGGCTGCCCGCCCGGGGTCCGGCCCCACGACGCGGCCCCGAACCACTCGAACCGGGTGATCTTCGACGAGGCGGCGATGGCGTCCGGGGTGGCGGTGTACGCGGGCCTGGCCCTGGACGCCCTGGCCTGACGTGCGCTGACGCGCCCGTGCGCGGAAATCGGTGCCGGAGCACTGACAACCGCTCACGACCCCGGGGGGGTGTCTCTATGTCGTTGTCAAGCGGCGGCGGGGCTGGTGTCCGGCTCGGTGGGCATGGGCTGCTGGTAGGGCTTGCGGTCGCGGAGCATGGCGTAGATGACGTCGACGCGGCGGCGGGCGAGGCAGATCAGGGCGGCGTTGTGGCGTTTGCCCTGGGCGCGTTTGCGGTC
>Ga0209935_1003760_pt1 | contig 15027 bp, 9 predicted proteins | sample ThiBio_1000_plan_2_FD_183958 | JGI IMG/M metagenome (GOLD analysis project Ga0209935, IMG submission 183958) | Wastewater bioreactor microbial communities from Cape Town, South Africa - Thiocy_cont_1000_plan (SPAdes) | ecosystem: Engineered > Bioreactor > Thiocyanate-remediating >... | reverse complement strand
TTGAGTACGTTTAATAATGTTTGATTGACGTGCTGTGATTGCATTTAATATATCGACGAGCATCTTTGGTAATCGAACTTTACCACCATTAGCAGCATCAGTTAACTTTTTCTTTTCATCTGCAATTACATTACCATGACTTCGAATTAATTTCTCTATAGTCGATATTTCAATTGTTAACATATCCTGTTGAAATCGAGTAATCGCTTTTTCTCGTTGTAATGATAATGTGATACGTTCGTCTGTATGTAAACGTCGATCTCGAAGCATTTGTTGTGTATGTGGATCAATTGAATGATCAATCAGATTCAATGAAGATGGCAAACGTTTCGTATAGATACGTTGCTTTAAAATAGTTAAGTATTCTTCATTTTTCTGTTGATCCATTGTTGCTTGCCAAATTATTTTTGTTGACATTATTTGATCTGTTGTTGGATTTAAATTATAAAATGTATATATCAAATAATAATCGTCGATATCATATTTTAATAATAACTTTTTACGTTCGAAATCAGCTGTAATTTAAGTTGACCTTTACGAACAAAAGCTGGAATAACAGTCGATAATCGATTTAAATCCATTGATATGTGTTCAGGTACTTGTTGTTTATGTATATCCAATTGTTTCGCAACTTGTTGTAATCGTTTTTGAATAAACGTTTGTTGTTTGAAAATATTTTCCTGTTTAATAAATTGTAGTCTATGAAGATTATGTTCTTTACGAGACGATTTCGACATATAATGACTACTAGAAATAAATTCAGGAGATGTAACCAAACTCAAATAATATGTCAAATAATCATCTTTCATTTTCAAATAAAATAAATCGTTGATTAGTTGAGCATAAGTACGAGCATATTTTAATTTTTCAGATGTATCCAATAGTGCCAGTATATTCATTTCATCGATGCCTTTCAATGCAGTAGATAATAATCGTTTAAAAACTTGATCAGTTACATGCAAATAATCAGGTTCCTTTGATGATGACTGTAACGAAAATATCGTTGATCTTATAAGAAATCTGTTGTAAAAGGGTTGTTGAATAAAAAACCTTGCCAACTATCTTCATCATGAATCCACTAAATGTTTATTTGGATTAAATGAAATGTACAACACACGCACACACAATAATTAGGAGTTTACAACTGACTCGTTCAAAGAAATTTCTTCTCCTTTTATACCTATCGTTCGTCCACCTTCATTTCTCTTTGATCTTTCAAATCGATATTTGTCTACAATTTAATGTATTTGTTTCTCTTTCGTTCTCTTACTGTCGTCATTTTTAGCCTGTTCTTCCTATGCATTGTATTCTAACTTTCATTTTTCGTTACGCTTGATAAAAACTTGGAAGAAAATGTTTCTTCCTTTGCGAAATTTCTCAAATCTACTCATTGTTGGCACAGATAGGTTTATTGAAAAAAAAAGAATCATAGTACAGTCATCAGTCTGCGAGTGATAATACTTAGAGTATTGCTCTTAATTAATTTGCGCATGTAAACGTGTTGTTTCTGTTTGTTGATTTCGAACAACGACATATATTTCAGAGAAGTTGGGCAAATGGCGCGCTTTCTGATCGGTTTTTCTATTTGCAAATCTGTAAGTTATCCTGGCGATATTGAAGAAAAAAATAAGAAGAAGGCCTAGACCAACAGCTCCAGGTATAAAATTCATAATTGAAAACGACTCCCACGAACTTACAACGATATATACAATCAATGCGACATAAAGCAACAATCCAGGAAGTAGAGTTGTGACGATGTAATATGCATAAATGTTTCTAATCTTTGTTGTCATGAGGTAATTAAAACGTATTATTAAAATAGAAATCAACGATAATAATTTGTGCCATGCGTATACACTAGCGACTACATCGATAAGACCTGTAATATCCAATAGATATGCTTTACAAAAAACATCTTCAGCATCCGCATTACCCGTTTGATTTCTAAAGAGACAGTAACTTATTACATTATTCGTATCATAATAAGACTCGTTCGTGGCCGTTTGTTTAATACGATCCTTTAGACAACAATTATAATAATCTGTTTTCAGACTGTAATAGTTGAGATAATGAGAGCATGTTTCGCTAGATAACTGCTCAATGAATAGTTGTCGTAAGATGAGCATAATGATGAATGCTATTTGCATAGGTAAACACAAGACAACATAGACACCATAGAATGTATCCTGGTGTGTTTCATGTATTAAATCTCCTTGTACACGCAATCGTGGCACATAAGATGGTTCTTTTGGACGTTCGCTTGATCCATCACCAACTGTTGTTGTTGTTGCTACCGCCGCCGCCGTTGACTTGTTTTCAATCGATAGGAGCACCTCTTCAAATTTTTCAGCGGCGGACTTCAGCGCCAACCATTTGATCCAATCAGGACGTTTATGGCGTATACAAATGAGAATAACGTAAGCCAAAAACCAAGCACCTGATGGCGACCATAGACTCCACATTAATACTGCATTTCTTGACAGCACTTGCGGTTCATTCAATTTAACAATAGTCATATTTGATCGTCTCGAAAAGAGTAAAAGTCAAAGTTCATACTAAAACTGTCCATCCTCTTAGAAAAAAGCATTAACTGAATTTTGATCGTCTATATTTGAAACTTTATCAAAAGATTCCCATCCACTACGCTCAGGAGAGAAACTCCATGAGTAGAAGAACGATAGTCTGAGGGTGATGACAAAAAACGGTCATTCTATTGTTGTCGTAGTGTAGATGAAAGTTTTTGTCTTTTCTTCTTCTTCTCCTCTTTTTATTATAACACACACACAGAGTCAAAATGACTGCGTCGTTCATTACGCACGATTTTGATGAAAATCGAAACAGAGACAACTCGAAAAATTTGCAATGAAAAAAAAAGTATCTTTATTTGCTTTTTTTTGTCCAACAACAAGTATTATCTCATCATTAAATATGCTGAAGCGAGAAGACAGGCAGACAGAGCGAGAAAGAAAGAATGAGATACACTCGTATGCTTGGAAAGAAAAATATGTATGTAACAACAATGACAAAGATGTTTTTTTTCTTCTGATCTCTCAATGTTTGGTATTCATTTTGTTTGCTCCTTCACTCTCCATTCACTACCTTGATGATAGGTAGGTAGAGCGAGAGAGAGATAAGACGATTTTCATACTAACAACAGTGGACACCTTTTAGTGTTAGATAGATAGGTAGAAAAGGATTCTCTTCGTCATCATAACTTTATCTTGAGGGCTATGTGTAGAAAATAAATTGCATATTCTCTTCATGGGAATCGAACCCATACCTTTTGCTATCGTTAAATATATTTTAGATTGTTGAATGAAAAAGAAAGAAAAAAACGACGTTTTTCTTTTTCTTTATCAAACGAAATGACTGATATCATGTTTAAGACAACCTGGCCCATCATAATGAAAACATTGTCCATTGAAACGACAACGACTATCATCTGAACATTTGTTTATCAATTCTTCGCTTGATCTCATCTTCAAAACATGATAAATTCAATGACTTCATTCGACACAATAATTCATAATACTTCAAACGTTGAGGATCAGATGAATTGAATTCAGTGAGATTTATTATTTTCATTAAGTTTAAACAACGATCTGACCAAGTGATAATTGTCATCACATTTTGAGACACATTTCAAATTAAATACATTTGTTTATTGAAAATATCTTCGATGAAAATCAGTTGATATGAATCTCTCAACGATAGTTCAACTAAATTTCGTTGTCTAGAAATTCGTTTGTATATCATTGCTCGACCTAGTTTATCTCATGGATTACTTTCAACAAACGTTGTTTGGAATGCAAAACCATAGATATAAATAGATGATGGAATGTTAATCTCTTTTCCAAATGAGAAACTTAAACGATAATCCGATTGTTGACATAAATCTCCATGAAAACCTTTGGAACATATGCAAAAAAATGGTCGTTGAATGGAAATATCATTATTAGCTAGACATTGACCACCATTTTGACATGTTTCATTTCGATTTGTTGAACATTTAGGATCATTGATGACACATCGAACACCGAGACGATTCATTGGACAAACACAGATCGAACGATTTGAAGCAGATAGACCAATACATAATGTTACATCTCTACGATTATTCCAATAAAAGATACATTTACCATGAAAACTACATTGACGATTAGGACAAGATTTACAGGTAAAAATGGAAAATCAATTGTAAATAAATAACTTGCTCGATATTTGAATGATATTCTTTCGTAGATATCCACATGAATAAAATAAGATTTTCGTTCATCTTTTGGTCTTTTTGAATAAAATAAATTGAGTGACTTTTCAAATACCAGAGATCGTTTAGATCCAGCCAGTCATCGACCGCGGACTGAAAATAATTCTGTAACATTTCTACGTAGCTCTCACCAGTGACATTAGAATCAAAGAAGAATGGACCGATAATACCATTTGATGATATGCCTATCCAAACACAGATACCAGATACGTTGAAGTCTTTTTCAATATCAATTCGAGGATTCTCGGATGACCAGTAAATTGAGTTGTGCCTGTTAACGTGCCCATTAAGCTTGAAAATTGCTTCATCTGTCCAAATAATGTTATCGAGAATGCTGTTATCCTCTTCAATCATTGCCAAAAGTTTTTCACAAAATTCAATCCTTCGATCAGGATCATCATCATTTACCTGTTGAACTAAGCGGGGACGGTAAGGGTGTAAATGCAAGTCGGATAACATACGCTGAATCGATCTTCTCGATATCCCTAGCTCGGATGCAGCACGCCTTGTTGATGTTGTGGGATCGTTAGAGAAAACAGATTTAACAGCAGCTTTGTTTTCTGGTGTTCTAGCGATAGCTGGCCGACCTGATCGCTTTTTATCATCAACCGTACCATTTTCTTCGAACCGATCAATAATATCTGCAACAGTTTCACGTTTTATTTGTCGATGAAATTGCTCATCAAAGCGACGACATGTCTTGCTCTTGTTATTGGTTTCATAGAACGTCTTTACTACAAATTCTCTTAATCGGATGCGATTGAGACGATCACACAAAAACGAATAAGAAACAAAACAGTAATAAAAAATACGCTTCGCATTCTCTCTTGTGAAACATTCCTTTTTCTTTCATATCTTGCCATTATCAACGTTTCACATTCATCGAGAGGAATGATTGAAATAGCACGGAGTGAAAAAGAAGAAAGAAAGAAAGCGCGAAAAACGCAATACGTGTTTAAAGAGCACACGAACAATAAGAGTTGGAGATTATTTGTCGATGAGTAATGCATAGTCGATGGCCTCTGGTAAAAGTTAGCAAGAAAACTTTCTAGGAAGAAAGAGCAGTTATTTTGAAAATCCTGGACGGATTATGATATGATCAATCCATATTGCTGAATAATTCATGAAAATACGCAGTAAAACAGGCTCTTTCGAATGGTGAAACCCGCAGCTCTCTAGCTAAACTTTTTTCCGCCACTTTATATCTGTACAATAAATAAACTTATCCAATACCATAACGTAAGATGTTTATCTCAAATATATAATTACCAAGTAATAGTGTTAAATCTTTATTACATGATGGACAATAAAATGTCAGCCAAATGAACTATAATTCATCTATTCAAACTAAAGACTACGATAAATTCGAGTTGATTCTCAATGCTGATTTTCTATGACAAGGAGTTCTAGAGAATTAATATATAGTTATTATTTCAACAACATATCTGAATCATATAAAAGAATACATTAATTAATTTCTTTCAAAAATACTTCTAACTTATAATATCATCTTCACTTAGATTTCTTGTAATTAATTTTTAAATTTAGGTAAAGAAATTTCGATTCACTTGAATCTGATGAATCAATAATCAATTTTTCTATGAAACGTCCTTTAATCAACGGTATTTCATTTTATTCCATTCGCTTTACAAATAGAAATAAGATGCCTATGAGTTATTATTTATCACTGTTCTTTTGAGCAATGAAACTATTTTCTTATGGAAAAAAACGTCTAGATAAAGAAATTTTTTGATCCACTTATCAAAACCATGTCAACTGTTTGGAAAATTTTCTTTAAAGTCTTTATTTACAAGAACAAGTATTGATACAAATCTTGATACCTCTCAGAACATACTCGATTTTAATAGTTTGTGTCATATTACATAGAAAAATAAAATATGATGATTAGATGTTCGGGATTAATAACGTAAAAATTTTTGAATACGATGATTATGTCTGTCTGCGACATAAAGATTTAGCTGTCCGTCAAGTTTAACAGAAGAAGGTGCATTGAGTGTAGTAGCGTTATTATCGACTGAACTTGTAATTCCAGCAATCGTTGTTCCATTCAGTTGATCAGCATTAAAAAACTGAATACGATGATTATTTCTATCTGCAACATATAAATTACCCATTGGATCAAATGCCATGTCATGAGGTGAATTCAAAAGTGTTGATGTCGAACCACAAGTTCCATTGATAGCACCAACAATGCGTTGCCAATTGGTTGCGCCAAATGTATATCGAACAATATTGCAACCACCAGCATTTGCAATAATCAAATTGTTTGAATATGCATCAAAGAGTAAACCTATGGGAAACGATAACTGAGTATTAGCTATCCCTGATCCTAAACCACCAAATACTAATGTACCATTATTCACACCTTTACTGTAAGACATGATACGATGATTATAATGATCCGCTATATAAAGTGCATTAGATGTTGGATTCAAAGCAATACCATAAGTGCGATTAAATTGGTTGTTAGCATTTCCAGGAGAACCTATAAAAGGCTTCGATAACTATCTTTATAGTTATTATAAAAATGCAGACCTGATATGCCCGCTACAGCTATTCCTGAGCTGGCCCCATTATGCCAAAACTGTATTCGATGATTACTCCATTCCGACACATAAAAATCTTCATTCGAATCCATTATCACTCGAAGTGGACTATACAATTGATTGGGAGATGAACCAGCTATTCCCGTACCAATTATTGTCTGACCCACTAAACTACCACGTAAAAATTTTTGAATTCGATGATTTTGAAAATCAGCAACATAAATATTATCTGCATAATCTAAAATAGCATCGAGCGGCTCCCAAAGTCGATCAATAGCATTACTTGGACTGCCTCCTAGTCCAGCAACAGTAATTCCAGTCTTATTCCATCGAAGTACAGGAATATCGACTATAAATCTAATAGAAATCGAAATGAAGCAGTGTAGTATCTAACCTGTTGCTGATGCAGTTCTCATTCTAGGCTTTAGGAAGATAGTCAGTAAAACAGCAGCAATTACTACAGCAGCGAGAATACCAATTATTAAAGATATAACTAAACAAGGCCTCAATCGTCTAATGTGAAAGATTAGTTGATTTTATTCATAGATATATTTTGTTTGCATAGTATTTACTTTGTCTTTTTGTTTCGTTTTGATATTTTGTGATAATCTTTTGTTGTTCCTTTTCCATCTGATAATTCAGTTTTCACCTGCATCTACGTTATAAGTTAATAAACTGTATTTTTTTAGTTCTAGATGGTTTACTAGAGAGATTGGTGATGGATGATTTGTTGTTATCAACTCAGTTGATGTTGATAATGATCTGTGTGATTCATTCTGTGATACAAATATCTGTTTTTGACCTTTCGATAGCCCAATTTTAACATGAATAACACGATTGGATCTTGCCGCTTTGCTGCTCGATAAACATTTTTTCTGAATGAAATCGATTGACAAAACGAGAGAGATGTGTACAGAAAAAGACTCACTCGATTATTAACTGATCTATGGGATCTACGTCCAGTAACTTTTATAATGCTTGGCTTTCTGTGTTCTAACATCGTTTTTATGAAGAGAAATGAAATAAGTAATTTCATTTGTTTCATAAGAAACCATACTGTTTCAACAGATTGAAAAGGCTTCGTCTGCTCGATGTGTGTTAGTATTTTTTATTAAATAAGAGATGTTACAATGAATAGTTTTACGAAAAATCCCAACATGTTTCTAAGTTCATTTGTCGTCTTTCTCAAAAATATTCTCTGCAGTACCTGTGCCAAATAAAACTTGAAGAATTCTACGAAACGGTATTATTGGTTTTAATAAAAGTCCCTCCTACAATGAAATATCAACAATATTATTTAGATCTCGATAAGTAACAACTTGATGAGCTCAATCGATGATTTAATAAAGAAAATTCATATTTAAAAGCCGGTTGTTTTCCTCAGCAGTACTTATTCTATGATGAAAGAGTGTATACAATCCGTCTATTATGTAATTTGAAACAATAAAATCAAAAACAATATATTTTCAATAATTATTTGATTTTACAAATGATTTCATATCGATTTTAGACTTTAATTCAACTTACATTTATGCCAAATATTGAGAAATTTCGACTGATTTCAATATAACTCATTAAGATGAATTAAATGACATACCTTCGTGAGCGAATGCATTTGCTAAATCCTATTGAAGTTTTAACAATTGACGAGACTTCCGAATGATGTAGCTGTTAAGCATGTTTATAGAGAGAAGTTGAACGTATTTTGGTAGAACTCGTTCAGTTCTTTTATAATCGAAATAAAATTGTTCGAATGAATTCGATTCTTTTTCTGTTTATAATCGAGTTTCTTCAATTGAAAAAAGAAGAATGACGATAAAAGTTGTATAAAACTTCATCGATCCGATTGACTAATCTTGGTCATGTTCAGAAAAAGTTTCTGATGAATTTTCTGAAGATTAAATTCAATTGATTTGATTCGATGTAATTTTAAATGAAGATTGAAATTGTTCTCATTTAGAAAAGTTCTTTGATCGAGTATTTAATTTGTCTAGAAGACATTGTTAGATTTTGAATGATATCGAATTTTGTGAATACATATTTCTTGTTAATTTATCTCTATTGATAAACATTTCGATTTTTCTATTTAGTTTTAACAAATAAAATGTGTTTCTATTGGAAGAAATTTTCATTTATCTGATGTGCAACTCTATTCATCAGATAAACAAGAATAAGAATCTGAAGATTGCTCTCATTCATAAGCGACTGTTGGAACATTATATTTGTATGAATCGATTGAGAAAATTTCATCTTATAAAAAAATTAAAATACATGGAATGTTTTATTCAAGAATTTGATTCAAAATTGTTGACATTTTTCTGATAGATTTTCACGTCAATTATACAAACAAATTTCTTTTAATAAAAGAATTGAAATGAGTACTTGGAGCAATTGTATATTCTCTAATTAGAATCAATTCGAATGAAAAAATTTAAAAAACGATACAGATCAAAATCAAGCCAAAAAAAATGTATTCAAAGGATAAAAATTCTTTTCAAATATTAAATTATATCTTGAGAAAAGTTTCATTGTTGTTTGTCAAAGAAGATCTTCAAATAAATGAATCATTCTAAAGATAGTTTCATTCAACTATTAGTTTTCTTATTTAATAAATTAAGAAAAATTTCCTTGAATTGACAGATTTTTAAAAGTAAATGAACTGATTTCCAGAAAGATATGAATTTTCTCAAACTAGAGTAATCATCTGACTAATGAATGATTAGTTAGAAAATCAATATTCTTATCAAATCTGATTCTTTTCAAAACAAACATTTTCTTCATTGATCAAACAAAATCAAAATCAATGTCTAAAGAATAATGTTAAACAAGATTCTATTTGATTATTACAAATCTTATTCAAACAAAAGTTTGATTTTCAAAAGAAGTTTTAATTAAATTCAATATGAACAAGACAAAAAAAGATTCGATTCAAATATTTGATTAACGAATCTGATAAATAAATTCAATTTAGAAGAATAAATAAAAATAAACAGATTTCGAAATCATAATAAGGAAATGCAAAGATTATTAAACGAAAGAAAAATTGAATGACACAAAGTATAAATTCGAACCATTCGGATAAATACAATTCTCATTTCTAATCGAAAAGAAATTCAACGATGTTATCAACAATCATCAAAAACACTTTCGAAGTTTAATAGAAAGAATAATATCGAAATAAATGAATAATTCAAATAAAATATCTATTCAATTATTTGTTTTTGAGAAGAAATTTTATTTTGAATGAAAAGAAAAAGAATCTAATAGATGATTAATTCGAATGAATTATCTGTTCAATTATAGAATTCAGAAGAATATATTTAACGATTACTAATCTCAAAATAATGAATAAATCTATCAAAGGAAAGATTAATTCAACAATCTCAATCAACTAAATTCAAGCTTTTCATTGTATTTTGACATTGAACAACTATACGAAATATTATTAATTCTAAACAGAGATTTATTCAACAATAATACTAATCAACAATTTATTCAAATTTAGTTTTCGTTTTGAAAAGAATCATTTGAAGTTTTTCATTCAAAGAAAAAGTATGAAGAAATCGAAAAGATTGACTAAATATCTATTCAAATATTGAGAATTATTTTCAAATGACTAACTTTGATTGTTAATTTAAACCAGAGATTTCATTATCAATCTGTTTTACAAACCAAATATTTATTCTTTTATATTCTTTCTTTCAAAAAAGATTCTCGATTAAAATAAGACGAATTTGATCACATGTGATATGTGTAGAAGATGAACAAGAGAGAATTGCAACTATTTTGTTTATTTTTTTCATAAAGATTATTCTATTTATCTTGAAAGAAAGATTTCGAATGATAAATATCATTGATCATCACATCTAAATTGAATACATAGATAAGAATTTGATTGAATTATTTATTAAGAAATTTACATTTGTTATCAAATTGAAGTTTCAATCAAAAATGCATTTTATTAACTGTGTTCACATTTTAACACAACATAGACAAGACACATCGGATAAGAACACTTTCACAAAGATTTCATTCAGCAATTGTCATTACTTCTATCAAACACTTTTACTGAGATACATCTGAGATCTTTGTATAAAGTTCGAATGACTCTAACAAAGGCATTATTCATTATTCTTCTCATTAAATTGAGAAGTTTCTTAAAATAGTTCTTAATCTTCAGATTGAACAGTATGTTAACAAATACCACTATAACAATAATCGAATCTTTTATTTATTTTCTAAACATTCTATTTGTCCAAATAATTTCATAAAAGTCTTTATTATTTTTGAATTCTTCAAAGCATTACTATGTTCATATATTCTATTCATTTTCAACGACATATACGCAATGGACTCATTCTTTACAGTAGAGAATGAGTTCAGCAGTGAAAATTCAACAAAAAATTAAATTTTTCGAAAAGTTTCCAGTAACCACCACGACGCGTTTCGATTTGACAAAGAATTTCATCAGGTGGCTCTATAAAATTTTAGATAAAATTATTTATTTCAAATATTTTAAGACTTATCTATATTTGGACTGTTGCTTTTACATCGCAGTTGGTCTATCTCTCAGAGAAAATGATAGAAGAAGATAAGAAACAAAGGAAGAAAATATGCAGCATGGAGAGAATAAATAGTCAGATACGTTGCTACAGAAATCAAAAATATTATTCATTATTTCGATTGTTTACTCGCCTTCGACCATCATAGTTCAGCACAAAATGTTATCTTCAAACATACTAATCAGTTTGAGCTTGCTACTCGTTATGGTCACGTCCTATGACGCTCAAGCAGTACCACCAAAGAATTGTAATTGTTTCGATCCTCGTACTCTTGATCCTGCTGACAATTCTACTGTTCCTTGTAATGATACTGGATGTAGCCGTGCCAATAATTCTGATTGTTATGTTGGTCCTGATATTAGTATTATTTATGATCGTCGTGCTTTTCTTTATGGTTTTGATGATTATAGTGTTGGTTTTCTTGGTTGTAATTGTCCTGGTTTTAGCTATGATGCTGTTGCTGGTCCCAATGGTTATTTTTATGCTCCTCCTAATACAAATGCTGAAGTTGTTGTTTACAATAATTGCAGCGATTTTAAAAGTGCTGATCCTCTTTTTGCTAATCTTACTGATTGTTGCAATTATTGTTGCCGTCCTCTTTCTTCTGTTTTACCTAAGTAAATGATATAATATAACTATTAAAATTTTAATTCATCTTGTGTTTTCATTTTAGAATATGAAACAAGGCAAGTATCAACAATGTTTCGACAACATCAAAGGACTATTTATATTTTTTTTCTTTTTTAAAAATTTTAATTGAATATTTTCTAATAGTTCTTTCGTAAGCTTAAAAACGCACTCATACAACAATATTTGCTGAAGATTGAATGCAATAATCGTAAGCTAAATAGAGATGCAACGGTAGCATTTTTATATAATTACGGTGGACAGGTAAATAGTACGATGGGAGTTACCCATGTAGCCGATTTTGCCAAATAATGGACATTACAAAGCATTGAAAGACTCGTTAATTACAATTAATTAGGATCGAAAACGCGTCGTAATGTATGATACACTGAAAAAAAATCCGTATAATGATAAACCTTTTCATGTACCCCTTCATGTGGAAAACATATTGGTTTATCAGGTCCTCACACCGTATATAGAGACGTTTATCAAAGAGTATAGCTATTTAAAGTACCCATTAAGGATTTATCATAAGTTGCACTTTGATAAACGCTTTTTAAGGGTATATGCTAATCAAAAACCAATTTCTTTCCATATGTTCATTCGTTTATACATGGGTAGATAAACATGAAATACTCTTTGCTTAGCAGTACCAAAACTAGTAAAAACCGTTGAATACTTTCATCAACCTTTTTTACGATTCATCAAAGGGAACTTCAAATGGTTAATCAGTACCATCAACTACTAGAAGGTTTATGATAGAGTACTTCAGATGGTTCTCCAATTTCATTAACTACTAAGAGATTCATCAGAGAGTATGTGACTTCGTTCATCAATTCTATGAATGATTAAAACGTTAATGTTGTAGAACTGTATCAGTATACAGAAAGATTTTGTGCCAATGGTCTTCATCCCAGTCTAATCTACTTTAATATTTCTGACATCATTCGATGTGAACATGCAATTAGACAAAAATTAATTAGCAATCCTCGAGCATACAACAAATACGATACTCTCACCAATAATTTACTACATACTTATACCACAAATTTAGGAAAATATTATGAATGTGATGATCCAGAACTATGGAAAACGGATGAAAATGAAGAAGATCAATTAATGAAACTACTATATCAATATTGATAAGCGACTTTTGCGAGTGCTGTGTTTTTTTTTCATAAAATTGCTGGAAATGAATAAATAAAGAATCATTCGTTCCATCAAGACATTTACGCAAATAAATTACGTATTTTTCCATCGTTTTCTAAAATTCGTCAAGAATACAATAATACACCAAAAGTAGAGCTCACTCATTTGTTTTTTTAGTTAAAAAACACGTTGTTTATATTCTTAGAATTTCCGAGTTTATTTTTCTCGCGAAGTGTATTCAAATATTCCACGTGGTTCTCTATCCGTTGAAGGTATACCAATAGTATCGAAAGAAATCGTTTCCAAATGTAATAATCTTGAAAATCAACCATGTGAACAATGTCGTATTATTCAAACCGATGGGCTTCTCTGTCAAAATTTGGAAACTCAACGATATTTTCGTATTGGATTAAGTGATATTGAATATGTTGACATTCCTCAACAAGAAGGAAAAGTAGCGTTAAGCTATCAAATTCGAGGTAAATTTGTTTCTATTGAAGACTTTTTTGAGTTTTCGTACTTTGAAATTATTTATGATTTAAATATTTTATCTAAAGATTGTCAACATACATTTCAAGCATTTGCTGAAATGAATAATGAAACAAAACAAGAATATCAAATCGATCGAACAGAACTATTCACTGGCGATATTCGATTAGAAACCGATCTTGTTATTTGATGAAAATCCAATACCAACTTACTGATACAAATGGACAAGTATAGCAGGTACAGTGACTTTCGTAATTCTTTTTCTTTTTTATTTCAAAACTATTTGTTTTGTTTGTTTAGGTCGTACTGTTTGCCATTCATTAATTCAACAATTGAAATATCCAAATATTTTGGTTTAATACTTCCATTTACTAAACATACAACCATACGAAAATTACAACAAAAATATTCGATCATATCAATGGATAAATTCAAATAACACAAAATGATATTCAAATAAAAAATCTCAATGGAAATCAGGCATATGTCATATTAGAATCCGATGGAGGACAACAAATCTATGAATATGAAATTCATCAGATGCATTCAAAACGAAATTAAACATTTATTGTTCAATATGAGAAAAGTTTTAATAAACTAAATTGAATGGTGGTGTCACATATGTTTCAAAATCATTAGGATTAGACATATTTCCGAAATGTTTGAGAGCTGAAAATCGAATTCTATACTGGCCAGCGGAAAGACGATATAATGATGTTCCTGTATAAACATAACCATACCAGAACTGTTGATATGATTGATAGAACGATTGAACTACAGACAATGCAACATTTCTTGGGATATTGATAAAATTGAATATACCATTATTGTATAATTGACCATAACTGAAACGAAAACAAACTATCGAAACAAATTACAATCAGATTTTACCTGGCATAAGATCCCGACAGATTACTCTTTTGAGTCGACACAACTTCTATAAAAAGATTACGTGTACACCATGCTAAAACTATTCTCGTTAAAATTCCAGATGTAGCACTCAAGTTCATTAATTGACTATCGGTGACGTATTGAAAATAATTATTTAGAACTCCTGTTCTGATATTTGTTGAACTATTTCGAACGAGAATTTGCGCATTTGAATAATTACCAACAACACCAGCATCTATAAACAATAATAATGAATTATAAGCAACAAAACAAACAACGATGAATTTTCGTTTACATGATACGTGACCAATTTGTCCATTTATTGTGTTTTTCACATAAATAAATCCCGAATAAATTGGAAGAAGAGCTGGATTTGACACAGTAGGTGCTTGAAATTGAAGAGTAATCTCACGTGATTCACCAGGATTAAGTGAGAAATTAGTTTGATCGATGTTAATATTCTGAAAATAGAATT
>Ga0209935_1003759_pt1 | contig 15034 bp, 14 predicted proteins | sample ThiBio_1000_plan_2_FD_183958 | JGI IMG/M metagenome (GOLD analysis project Ga0209935, IMG submission 183958) | Wastewater bioreactor microbial communities from Cape Town, South Africa - Thiocy_cont_1000_plan (SPAdes) | ecosystem: Engineered > Bioreactor > Thiocyanate-remediating >... | reverse complement strand
ATGGTGATTCGTGATCACATCAATGGCTTGAAGCGAAGCGCTCTCGCTGGTTCGTTCATGCCGCAAAATGACACCACAACCACAAGAACAACGGCGCAGTCGAGCTCTCGATTCGATTGCCTGGATTAGAATTGATCGAACGGCATGGAATGGGTTGGGTGGAGCAGATCTCGCGGATCATCCCATGTCGCATCAACGCCATGCCGATGGAGCTGCCATCTACAGCGAGCGACTGGCTAGTGTCGCCCACTCGGTTGCTGAGTCGCTGCATATGCGCCTCTATGATGGTATGCATCTCACTCACTCTCACGCTCTCTCACTCACTCACACACTCTCACACTCACAATGCATTCCATTCACTTGCTGCTCGCTCTCTATAGGAGTGTACTTGTGCTCGCTCGGTCCGACGTATGAGACATTTTCAGAGGTGACTGCCGGCCAAACACTAGGCGTGTCGGCGTTTGGAATGAGTACCGTGCATGAGACGTTGGTGGCTGCGTCACTCGGTGTCGAGGTGTTTGCGCTGTCGCTGTGCACCAACCTCGCTGCTGGTCTCGACCCCAACGCCATCCTGACGCACGACGAGGTCAAGGAGGTGGCTCTCGAGGCTGCGCCGCGCTTCATGCGTTTCGTCAAGTCCTTCCTGTCGACGCTCACGCTTCCAGCGAGCGCCGTCGCGCGCGACGACTCGGCTGCCGCTGCAGAGAGCGCGATCGTCACGCCGCTTCCAGTGGTGCGCGCTCCGCCGGCAACCTCGGAGCAGCTGCACGAGGCGCTCGCCAGCGTGCGTGCCGTCGTTGGGGACAAGCCAGTATTGTCAGCGTTGTTCCTCTCGTCCGAGAATGCCGCCACGGGTCCACAAGCCGAGCAGCTCGCTACGCTGGCTGCTGCGAACGCAGTCACCATCGCATACCGCGACATTGCGCACTTTCCGATCGTGAGCGCCTCGGGTCGCACCGGCTCGCTCTCGTTCACGTCGAGCTTCTCGGGTGGCAAGGTGGCGTACGCCACGGGCAACCATCTCGAGGGTCTCAGCTGCGAGGAGTCGGTCTTCCTCGCACTGGTGCTGCATGGCCTCGGCGTGCGTAGCTTGTATTCGTTGTTGTCGGGTGCGAGCCGCACTCTCGCCGTCGACACCGTGGCCGTCGTCAACGACTGCTTCGATATTACTACCACACACCCAGTGCCGCACTCAGCCGCGACCTTTGCTCATCACTTGGCGCACATCAAGCCCTTCTCTGCTCCGTACGTCACCCGCTCTCGCTCCCGATGCGATATCATTCGACAGGCCACATGGCAATCTCTGACGCGGCTGTGATATCGTTATAGTGCTAGCGATCGTTCTATCGAGCGAAGCGCCCCGTCGGCCGGCTATGCGTCGTTCCTGGGACCCAACTTCCCGACACCAGCCGAGGTGTCGATTATCGACCGTTTTGCGACGGATGCCATTGTCGTCGGCATCAATGGCCTGGGTTTGTCGTACGCATGTGCTTCGCTCGGCATTCGAACGCGTGCAGTCGCTGCGGTCGATCGCTTGATGCCGAACTTTGCTCCGTCGCCCAACGCCACCGTCACGACCTCGCAAGCCATCTCGCTGCTGTGGAACTGGCTCACGAACTCGGGCGATCCGATCGAGCCCGCCAACGTCTCCCCCGTGCTCACCCCGCTGGCACCCGAACAAGTGGCCTACCATCTGACGCCGCCCAATACACAAGGCGACTTTGACCACGTTCAGGAGGCTGGACGTGCCATTGGTCAAGCAGCACACGATGCTCGGCTGGCATTATTCATCACTGAGAAGGTTACCTTCGATACGTTTGTCGAACGTGTACGTAGACAATCAAGAGAGAGAGAGACCCCGCGCGCATGCCTGCTGCTCTTGTGTGAACTAATTGTGTATCACTGTGATTTGTTGCAGTCGGGCGCCACGTTGCTAGAGGCTATTCCGCATCTACCCAACCGCCGAGTACAACTGGCACATGCTACCATCGGTGGCAAGTCGGTGATACTCGCATGGAACGACCTCTCGTTCGACCAGGGAGACGCTGGATGTGAGATCGGCTTCGTGGTTCGCGCACTGGCCAAGGCCGACATTGGCAACGTGCTGTTCGTGTCGACTGTCGCGTCGGCTGACGAAGCCGTACGCGTCGGTGATTTGGCACTCGTCTCGGATCACGTTTGCTTCGCTGGCCACAGCCCATTGTCAGGTCACAACGAAGATCGGTGGGGCCTGCGATTCGTCGATGTCTCGGACCTCTACAGCGCCGCGATGCGAAGTGCCTTCCAGAGTTCGGCACACGCGCTGTGGCAAGCTCCGCTGCCCGAGACCGTGGCAGTCAAGGTCACGGGCCCGATCTTCCACTCGCATCTCGATGCCAAGCTCGTCCGAACGCTGCACGGCTCCGTACGACCGAAACCCGCCGCACACAGCTCTCTTAGTTGTTGTTGTTGTGGCTCACATCTGCCGCTGGCTTCGTCGTGTGTCTGTGCGCAGAGTGTCACATCACGCATCGCCCCAGAGGCCATCACAGCACGCCACATGCGAATCACGAGTGCCGCGCTGGTACTGGTTGATTCGGCCATTCACGAGCACAGCGAGCCCAAGTCTCCGATCCCATTCGACAGCGACAAGGCCGCCAAGGCATTCGAGCTCGTGGCTCATGCCATCGAGCATGCGGAATTCACTAACAAGTATCAGTAGATTGAGGTCAGCCGACAGCAGAAGGCCATCCATACATCTTTCTATCCATCCATCGCTCACTCACTCACTCTCTCCTCGAGATCATGCACCGTTATAAACAATACATACTCACTCACCCGACCACCATCAAGCATTGAGGAGCGCGATCTGGGCGAATGCTCACCGAGAGATCGATGAGATTCGATATGGGGTTGCTGTTCTTACGCTCGCGCTCTGTTGCTCGCTCGCCCGTTACTGCTCGCATCTCGTCCTGTTCTCACGATCACGCACCATGGCTGCAACAACGAACGCTCGTTCGCTCATCATTGCGCCGTCGTTGTTGGCTGGCGACTTTGCACAGCTCGGTGTCGAGGCAAACCGCATGCTCGAGAGCGGTGCTGACTGGTTGCACATTGATGTCATGGTACGTAGATGAGACCACATCGCCAACCCAACGACTCGAGCTCTCTCGTGTGCTCACACTATCAATATTGTCTATTACTTGTATTGTTGTAGGATGGGTACGATCACAGCCCTCGCTAAACGTCCTTGGTGTCGCCGTTCATCTCACAGTATCTTGAATATCTTGCCTATCCATGCAACTTGATGATCGACCTCGACCTCGAACTCGACCTCGACCTTGACTGCAACCTTGAGGCCACAGCCACTTTGTACCGAATCTTACGATCGGAGCACCGGTAGTCAAGAGTCTCCGCAAGCATACCAAGGGCTTCTTCGATTGTCATCTGATGGTGTCGCATCCCGAGCAGTGGGTCGACGACTTCAAGAACGCAGGCGCCAACAACTTTACCTTCCACATCGAAGCCACAAGTACGCGAGGCCGCTCGAGTGATGCTGCGGCCCGGAGTGCTGATGAACGGTGCACATCAGATGATGCTGCGTCGTTGTGCGCCAGGGTTCGAGAGAGCGGCATGGGAGTCGGCGTGGCCATCAAGCCCAAGACGCCAGTGTCGGCCATCGAGTCGCTGCTCGATGCCAAGCTCGTGGACCTCGTGCTGGTGATGACGGTCGAGCCAGGATTCGGAGGCCAGGCTCTGATACCCGACACGCTCGACAAGGTGCGTCAGGTTCGCGAGCGATGGCCCGAGGTTCCGGTCGAGGTCGACGGCGGTCTCAACAACGACACGATCGACGCCGCCGCCGAGGCCGGTGCCAACGTCGTGGTGGCTGGCAGCGCCGTGCTCGGTGCCAAGGATCCAGCGCAAGCCATCGCGGTGCTACGAGAGTCGCTGCTCCGACACAACCCTGCAGCGTGATGATGATGTTGCGGGGTCGTGCAAGATCGCATCGAGAGGTATAAAGATGATTCGGACTGGATGGAGATATCGATATGAACAAGGTGTATCTCTGTGTATATGTAGATACGAGAACTCTGCTATGGAGCTGGCTGTGAGATACACGCACTCTCTCACACACATGCATACACACATAACGTGGTGCCATTGATGACTCGCACATTCGCTCGGCCAGATGTGTATGCACTATACAAACAGATTACGCGTTGCGAATGGTGGAGGGATCACGCACTCACAATCATCACTCACTCACTCACGTAGAGACACTCTCTCACGGGCACGTATCATAGAACACGAGCGCGCACACGATAGAGAGTGTGAGCGAGTGCATGGGAGAGGAGAGTAGGAGCGGCTCTCGTTGTGGGTGTGTGGCAGCTACACGAGCTCTTGCTTCTTCTGCAACTCGATCATGGTTCGCACTCGCGAGTACTCGTTGCGGTTGATGCACCAGATGTAGATGCCGCAACCGATGAAGAACACGGCGGCCGACAGCGGAATGCCTCCCAGGCACACCATGATGATCGGTAGGTAGTCGCTGCCAGTTCGCTCGTCCGGTGGGTCGGCCGTCATGCTCTCGTCCAGGAGGAAAGAAGACAACGCCAATCCGAAGCTCAGCAAGCCGACGGCCAATGCCACGACGCCAGAGATGAAGCAACACGTGGGCGTCGCGACCTTGGACTGCTGCAGCTCCTCGAGGTCCTCGAGGTCCAGCGGCACATCATCCTCGTCCTCCTCCTCCTCCTCGTCCTCATCCTCGTGTTGGTGCTCGCCATCATTCACATCATGCAAGATATCGCCATCATCATCCTCGAGACCCATGTTGTAGCAGATTGCGCTCACCAGCAGCCTTGGCTTGTGTCGTCAAGATATTCTCGCTCTTGTGTTGTTGCGTAAAGGAAGGAACGAGCGAAAGACCGAAACCACCGAAACCACCGAAAAAACACAGCCAGCGACGTGAGTACACTAATAAACCAACCGAAAGCCTTGCAGGATCGCTACACGCTCCTCTCGTTCCCTCTCAGTCTCTCGCTCTCCTCCTCCCACGCACCTCTTCTCCCTTCTCCATCGATATCTCGATACCTTGCTTCCTTCCGCTCCGATACAATGAACGCTGAACGAGAGGCCAAGCTGGCTCGTATGCATGAGCAGCTCGAGTTCATGCGCGGTGAGATCGATTGGGCAAAGACGTCGGCTATCAAGAAGAGCGAAGCTATCGCCTCGTACGTAGCGTCTCTGCGCAACAGGGCCTGTGATTGTTCTATCATCATATCTTGAGGAGTAGTATTGATTGTTCTATCTCTTTATCTTGAGGAGTAGTATTGATTGTTCTATCTCTTGATTCATCATCTCTTGAGGAGTAGTATTGGTTGTTCTATCTCTTTATCTTGAGGAGTAGTATTGGTTGTTCTATCTCTTTATCTTGAGGAGTAGTATTGGTTGTTCTATCTCTTTATCTTGAGGAGTAGTATTGGTTGTTCTATCTCTTGATTCATCATATCTTGAGGAGTAGTATTGGTTGTTCTATCCCTTGATTCATCATATCTTGAGGAGTAGTATTGATTGTTCTATCCCTTGATTCATCATCTCTTGAGGAGTAGTATTGATTGTTCTATCTCTTTATCTTGAGGAGTAGTATTGATTGTTCTATCTCTTTATCTTGAGGAGTAGTATTGATTGTTCTATCTCTTTATCTTGAGGAGTAGTATTGATTGTTCTATCTCTTGATTCATCATCTCTTGAGGAGTAGTATTGATTGTTCTATCTCTTTATCTTGAGGAGTAGTATTGGTTGTTCTATCCCTTGATTCATCATATCTTGAGGAGTAGTATTGGTTGTTCTATCCCTTGATTCATCATCTCTTGAGGAGTAGTATTGATTGTTCTATCTCTTCATCTTGAGGAGTAGTATTGATTGTTCTATCTCTTGATTCATCATCTCTTGAGGAGTAGTATTGGTTGTTCTATCTCTTCATCTTGAGGAGTAGTATTGATTGTTCTATCTCCTGATCTCTAACCCTTCTGCTGGTACAGGTTGAAGGCCTTCATTAACGAGACCAACGACCCGATCTTCGCTCCTGTCAACACACCCGAGAACCCCAACCCGTGGCTGGCGGCCAAGGGAGGCTGCGTCACGGTCTAGATGCGCGTTCCTGCTGCGCAGCGCGTTGCTTATTTTTGCTTGCCAGTACCGCGCGTCTACCGACCATCACCGCTCGATATCGTGGCTACCGGGCTTACACGTGCCTGTCGCCCCGTCTCTTGCTTGGTGCTTTTGGTTGTTGGATTGATGTTGTTGTTCATTTACAGTTGAAGGAGACGGCAGCCATACTTCGGCTGCTCTCTCGCAATACATACATAACAATGTGAAGTACACTCTTGTCACAAACGCATTCACAGGTATTTACACTCGCTCACTCCAAGCCGGTGCCAGCTTCCTCATCCCTCTCGATCACGAGAGATCGGGCTTTGCGAACGCGCCAGCCTTCGGAGCCATAAACCAGTCGCCGACCGGCTTCAGTGCAGCCACCGATCACCGCCACCAGCAGCGCGATCAGCACCACGAAGCCTGCCACACTGCCGACCAGCACTCCGTCCTTCCACGGCTCGCCCAGCACTTGGCCTCGTCCTCCACAAGAGTTCACTCCGCCCAGCAACACGGCGAACGATGTCAAGTGCGGAGTCGAGCCACACACGAGCGAGCCTCGTTTCTTGAGGCACGAGTCTTGGCACGTCCACACTGGCGGATGCTTGCTCTCGTCGAGGAATCCGAGGCACCGACCTGAGGTCTGTGTGCCTGGCAGGCAGATCTCGATCGAAGATGTCGGTTGCACGGTGTTGCCAGCCACATCGACCAGCTCGATCGTCACGGCCGGAGACTGCACGATGTGTGCGTTCACGGCCGAGAGAGCGAGCTCTTGCGAGAGAGGCAGAGCAATGACGGTGGTTTCCGACGACGCAGCCGACGGAGGAACGTTGACGGTGCCTCCTCCAGGAACCGAGACCGAGCCCGAGCCAGCGGGAGCCGACACACTCGATGGAGGCGGCGGTGTGACGACAGGAGGCGGCGTCGGGAGCGGCGTCATCGAGGGCACTGGAGTCGGGGTCGGGGTCGGAGCAACCGAAGGCGACGGCGACGGCGACGGCGAGGGCGAGGGCGAGGCGGACGGCGCAGGAGCGGGAGTGGGCGTTGGCGTTGGAGTGGGATGCGGTGTCGGTATGGGAGTCGGAATGGGTGTCGGCATCGACACCACAACGACACAATCCTCTGGATTCTGGTCGGGATTGTAGACGAAGGGGCAGTTGTCGCAAGCATCACCGACGCCATCGCCATCGGAATCCTTCTGGTCGGGATTGTAGACGAAGGGGCAGTTGTCGCAAGCATCACCGATACCATCGCCATCGGAATCCTTCTGGTCGGGATTGGGCGTGTAAGGACAGTTGTCTCGGCAGTCGGGGACACCATCGGAATCGGAATCGAGCAGGCACGGGTCCACGCACGTAATGCGCAACTGCGGCCTGGACGAAAAGTCGACCACGTGGCGGCTGTTGATGATGGCCGTAAACTCGCGCTGCAGCCGGTAGCGCACCAGGAAGCCGGTGTTGAAGTCGGGGTTGCTGCGCCACAATTCGTAGATGTTGTTCATGTTGCTGCCGAATGAGTCGAGCGGGATCGTGGCAGCGAGTCCCAGCAGCTCGGCTTCCGACGGCGGCACGAACGGGTTGAGGAGCGTCGCATCGTAGACTCCGACCGAGCGCGAGTACAAGCCAGGCGTCGGTCGAGGATTGAACGGCATCACTTGCTCGGACCAAGGGCGGTCGACGTTGGCGTAGACTGAGAGCGTGCCGTACACGGAGCCAGTGAAGGTCAGCACGAGCTCGCTCGAGGCGATGACACAGCGGGAGTCGAGTTGCGTGAGGTTGAATTGGATGTAGGCCAGCTGCTCGGCGGACGGCGTATCGCCCGAGCTCGAGAACAGCAGCGGAGAGAGGCCGTAGTTGGTGATCGTGGTGTCGGTATAGGAATCGGCGACGGCGAGCAGGACGTGCGTGAGATTCGCGGAGGCTGCTGGCGGCACGGGCGTGATGTTGTAGCTGGGTGAGAACGCGGGAGACTCGCACAAGTACGCGATCCGCACTTGGTACATGACGCCAGCCAAGCCAATGAACGGAATCGCCATCGCGTACGACGGATCGATGGCGCGAACCGAAGCTGCGGTCTCAAAGTCGTTGGCGGCGTCCGACGTGTCGCGCAATTGGATATCATACGAGGCGTCGTCGCACGGCTCCATGGGAAGTGGAGCCCAGCTGACAAACAACGCGCGGCCGCCGTTGCGAGCACTGACCATGGGAGCTTGCCAGGCGACGGCAGGAGCTGGCTCCAGAGGCGGCACGACGACGAGTTGCGGGAACGAAGCGAACTGCGTCGTCAAGTCCTGAGCCAAGACGCGCAGCGTGTAGTTGGTGCCCGGCACGACAGATATCTGAAAGTAGGCAGTGGCGGCCGTCCAAGAGGTCACAAACACCCAGGTACCATCGGTACTGTTGAGCGACTGCAAGAGGTACTGGCCGGTAGTGGGATCAATCGGTTGCGGAGGCCAATCGACGCCGAGCAAGCCAGTCTCGAGCTGCGTGGTAGTGATCGAGAACGACGGCTCGGGGTCTTGACCGAGGGCGCCAGGGCACGCGAAGAGGAGCACCACAAGCGAGAGCACCAAGAAAGCGCGGTGGTGCATGGTGTAGAGAAAGCTGAGGTGGCACGATCGAGGAGAAGAGAAGAGAAGAGAGGAGAGATGACGAGGCACACAAACGACGAGCCGGCTTATGAGTGTTCCGCTCGGGCGCTCAGAAACTTCGAGTGAATCTTCGTCGGCCCGATGTTTTCCCGTGTGTGCTGCCTCGAAGACTTTGGTATGGTGTGCCTTTCTGTCTGTCTCGTGTATTCATCATCAAACCACCACGCAACTCCACAATCACAAACTCAATAAATAAACACCACCATCACCAACACCACCACGACCTTGACCAAACCAAACCTCGTGAGCACGAGGCAAAAGCACTCTCTCAATGTGCAGTGGCTGCTGTTGCTGCGTGAGAGTGTCGTTTCGAATGAGATGTCGCTCTCGGCTTGCTTGCTCTCTCTCTCTCATCCATCTCCTCTGCTGAACACGGGCGGCAGCCTCACGATCGATGCGCTGGTATCGTGATGGTGGCGATTGGAGACAGTACTTCGGTGGGTGTTCCATAAGCATACGCCACTCGAATGTCGTACGTTGCATTCCGAGGGAGGATCACGTTGCGGAGATCGTAGCTGATGTCGCCATGTGCAAGCACTCCCAAGAACAACCATTGCATCGAGTCGGCATCGTTGCTGCGCCGCCAAAGCGCCGTGTACTTTGGCAGATGACCCGGTGGAAGGGACGCTGCTGCTTGTTGCTCGAGCTCCTCCGATAGCGGGAGCCATCGCACCGTCAATACAGCGTCGGCAGTGAGCTCGAGTGTCGGAGCTGGCCAGCCATCTGATGTCGATGGAGTATCAGGCGTCGTGACTGTGACATTGTTCGACTCGATCCACACTCCCGATGGCAGCCAAGTGTTGACTTTGAAGGTGTACGTCGTCGATGGCCGCACCATCACCTTGTGCGAGAGTTCCTCGAGGACGGTGTAGGCTTCAAATCTTTGAGATGGATGTCTCATCCACCAGACGTGGAACAGGCTGGCAGTGGGAATCGCGTTCCATGAGAGCAGAACTCGATCGTACGACAGCACCGAGGCAGTGAGAACGAGCGGGCCGATGAGGTGTGTCGGTGAAGCATCTCTGGTCTTGGTGGTGGTGGTGGTGAGGTAGGCCGCAGTAGCGAGCAAGAACAAGATGGTTGACAACACGAGCGCCACTCGGGAGTTGCTTGTTCTTGCTCCTGTGCTGTGAGGCATTGCGCTTGCGAGCGAGAGAGAGAGAGAGAGAGAGAGAGAGAGAGAGAGAACGAATGTGTGTGGTGGTCAGGCGGACGAGCGAATGTTCCATCAAGCAGAAGAGCCTTGGTTCGGAATCTTTGGGCGCTGCATATGAGACCTGGCAAGCACATAACAGCCCTGATCTTATTCGGTTTTCTCCCGCCAAAAAACGAGTCGATTCTTTCTCCACCTCTCTACGCCACGCTCTCGTCGCCTCGTCGTGTGAAACTATCACAACTCGGGCTGGCAAAGAACCAAACCCCCTCATCTAGCACCTCGTCGTCGTACTGCTGGCTACTGCTCGCATCGCGGGTTGGTTCGTCGGGAGGTCGAGGGGTGGTCTGCAGCAGGGCGCGTGTCTGGGCGTGGTGCGCTCGCAGACGCGCCACCAAGTCCGCCTTCGTGCCCGTGAGCAGCAACCCAAGCTCCTTGGCCGTCGTCTTCAACTGCTGGACAGTGCTCCTATCGAGACCATCGTCATCGGCTGCCATTGGGGTGGCTGCCATTGCTCGCGCGAGTGCCGGCTCGTATTCGTCTGCTGAATAACGCTTGACGGCGTTTGCCGCTGCCGCTGCTCGGTCGTGCGCCTGTGCGTAGGTCCCCCCGGTGTAGCGAGAGAGTCCCACGCTCGGCGCCAGAAGCGAAGCTGCTCGGCCACGGTACGCGAGCCGCATGGTGTGTCTGTGCATACAATGCATGTCGCAGTGGCTCCGCGCATCGCCATTCAGATACTCTACGACGACTACTGCGCAGCGGAGCAAATGACGAATGACCCATCACCAGTGCTACACGTGCTGTTCTGTGGCTGAATCCTTGAGTATATCGCAAATATCTCGGCGTAGGATGGTCCATTTCTCTCGGGACCACGACCAATCGACGCGCCGCAACGAGGCGCGTCGGGCAAAGCAATAAAAGTGGGGTGGTGGAAAAATCGAAAAATGCGTATTTTCACAGGGCTGTTATGTGCTTGCCAGGTCTCATATATATCTCTCGATCGATTGAAGCATGACAGCTCATCGTATCTGTGTCTCTCTCGTGTATTCATCAAACCACCACGCAACTCCACAATCACAAACTCAATAAATAAGCACCACCACCACCAACACCACCACGACCTTGACCAAACCAAACCAAACCTCGTGAGCACGAGGCAAAAGCACTCTCTCTCATCATGTGCTGTGGCTGCTGTTGCTGCGTGAGAGTGTCGTTTCGAATGAGATGTCGCTCTCGGCTTGCTTGCTCTCTCTCATCCATCTCCTCTGCTGAACACGGCGGCAGCGTCACGATCGATGCGCTGGTATCGTGATGGTGGCAATTGGAGACAGTACTTCGGTGGGTGTTCCATGAGCACACGCCACTCGAATGTCGTACGTTGCATTCGGAAGCAGGTCAGGGTAGCGGAGCTCGTAGGTACTGCGTGTCGTTCCCATGAAGAACCATTGCATCGATTCGGCATCGTTGCTGCGCCGCCAAAGTACCGTGTACCAAGCCGGTTGAACCGGTGGAAGGGACGCTGCTGTTTGTTGCTCGAGCTCCTTCAGCGGGAGCCATCGCACCGTCAATACAGCGTCGGCAGTGAGCTCGAGTGTCGGAGCTGGCCAGCCATCTGATGTCGATGGAGTATCAGGCGTCGTGACTGTGACATTGTTCGACTCGATCCACACTCCCGATGGCAGCCAAGTGTTGACTTTGAAGGTGTACGTCGTCGATGGCCGCACCATCACCTTGTGCGAGAGTTCCTCGAGGACGGTGTAGGCTTCAAATCTTTGAGATGGATGTCTCATCCACCAGACGTGGAACAGGCTGGCAGTGGGAATCGCGTTCCATGAGAGCAGAACTCGATCGTACGACAGCACCGAGGCAGTGAGAACGAGCGGGCCGATGAGGTGTGTCGGTGAAGCATCTCTGGTCTTGGTGGTGGTGGTGGTGAGGTAGGCCGCAGTAGCGAGCAAGAACAAGATGGTTGACAACACGAGCGCCACTCGGGAGTTGCTTGTTCTTGCTCCTGTGCCGTGAGGCATTGCGCTTGCGAGCGAGCGAGAGAGGATACAGCGAGAGAAACGCACGCATCCAAAGTGTGTGGGGTGTGTGTGGTGGTCAGGCGGACGAGCGAATGTTCCATCAAGCAGAAGAGCCTTGGTTCGGAATCTTCGGGCGCTTCTTCGCGCCATCCCGCCTACATAACCAAGGCGTTCTCTCTTCGTTCTCTTCCTTCGTGTCTGCCTCCTCCTCTTGGTTGCTGCTGCAACCCACACCACACCACCGCCTATCCTACCACACCACACCACTCCTGCCACCACCTCCTCCATCCTAACCTCCTACCTCACGCCAACTCACATGGCACGCTTGCGTTCTCCGCATGGGAGGCTGCGGCTGCCGCTGTCGTTGTTGGAGGGTGTTGTAGCGGTGTTGGTTGCGGTTCTTGTTGTGTGTGCCACCTCGGCGCAAGCACAGAGCCTTACTCTTTCTCCCTCCGTTCTTGACTCGGCTCTTCTCGGTCTCGACTGGACGCCGCTGCCTCTCGACCCCGCGTCTGGCAGCTACATCGTCGAGTACCCGAACGCCACCGGCTCGTTCGTGCCCTATTTGGTGACCTCCGCGGCGGTCGCTTACGCGCGTCTGCGCCTCACTCCTGGCAGCTCGTACTCGTTCCGTGTGCACGCCATCGACAACGCCACCGACGTCGTCTCGAACGTCGTGCTCGTCACCATGCCGCCGCTGCCCAGCGCCTCGTCTTGGGCCGCGCCTCAGGTCTCGGTCTTCGACCAGGTCCACATACTGTACTTTTGGAACGCGCATCCCGCCGACCAGAGCACCAACAATTCCTACCTCGCAGAATTCCAACCCTCGAGCTCCTCCTCCTCCGGCGGCAACTGGACCATCGGCTACGTGCTCTCGGCCGGGCCCTCGAGCTTCTCGTGCTCGTTCCGCTTCTTCTACCCTCTTGGCATCTCGTACGACTTTCGTGTGCGATTCGTCAACGGCTCCGATGGCTCCAGCATCACGTCTCCAATCGCTTCGCTCGTTCCACGTACGTCAGTATTCCACAAGTTCTGTTCGCTCTCGCTCTTCCGCTTGGCACTCGTCATTTAACTTTCCTCCTCCTGCTCCTGCTGCTCAATCAATAGTGGACTATGTTGCGAATGCCACGCTGACGCATACGTTCGTCGCCGCTATGGATTCCTACACCGACGGCTTCACGACCACCAACTACGGCCAACTCTCCACGATGCAGGCCAGTAGCGCCGCACTGCCGCAGCAGGAGCAGCTGGCCTACCTTCAGTTCGACCTCTCGACTCTGGATCCGTTGTGCGTCGTCGCTTGGAGCCAACTGCAGCTCTCGTTCTCGGCGCCGGCCTACGGAACCTTCTCGGTCTACGCCAACATCAACGAGCTCTGGACCGAGGCCGTCATGCCCTTCAATCCTCGGCCCATTCCGTCCTTGTACTCGCGTTCTGTCGGCCACTACAGCGGCACCGTCTACAACCTCACCGAGTTCTCGACCTCCGCCGAGCAGTCGTTCCTCGCCGCACACATTTCGCTCGACTCGCGCGGCGGCAACATTGCGAGCGTCTTCTCGCAGTGGCGCGCGCAACCCTCGACCAACACCGGCTTCTTGCTTCGCTACTCGCTCAATGCCTCCGACGCCGTCGTCATCGATAGTCGCACTGCGGCCTCGAGCGACTCATGGCCACGCTTGTTGATCACTTGCGTCGATCCGTGCCTTCTCGATTACGACGGAGATGGCGTCTTGAATTGCGTCGACAACTGCGTCAACGTGCCCAACGCCAACCAGCTCGACTCGGACGGCGATGGTGTCGGAGACGCGTGCGACAACTGCCCTACCGTCTCCAACGCCAACCAGCTCGATTCCGACGCTGATGGCTTCGGCGACGTGTGCGACAACTGCCCCACCAAGGCCAATCCCAATCAACTCGATACCGATGGTGACGGTGTTGGAGATGTGTGCGACAACTGCCCCACCAAGCGCAACACCAACCAACTCGATTCCGACGCTGATGGCTTCGGCGACGTGTGCGACAACTGCCCCACCAAGCCCAACCCTACGCAACTCGATACCGATGGTGACGGTGTCGGTGATGCTTGCGATAACTGCCGCACGACACCCAATCCAACCCAAGTCGATACCGACGGCGATGGTGTCGGTGATGCTTGCGACAACTGCCGAACGACACCCAATCCAACGCAAGTCGATACCGACGGCGATGGTGTCGGTGATGCTTGCGACAACTGCCGCACTGTCTCCAATCCCACGCAAGCCGATACCGACAGTGATGGTGTCGGCGATGCTTGCGACAACTGCCGCACTGTCTCCAATCCCAATCAACTCGATACCGACAATGATGGCGTCGGTGATGCTTGCGACAACTGCCCCACCAAGCCCAACCCCAATCAACTCGATACCGACAGTGACGGTTTCGGTGATGCTTGCGACAACTGCCCCACGAACTACAACCCCAATCAACTCGATACCGATGGCGATGGTGTCGGTGATGTTTGCGACAACTGCCGAATGACACCCAACCCAACCCAAGTCGATACCGATGGTGATGGTGTCGGTGATGCTTGTGATAACTGCCGCACTGTCTCCAATCCCAATCAACTCGATACCGACGGCGATGGTGTCGGTGATGCTTGCGACAACTGCCGAATGACACCCAACCCAACCCAAGTCGATACCGATGGTGATGGTGTCGGTGATGCTTGTGATAACTGCCGAACGACACCCAACCCAACTCAAGTCGATACCGACGGTGATGGTGTCGGTGATGCTTGTGATAACTGCCGCACTGTCTCCAACCCCACTCAACTCGATACGGACGGTGATGGTGTCGGCGATGCTTGCGACAACTGCCCGTTGGTGCCCAATCCTGACCAGAAGGACTCCGATGGTGATGGTATCGGAGACGCCTGCGACAACTGCCCGTTCGTGGCCAATCACAATCAAACCGACTCGGACCATGACGGAGTCGGCGACCTGTGCGACAACTGCCCCAACAAGTTCAATCCCGACCAGAAGGACTTTGACGGCGATGGCGTTGGTGACGCGTGCGACAATTGCCCAA
>Ga0209935_1003756_pt1 | contig 15054 bp, 22 predicted proteins | sample ThiBio_1000_plan_2_FD_183958 | JGI IMG/M metagenome (GOLD analysis project Ga0209935, IMG submission 183958) | Wastewater bioreactor microbial communities from Cape Town, South Africa - Thiocy_cont_1000_plan (SPAdes) | ecosystem: Engineered > Bioreactor > Thiocyanate-remediating >... | reverse complement strand
ACACCGCTGCATCTCGCGTGCGCCACCGGCCGCTTCAGGGTCGTCGAAGCCATTGCGCCCTTGTACGGCGCAAGGCACATTGACGTGCGCGACGGCCGCAACCAGACCGCGCTGCAGATCGCTGCCGAGCTCAACAATCTCCGCATCGCGCAGCTGCTGCTCACACACGGTGCAGACCGAACGGTGCGAGACTCTCGTGGCCGAACCGTGCTGCATCTCGCGGTCGAGCATCGCCAAACCGATCTCGTGCGGCTGTTGCTTGGCGATCGACCGGTGCAGAAGCCGTCCCTCTCGCCCAACGTCAAGTGGATCGACGGAAACACTGAGTCGGACAACGCCTCCGATGCTCTGGTAGTGCCAGAGCAAGCGATAGCCGCCGCCGCCTCTCTGCACCTCGAGTTCGAGCAAGCGTCACAAGAGGCCAACGATCTCGCAACTCGCACCGCGGCCTCTCTCGTCAACGCGGTCGATGCCGACGGCAACAGTGCGCTGCACGTGGCGGTCGGCCTTCCTGATAGCGACCTGGCACTGCTGCTCGTCGATCACGGTGCCAAGGTCGAGCTCGAGAACGCCGACAAGCGAACTCCGCTCCAAATCGCCAAGAGCCACAATCTCACGGCATTCGTGGCACGCATCGAAGATGGTACGGCCCCACACTTCCCAGCCACTGCGCAATGTCGCCCCGCTGCCTGCTAACCAGCCGTGCCTTACGCACCACCGCCAATGATCCTCACTAGCCAATCCCGCCAACAAGCTCTTTGCCTGCATCCCTACCAAAGACCTGAATGGCATCGCCGAGGCGCTCCAGCGCGGTGCCGATCTGCGCGCCTACGACTCACAGAACCGCACGCCGATCATCGCTGCAGTGCTGTTGCCGTCCACCTCGGTTCTCACCGCTCTCCTCAAGGCCCTTAGCGACTCGCAAGGAACCGACTCGGCCTCGCCCATCAACGCTCGACTCGGCGGCCCGAACGACCTCACCGGCCCGACGGCACTGCACCTCGCGGTCGAGAAGGGCGAAGATGCCATGGTCTCGTTGCTGCTCCAGTACGGCGCACAAGTCAACGCGCAAGCCAATGTCACTGGACAACAGGGTGCCACACCACTCCACATTGCATGCCGACTGTATGTATCTTACCGACCATCCTCTTCCGAGTCATCATCATGTTGCTCACACCATGCTCTCTCTCTCACTCCTCCAGTGGCCATCGAAACATTGTGCGAACACTTGTACTCGCTGGTGCCGACGACTCGATCCTCGACTATGCTGGCAAATCGCCGTTGGAAACAGCAAGCTACGGCATGGACATTGTGCTCGAGGATGCACAAGTCGGTACGGCGTCTTGGGTTGCCTCTGCCTCTGCTTCTGCTGTTACTTTCTTGCTTGAAGGCACTTGTCAATGATTGACCATTGTATGAAACTATCCAGAGCGCGAGGAGCAAGACAAGCAGCAGCTCGGATCGCTCGTCTGGAAGGCGATCGAGAAGCACGACCAAGCGACACTGGAGCGTTGCGCTCGCGCTGGTATCGACTTTTCGATGCGAGACGATTACGGCTCGACACCACTGCACGTGGCTGCGTACTTTGGCAATATTGACGCATGCAGCCTGCTACTCCCCCTGGTCGAAGAGGGCCGCATCGATCTTGAAGCCACCGACGACGCGGCACAGACTGCCTTCCATGCGGCGGCCATGCAAGGCCACGAGCGCGTCATGGAGATGCTGCTCGCCGCCATTCCGAGCTCGTCCAGCATCGCACCTCTCGAGGAGACGGATGTGCATGGCGAAACGCCGCTCTCGTGGGCCAAGTCTCGAGGTCATGCTGGAATCGTCACGATCATCGAGCAGTTCATTGCTGATCGTATGCCGAAGCCAATACCGACAATTGAGGAACCAATCACTGAGCCAGTCGAGGAGCCAATCACTGAGCCAGTCGAGGAGCCAATCACTGAGCCAGTCGAAGAGCCAGTCGAGAAGCCAGTCGAAGAGCCAGTCATTGAGCCAGTCGAGGAGCCAGTCGAGGAGCCAGTCGAGGAGCCAGTCGAGGAGCCAATCGAGGAGCCAGTCATTGAGCCAGTCGAAGAGCCAGTCATTGAGCCAATCGAGGAGCCAATCGAGGAGCCAGTCACTGAGCCAATCATTGAACCAGTCGTGGAGCCAGTCGAGGAGCCAGTCGAGGAGCCAGTCACTGAGCCAGTCACTGAGCCAATCATTGAGCCAGTCGAGGAGCCAGTCGAGGAGCCAGTCGAGGAGCCAGTCGAGGAGCCAGTCACTGAGCCAGTCATTGAACCATTCGATGAGCCAGTCGAGGAGCCAGTCGAGGAGCCAGTCGAGGAGCCAGTCGAGGAGCCAGTCGAAGAGCCAGTCATTGAGCCAGTCGAGGAGCCAGTCGAGGAGCCAGTCGAGGAGCCAGTCATTGAGCCAGTCGATGAGCCAGTCGAGGAGCCAGTCGAGGAGCCAGTCGAGAAGCCAATCGAGGAGCCAATCGAGGAGCCAATCATTGAGCCAGTCGAGGAGCCAGTCGAGGAGCCAATCGACGAACCAATCATTGAGCCAGTCGAGGAGCCAGTCGAGGAGCCAATCGAGGAGCCAATCGACGAACCAATCATTGAGCCAGTCGAGGAACCAATCGACGAACCAATCATTGAGCCAGTCGAGGAGCCAGTCGAGGAGCCAATCGACGAACCAATCATTGAGGCAGTAGAAGAGCACGATCGGGCTCTTATCGAAGAGACCCAAGAGGAGGCTTGGGCGCGAGAAGATCGCGAGCTTGCGATCCAGCGCCTTGAGCACGATCGCGAGATTGAGCTCGCTCGTAAGCGCGAGGACGAGGAAGTGGCTCGCCGTCGCGCAGAGGAGGATGCCTCACTGCGGCATCGACGTGCTGCTGAGGACGAGGAACGACGCGCGCAACGACGCGCATTGGAAGTGCTCGCGCGTCAGCCATCTCCAGACCCCGAGCTGCCGCCGTTGCAATGCGCTGCCCAGCCTCAGCCTGCGTGTATCGACCAAGCACTGAAGCTCGCACGCTTCGTCGAGCGCTGGTGGCACTCGGTGCTACTCACGTCGTCATCGTTGTAGTTGTAGTTGTAATTGTGGTCATCGCCACAACACACACTCCACTAGCGACCTCCTGTTGTAGTCTCTTGATGTATTCTGCCCGCTTGTTTCTCCACGGAATCACCAAACCAAACTGAATAATGAAGCACGTTCTAATTGCCATATGCACGCCGATCGGCGAGGTGGCAGGAGGTAGTGGCGGGAACGACGACGACGACGACGCTGTTCTGCTTCTTGCGGCTTCTCTTTGCTTCTCTTCTCTCTGCCGCTCGCGTACGATGAGCTCTCGACGCCGACAAGCAGCCACCGCAAACTCGAACTCCCACTCAACCACCACCACCACTGCCACTTCCAGCGGCGTCGACGACACTACCAGCTCATCCGATGTACGTGTGGGTTTGGGTTTGGGTTTGGGTTTGGGCGGTATCTTTGCTGATCTCTCTATCTCGCGCACAGATGGCCACCGATATCTCGGAGGCGCACACTACCCTTCGCGCTGAAATCTCGACCAAGGCGCAGGACATTGTCAATCGCTTGATGCCTGAGAAGATCATGGTGCTCGATCAATTCTACAAGGTATACCGGCTCGATCCAGCTGCACGCAGAAACGGCGCTTGCTCCTCCTACAACAACGACGTAGCGACACATCAAATACTGATCGTACTTGGTTTGCGAAGAACCTCGTGACTACACAACAACCGATCCGCGACTTTCGAGCGACGGTCGAAGGTGAGCTCTCGACGCTTGCAGACAAGTGCACGGGCATCGTTGAGAACTCGGCGAACACGGGCAAGAAGCGCAAGATCGGAGAGGTCGACGGCGAGCACGTGTCAGTCTCGCCCGTGACTCCGTTGGTAGCGACGCCGGCCAACCAGGTATCGATCGTCTCGATCGATGAGTGAGCGAGAGTGTGTGTATGTGGCCTGTTCTAATGAGAAAGGGATTGATTGGTTTGTATGTGTGTGTAGCGTATCGTGACCGTGATGAACTCGCTCAAGGAGGAGCTGCTGCAGGAGATCGAGATGCTCAACACGGTCAAGATCTGGATCCAACTCAACATCCCACGCATCGAGGACGGTAACAATTTTGGTGTCGGTATTCAAGAGGAGATGGTGAACGAGCTCGCTCGCGCCGAGAACGATGCGATCGCCGTGTTGGATAGTATGACCAAGTACTTTATCTCGCGTGGTCGCTTGCTTCACAAGGTGCGTGGCGTTGCTCGAGTGCGACATGGCACCGCAGCCAGCATCATCGTACTCAACTGCTCAGCACGTGGCGATCATCATGATGTTGCCTGGTGAAGGTCATCAAGTATCCGCAGATCGAGGACTACCGCCTCGGAGTCGTGGAGCTCGACGAGAAGGAGTACATCAACATGCGCATGTGCGCCTTGGAGCTGCGCAACACGTACGCCATCTTGTACGACCTGATCCACAAGAACAAGGACAAGATCGAGAAGCCGCGCTCGTCGCATCATGCCTCCTTGTACTAAACTTGAAGTGCGCATTCCGAGTGGTACACACTCGCACTATTGATATCCTCGAGCAGTCTCACTCACTCTCACTCATGATAGACTCGCACAGTGTAGTTTACTCACTCACACTCACTCACGAAACGAAGAGCACAAACTTACAAAACTCACTCTCCCACACATACATACAACCAACCAACCAACCAACCAAGCACCGCGAGGGATCATGTGGCGCACCAGTCGATTAGCTCAGCCACAACTTGTCACTCGTTGCATAGATGGCTCGCTTAAGGGCATCGCGAGTGATCACACCGCAGTAGGCGCCTTGATCAGTGATGAAGATCTCGGTCAAGCGCATCGTGATCAGCAGCAAGTGCACATCGGTCACGAGGCTCGTGGGACGCAGAATGACCTTGACGTCGTGGTACTGTACGTCGAGCGAGCCGCCGAACAACAGCGGCGTTTGGTTGGCGTCAAGTTGTTGCGGTTGTGAGCCCGAGATCGGTGGGCCGCCACGGTTCATCCACGAGCCAAGCCTGTGCGAGCGACGTCAGTTTGGGATGCTCATCAATATGCAGCTCGTTCCCGGCCACTCTCTTCTCACTCTCTTCTCTCTCTCTCTCTCACGGCGATGAACGTACTTGCCACCAGTGAGCGATGACATCCATGTATGCCACGATGCAGAGCTGGCACTGATTGCTACACGATCGAGGTCGCACAATCTCTCAGCATACGTTGCGCGAGTTGTACGAATCGACGGAGCGCCACGAAACGTACTGTTGTAGTTGCTGCTGGGATTCGAGTCCGAGCCATTCTTGACGCCCAAGCGGCTCTCGCGGAACAGCTGCAACTGCATGAGCAGATCGGCTCGCGCCACGCTACCCAAGAAACCGAGGGAGACTGCGGAGTTGCAAGGCAGAGATGAGATGAGCACCAACGTGTCACGTGGGTTTGGATGGTATGGAATGGTATGGTATGCGTACATCGATCACTGACGACCGGGAAGAACTTCCAGTCGGGGCGGCGGTCCAGAGCGGCAATGATGTTGGCGTACGAATCGCGCGCACACACAGCCACCGCTCCGCCGTCCTTTCCATCCATGACATCGCGCGCTCGCAGGTTGTACTGCGTCTTGGGCACGTTGGGCAAGAATGGCAAGCCACGCTTCTCGGCGATGCCGTCGTACACTGAGACCGAGAACTTCTTCGAGACGAGCATCGCGGTCGACAAGCCCACCAAGATGGGCAGCAGCACGGTGAGCTGGCCCGTGATCTCGACCATCACGATGGCAGTCGAGTAGGTGTGCGTGACACCGGCGGCCATGCTCGCGGCACCGACGACCGAAAACAAGGCGCTCAGCGGCTCGGGTCGAAGGCCGAGCACGTACACCACTTCGCCGAACAACCGACCGAAGCCGGCACCGACCGCCATCGTAGGAATGTACAAGCCAACGGGGAATGGCATGGTCATGACCAAGTTGTTGAACCAAAACTGTGGAGCAAGAGGCAGAGGGAGTGATGAGCAAGCGAGAGAGAGAGAGAGAAGGTGCATGATGGATACGAAAGCAGCGGATCGGAGCGGAGCCGTACACGACACATGGTGAACATGATGAGGTTGACCCAGAGGTTTGGCGAGTACCATGCAGGTGGGATCTTGCCGACTTGTACCAGTTGCAGCACCGAGTTCAATGAAGACAGCTGCGTAGCGCCAACGAGCCAGTGAGCCTTGGTCGGCGTGCCGCGTGATGCCGTTCGCAGGTACGTACACTCATAAAGTAGCCGAATAGGTGCGGCCACGTGGCCAAGCTGGTCAGCAACGCCACTCCGATGCCGAATACGAATTGGCTGGGGTGCGTAACAACACCAACAACACCAACCAATCAGCCAAAACGATCAAATCAACGGTCAGCCACGACATTCTAATCGCGAGTGAGCCGTCAAGCACGAGGTGACGCACTTGTCGGCAAGGAAACCCGCGAATCCAGTCGGGAAACGCTTGGCCAGCGCACGGCGCACGTCGATCGTCAGCAAGTGCAGTTGCGTGTACAAGGCACCCATGAAGCCGCAGCACAAGCCGATGAGTGCCGAGATGACCAGGTCGCCAAAGTTGAGTGCTCGCCATGACTCGTCAAAGTTCGTTTGCAGGACAGGTTGGAGCAGCGCTGCGCGGGACCCGAGGTGAGAATCAGCGGCAAGTGAGAGATGGATGCGCTCCAACGAACGACGTACGTCGACCAAAGCGCCAGTTGAAGAAGGGCAAGAACACGAAGCTTGACCACATGGTAGCCCATGCGGCATACCAGTAGTTGCCGACCGGATAGTAGGCCGATGTGACCTCGACGCTAAAGAGCACGGCGCCGATCGGCGAGCCAAAGTTGCCCGACACACCGACCGATACCGCAGCACCGTACTACCAAACCGCGCCACCACAAGCTCGAGTCAGTGCTATTCTGCGCGGTGGTGATCATCATTGCAAATCTCTCGGCATACCATCATGTTCATCAAGGCCGGGCTCTATGATTCGCAGACATCATCCAATCGCCTCGTTGATATCAGAACCAGCATTTGCACGACGAGGACGGCTACCAGATAGAGGAGGAGCCGTCACGTACATTGCCAATATTGCGAAAGAAGGGAATATGTGTAGCGAGCACGTAGCAAATGATCGATGCTGCACGTTGCAGAAGAGAGTCAGCATTCCGAGCTGAGAGAAGCGAATCTCGGTGCTCGCTCTCTCGCGGCGTACTTGTATGCACCCATGGGCCCTCTTTACCGACATAGAGACCCGAGCCGATGGCAAACAGCAAGCCGAGCGTCTTGGCCACGAAGGTTCGTTTCCTTAGGATGGTATTCTCGAGTGGAGCGCCTGACAGGAGCGCCTTCATTTGCGGAATGCCCGAGCCTGTTGGTGCCGTGTGAGTACCGTGTAATCGAGGCAACGACGTCGGCTGCACAGCCACATACCAGCAGCGGCCTCATCGATATACTTTGTAATCACCATGGCAATGACGGCGAGGAGGATCGTGTACAAGATCCAGACCAAGTACGAGAGCGGCCACCACGGCACACTCTCAGATATATAAATGTGCACTGCATGCACAGGGTCAGTCACTCGGCTCACGCAATGTAGTGGTGTTCTCTCGTTCGTGTTCGTGCGTGTGTGTGTGTGCACACGTGAGAATTGTACATACGGTTGCGCAATTCGTCAGTTCCAAAGTCCATGAGCGCAGAGAGTACGCCCGACGAGATACCGAGAATCGAGAGGAATAAATAGACCATAAATCCTTCTGACTGAATCATGTACAAGCTGCACGAATGCCGAGAGAGAGAGAGAGAGAGAGAGATGAGCATTGAGTGCGCGCGACTCAAAAGCACGCTCACTCGCGTGCACGGCACGGTACTTGAGTTGCGCCGCAATGCGGTCAAAGAATGGCGGATCGACTTTGGCACGCTCGTGTGCGTTGAGGCGCTCTTGATCGATGCGTTCTTGCTCACGAAAGGCAGCAGCCAAGTTGGCGATATCACTCATGTTGAAGTTGCCCTCGAATGTTGGCTGGAACAATGAGAGCCAACACAGAGAATGAGTGACACAGAGAGTGATAGAGTGAGGAACCAGTGAGAACCAAGTGGCAACAACAGCAACAGCAGCATTTGACGAACCTTGGCATGAATGAAGGACTTTGCCATGGGGCTGTCTTTGTTTGGCAGCGACGTGGGTAGCAATGGCGATCGTTCGGAGGCCTCCGCCTTGGCAGCACGCTTGGCAGCCTTCTTGGCGGGATCCTTGGGCTTCTTGGTCTTGCGCTTCGACTTTTTGAGCGTTCCGACAGGCGACACGGTGGTCGACGGCGACACGGGACGCGGAAGCGTTGGGTTCTCGCCTCGTTCGAGGTCGACGAACGACTCGAGCTGCTGCGGATTCGGCTGCACGATCGAGGCGTAGTATGCAGCGCCATTGTCGTTGTCGTCATCGTCGTCTGCGAGACCGAGTTCGTCATCGTCGTCGAGGTTCAAGTCCGACGCGGCGTCGGTGAGAAAGTCGTCGAGATCGCCCTGCGTGCTGGTTCGGCGAGGGCGCGCGCTGGTGAACGACATCATTCGACGGCGACGGCGAGCGCGACCTTGTTCAGGCATCATGGAGGTCGGCGTGCGAGCGCCATCTGCACCGTCGTCGGTGTTGGGCGGTGCTGCTGAATGCGGCGTGGTCGAGGGAGTGAGGTCGCCGGCAGCGCCAAAGACCGACAGCGTATCGTGTATGCTGCCGCTCGAGTAGCCCGAGTCGACGTCGCTCTCTTGAGACGAGCCTGAGCCGCGCGTATCACCACCGAAGCCGCCAAAGCCGCGGTCGCGTGGATTGGCCCAGAAGGGATCGATGACCGACATGCGCATCATGCGACGCTCACCGCGCGAGCGAGACTGCAGTCCGGTGGAGAGCAGCGAGCCGTCGTTGCCGGAATCGGATCCAGAGTGCTCGCGTCCGCTGAAGCCAGGCGACGACCCGATGCCAGCGGCGGATTGGAACGAAGTGGTAGCGGCGGCGGCCGCAGCGGCGATGGCAGCAGCTTCAGCTCGACGGCTGCTGGATTGCTGCGACGACGACGACGACGAGTCCGAGTCGCTGTCGCTCGCATTGCTGACGGCGAGAGTCGGGAAGATCTCCATCACTGACGGCCGACGAGACGCCACTCCACCGCCACCGCCGCCTGCAGCACCGCCGATGGATGAGGAGGCCGAGCTCGACGAGTGCTGCGTGTCGGAGTTCGGTCGAGCGCGCGCATCGCCGAGACTGAACAGTGCGCCAGCACGCCAGTCGTGGTCGGATGATGCTGCATCATCGTCGTCGTCGTCATCGTCAGCACCGACATCGGTGCCTGATCCTCCGAAACCAGCATGACGAGTACCTCCACCGCTGTCGTCGAGCTCGAGATCGGTGTCGGCGCCGAAGCCGAAGCCGCCCGTGGTCGGAGTGCGGCTCGCATACGCGTGCAGCGAGAGGTGCTGCTGTGCCTGGTGCGCGTCGTCGTAGCCACCGAACGACGTGAAGCGTGGCGGTGACATGACGGCTTCTAGAGATCTATCAGGCGTCATGTGCGATGTGGTATCGACCGGCGAGTCTCCGAACTGATGCATAGGCGGCGTCGAGGAGCTCGAGGGGATGGCATCGGAGGGCGGAGCAGGTGTCGGCTCGGGCAGCAACGGCGTGATGAGGCTGCTGGGTTCGACCGCAACGTATGTCGGAGGTACATCGGGCGGTGGTACGTACGGCAGCACAGCTTCGTTGTGTGGCTCGACGGCGACGAACGACGGCGGCAGCTCGGATGGCACCACGACCGGGACGATCGGCACGTAGGTCGGAGGTACATCGGGCGGTGGTACGTACGGCGGTACCGCCACGTCGTGTGGCTCGACGGCGACGAATGACGGCGCCAGATCGGATGGTGTCACGATCGGCACATGTGGAATGGTGATTGGTACGTAGGTGGGCGGGAGGTCGAGCGCGGGGAGCTGCTGGTGGAGCGCGCTCGATGATGCAGCGGCGGCGTCATCGCTGGTGGAGAGCGCCGTGGTGGCGGTGTCGAGGTCGACCGGCACATAGGCGGCCGTCATTAGAGGTGGTGCGACATGGGTCAGATCGGCAGCAGGTAGCGCGGGTTGTGGTGGGATGTACGGCAGCGAGTACTCGAGCGGTACGACGTCAGCAGCAGCAGCATGATGGTGCTCGTGGTCGCTTGCCGTTGGCGGCGCTGTTGTTGCTGCTACTGTTGTTGTTGCGAGAAGCTCGTCGCTCGGGTCCATCACCCTCCAGCGGCGCACGTCCGCACGAGTACGAGCGAGTTGAAGTCGTACCCTAGGAGCGTAATTGGAGGGTGTGAGGAGGACAGGAGCGAGCGACACACGCGACGAGATGCAACGCGAGCGAGAGGGAGCGAATGAGCGAGTGAGAGAGTGAGAGCAGCAACCGGAGTTTGTTGCGTGAGGCTCAAATACCAATTTCCTCTACTCTTGCTGAAGCGACTTCTGCCATCGATTGGTGGTTGTAGCCGCGCTCATGGGACGAAGAATGGCGTCTGCGGAGATGGCTACGCTCGAGCTCTGCGCTGGCTCTGCAACAGAGACACACCTCAAGCTGCTGCTCAACCTCAGCCCACCTCAACCAATTAAACTGCAGGAGATCTTGGAATACAAACACTCCTCGCTCCTTCCTTCGAGACGGAGAGGAGGATGTGAAGATTTATGAAGGTCGTGGACTCACTTGTTGTGGTCATGCTCGTGCGTGACGTGGTGGTGCTGGCCGTGGTGATGGTGACCAGCAGGCTCGATCGACCACCACCAATCGTCCTTCACGATGCCATCGTCCGAGGCGACGGTCTTGATGTGTCCGTGAGCATCGACAGTGAGGAAGCGGCCATGTGTGTCGCGGACGGCGATCTTCCTCTCTTGGTCGTGGTCCTCTGTATCACGGAGAGAGATGAGAAGAAGGGGTCAGCAACAGAAGGAGAAGATTGGATTGGATTGGATTGGACTGATATTGGATTGGAGATTGGACTGATATTGGATTGGATTGGACTGGATCACGAGAAAATCAACGCACCGATCTGGAAGTGAGAGTCAGCGTGAGACTCGGCATGGAGTCGAACAGTGCCATGGGCGTCGCTGGCGAGCTTGTGCGAGTTGTAGGCGCTGACGAGCCAGTAATCGCCGTGCTTCTCGAGCGACCACTCGTTGTGCTCGTGAGCATCGGCGCGAGCGTCAACTCGATCGCCGTGGGCCGAGAGGAAGCCGTGCTTGTTGTGGAGAGTGTACTTTCCGGCGCGAGGCATCTTGGAGGGTGTGTTGGGCGTGGAGGGTGCGAGGAGGGAGTTGCGTGAGGCAGGCGGGCAGGCAGGAGGTTGGGGGTTTGGGGTCTGATGCGGCGAGCTAAATAGTGCCGGCGGGTAACTTGACACGAGAGATTTCACGTGCTGCTCCCTCGTTGCCCGTCCACCTGTCGTGCCGGAACGCGCCATCTCTCGCGCCACACCGCATCGGCCGCCTTCATCTCTCGCCCGCCTGCCTCACGCAACTCCCTCCTCCCCGCACCCATCACACCCTCAAGATGCCTCGCGCCGGAAAGTACACTCTCCACAACAAGCACGGCTTCCTCTCGGCCCACGGCGATCGAGTTGACGCTCGCGCCGATGCTCACGAGCACAACGAGTGGTCGCTCGAGAAGCATGGCGATTACTGGCTCGTCAGCGCCTACAACTCGCACAAGCTCGCCAGCGACGCCCATGGCACTGTTCGACTCCATGCCGAGTCTCACGCTGACTCTCACTTCCAGATCGGTGCGTTGATTTTCTCGTGATCCAGTCCAATCCAATCCAATATCAGTCCAATCGTCTCCCTCTGTTGCTGACCCCTTCTTCTCATCTCTCTCCGTGATACAGAGGACCACGACCAAGAGAGGAAGATCGCCGTCCGCGACACACATGGCCGCTTCCTCACTGTCGATGCTCACGGACACATCAAGACCGTCGCCTCGGACGATGGCATCGTGAAGGACGATTGGTGGTGGTCGATCGAGCCTGCTGGTCACCATCACCACGGCCAGCACCACCACGTCACGCACGAGCATGACCACAACAAGTGAGTCCACGACCTTCATAAATCTTCACGTCCTCCTCCCTCTCCGTCTCGAAGGAAGGAAGGAAGGAGCGAGCAGTGTTTGTATTCCAAGATCTGCTGCTGTTTAATTGGTTGAGGTGGGATTGAGGGGTTGAGCAGCAGCTTGAGGTGTGCCTCTGTTGCAGAGCCAGCGCAGAGCTCGCGAGGCACCGAAAGGCGTTACCGGCGTTAGTTTCGCCTGCGAAGGGGAGCAGCCGGCGCGTTCCTCGCATCCGCTGCTTCGCGTCGCTGCTGACGTCCTCACCCGCCTCGCTCGCTGCCTCCTCACTCGCTCTCTCCCTCGCTGCCGTTCGCGCTGGTCCGTGCCACTCGTGCTACTCTCGCTCCCTCTCATCTTGCCTGCACCACTCCGGCCATTTGCTTGCGCCGTCACTCAGCTCATACCTGGAACGCGGCACCGCAACGTTTGCTGCTATCCACGCATCCCTCCACACACCACACGCCAGCGCCTCCCGCCATCATGTCGACTCCAGCAACCACCACAACCACCTCACCCGATGGCTCCACGCCCGCCGTTCCTACGCGCCGCGACGTCATCTTGTCCGAGATCGCCTCGCTTCAAGCGCGCGTCCGCGACCTCGAGCGCGAGCTGCACACGATCGACAGCCTCGCCGACGCCGCCGAGCCTCCGTGCTGGAACGGCCTGTCGAAGCGAGACATTGAGCGCTTCGGCCGCCAGATGCTGATCCCGTCCATCGGCAGCATCGGCCAGCAGCGTCTCAAGCAAGCCAAGGTGCTCATCGTGGGTCTCGGCGGCATCGGCTCGCCGGTCGCCCTGCTGCTCGCCGCCGGCGGCATCGGCAGCTTGGGCATCGTCGACGACGACGTCGTCTCGCTGTCGAACCTGCACCGCCAGCTGGTGCACTCCGAGTACGGCGCCATCGTCGGTGAGAGCAAGGTCGAATCAGCTCTCCACGCCATCAATCGGTACGTGCGAGCAGCAGGGCGCTCCTCTCGATCATGGCACGTTCGCTCGTTCGCTCGCCAGTATGTTTATTCATTGGCTGCTATTGGATTCTATTGGATTCTATTGGATTGGATTGGATTGGATTGGTGTTGTAGCGTCAATGGATCGGTGAACGTGACGACCTACAACCAGCGCATCACACCGGCCAATGCCATCGAGATCTTTGAGCAGTACGACATCATCGTGGTACGTGGTGGCGCTCGGAAAATCCGCGTGTTCGGCTTGGAATCGATGAATGGCCGCTGCTGCCGCTGCCGCTGTTGCGATCGACGCGTGTGCCTGACTCGCGCCGCTCGCGCAGGACTGCACCGATAACGTGGCCACTCGTTACCTCCTCAACGACGCGAGCGTGCTCGCCAATCGACCGCTGGTGTACGGCAGTGCGCTGCGAACCTACGGCCAAGTGACGGTCTATCACTACAAGCCGAGCACCACCGCCGCTGCCGCCGAAAGCGACGATGAATGGAGCCAATACGGACCGTGTTACCGCTGCATCAACCCGCGTGCCATCGCTCAGGCCGCTGCTGGGAACTGCTCCGATGATGGTGTCGTCGGTCCTGGTATGCGAGTGCGAGCGAGCGAGAAGGAAGAGAGTGCTGGGCGGCTTCGTACCAAGGCGAGGAGGCTGACTCACCGCTCCCGTGTCACAGTCACGAGCATCATCGGTAGCATCCAAGCAATGGAGGTCATGAAGATGGTCACCAAGGACAAGGGTATCTCGCCACTGCCATGCTGCCACCGCCGCGTGACGTGCTCGCGTACTAACGACATCGAGCTCGGTCTCGGCTTGGCAGGAGTGTTGGATGCTCGCATGTTGTTGGTCGACGCATCGTTGCCGTCGTTCCACATCATGAAGCTGCGAAAGAGGCGCGAGGATTGCAGCGTGTGCGGCCGCAACCCGTCAATCACGCGCGAGAACTTCTCGTCGCCCGAGGCCATCGACGGCTACATGAAAAAGTGTCTGCCGAGCGCGCTGGCCCTCTTGGACCATTCGCACCGAATCACTGTCGCTGTACGTCTCAAGCGACAGAGCTACCGAGAACGAAGCATGTCAATCACTGATCCATCTGCATCATGGTCACGTAGACCTACTCCGAGATCTTGCACTCCAACGAGGACCACATGCTGATCGACGTTCGAGAGACGCTCCAGTTCCAGATCTGCCACCTGCCCAACGCAACGAGTACGTCCTCATGCTCACGAGCTCGGCCGCGTCGTTCACTCATTCTATCGGTACTCATACTTCGATTCGACAGACATTCCTATGCGCCTCCTTTCCACTTCGCTCGACCAATTGCCGCGAGACAAGCCAAGTACGGAAACCGCCGTTGCTTGCTCGTCCAACGTCTTCTGGCTGACCTGCTCGTCTGCTCGTCTACTCGTCTGTTCGTCTTGTGGATAGTTTACGTGGTTTGCCGCCGTGGAAACCAGTCGCAGCGAGCCGTGCAGTTGCTGCGCTCGCATGGCTTCGAGAACTCGCGCGACATTATCGGAGGCATGGCGCGTTGGGCCATCGATGTCGATCCGTCGTTCCCTGTGTACTAAACCAATCCACCCATCAGCCAACATCCATCCATCCATCCATCCATCCATACATGCCACCTGGCCGAGCTCTCTTGATCACTCCCTCCAACCCTCAGATGCCATATGCCATCTCTCATGTGTTGTTGATAAACGCGGTCGAATACAATCGTCGTGGCGCGACATTCGTTGCTTCATTCGCTTCGCTGCCTTGCCGCGCTGCCATCAATCTCCTGTCGTCCTCCACCATGCTCCAGCGCTTCGTATGCGTGATGCTCGTCATCACGATGGCTGCGGCTCTCGTATCACCACACCAACCTCGCTACCTCCCGGTGCCTGGAGGCTGGATGTGGTCGACCTGCATCCACGAG
>Ga0209935_1003755_pt1 | contig 15057 bp, 13 predicted proteins | sample ThiBio_1000_plan_2_FD_183958 | JGI IMG/M metagenome (GOLD analysis project Ga0209935, IMG submission 183958) | Wastewater bioreactor microbial communities from Cape Town, South Africa - Thiocy_cont_1000_plan (SPAdes) | ecosystem: Engineered > Bioreactor > Thiocyanate-remediating >... | reverse complement strand
GAGTGTGCGTGTGTGGAGGTGTCGCGAGCAACGAGCAACGAAACAAACGAGCGAGAGCGACAGCATCGACACACAAACACACAGCAGACGTGGCTTCGCTCGGAAGTTGCCGAGACTTTGCTGTTGGATGGGATCGATGGGCTCTCCAACCATCACCACCACCACCATGGCGAGATCAAGACCAGACGCAAGCCAGAGATTGCTCAAATCGTTGTGGTATTGGTGGTTGAGGAGTTACAAATAGTTACAAGGGGCCGCATTAGCCTGCTGCTGAATGAGAATGTACAGGTACCAGCACAAAGCGAGAGCGAGAGAGAGCTTGCTTGCTTCTACTCCTTGGGCGTCTTTCGCGAAAAGTGTCGAATCACTCGGCTCGGTAGCGAGATGGCAGCTGAGACGCCTGGAATCGACAGCGGGATGGCGAGAATCACCCTGCTGCGGCTGCGCCTGACTGGCGGTGGCGATGGTGGCGGTGGCAGCGCGTCGAGATCCTGCTTGGTTACCATGTTGCTCGACGGCGGCGGCACCGGATCGAAGGAGAACAACGTGGGTGTGGGTGCAGTGGTGCTAGCGGTCGTCTCGGTCGTCTCGGTCGTGGTGGTGGTGGCGGAGCCGGCGAATCCAAACATGTGATGCTGGTCGGCCCAGTTCTTCAACACGCTCGAGTGCTCGTAGAAGCCATGGCCTCGCTGGCAGTGGCACGACGGTGCCCAGCCGCCGGCACCCTTGGCGCCGCACTTGGAGCAGAACTTGCACGAGCAACGACAAGTGACGTAGATGCAGCCGGTCCAGCGCTCGATGCCGTTCTCGCAATCGGGGCACACGACAATGCCGAGTTGCTTGAGTTGCTTGCGCAGTCGGCGCTGCTGCTTGGAGTTGGTGGAACACGCCCCGGGATGCCACTGTGCACCGACACGAGACACAGCTGTGAGTACGAGGGTCCACGGCGGGAGTCAGCTCGCGCTTGCTCGTACAAACTGGTTGCAATGGAAGCAGTACTCGGTGCTGCAGCGCGGACACACAATGTGCGGATTGGCCGCGTCGCCGACCGCCGCCGTCTCGCATCCGATGCGCGGACACCAACGCGTGTTGGGGTTCTCGCGCACTTGAGCCAGCAGCCGGAAGCGAGAGAGCTTGGCCATGTCGTCGGGAGGCAGCAGCCGCTCGAGCAGCGAGTCGTCGGCAGCAGCGTGACAGCTCATGCACGAGAGCAGGTAGTGGCCCTCGTCGAGCTGCATCATGCACCAGCGGATGGTACACTGCGGGCGAGCCACTCGTCAGGCAATCGACACGCACTGAGCAGGTGGCAGGCATGGGCAGAGTGATGTCGTACCGAGACGCAAGCGTACTCGTGGCGACACGGGGCGACAGCAGCAAAGAAGTCGGTGCTCACTTGCTCCTCGCATACGGGACACTCGCGATACTGCGGCAGCGTACGGTGCTCAGATCCGGACGTCGAGTGGAGTGCAATCGTGGTGCTGTCGCTTGAAGCACTGCTGTTGCTGCTGCTGCTGCTGCTGTCATTCGCGGCAGCAGGAGATGGCGTGGAGGTGACGCCGATGTAGGGCGACACGCCACGGTCAGGCGTAATGAACGGCGTGGTGATGGTGTCGGTCGTGTCCTCTCGGTTGTTCTCATCGTCAGGCGAACGTGCGATATCATCGTCATACTCGTCATCATCATAGCGACGGTGATCGTCTTCGTTGTGGTTGTGGCTGTGGTTGCGGCTGTGCTCGTCGTCCGACTCGTCCAAGTCGTACTTGTCCTGCAGGCTGTTCAGTCGCTCCATCAGCGCCAAGAGCGCCAGGAGCCGCTGTTGCGATGCGGCATCTTGGCCGTTCTCGTGTTGGATCAGCAGCGAGATGGTGTGGCGAATGTCACCGACACCGCCGAGGAACACGCGCAGTCGTCGCTCCTGCGATTGCGTGAGAGCCAAGCTGCCGCGAGGAAGCGACAGCGACGCATCGTCGGGCTCGGTCGGTAGAACGTCGTTGATTGCCTCGTCGACGACACGGAGGTAGCCGGAGCAAGTGAGCGAGCCGAGAGAGGGGTCAGTGAGTAGAACGGGAGATGCAGCAGCCATTTCGATAGATAGATGTGCTACCAACGGAGCCAAGCTGCTGTTGTTGCTGTTGTTGGTGATGTTGTGCGAGCGAGGGAACGAAGAGAATGGCACCCTTGGTCGATCTCGCGATAGTTGTAGTGGAGTTTCGCTGTATTCTGGTGGAATCTCGATTTCGCTGTCGCACGAGCACTGTTCTTATGGGATTGCCTTCTGATATTCGATTTATGCGATTGTTGGTTTCAGTTGCTTCTTGCCTCACTCACTCTCGCATCACCAACGAGATTGCCTTGGATTGCCTTGGATTGCCTTGGATTGCCTTGGATTACCTTGGATTGCCTTGGATTGCCTTGGATTACCTTGGATCGCCTTGGATTACCTTTGGATTGCATCATGAAGCTGCTCGGTTACTTGACCTTGATCGCCATGGTGATGGTGATGGTGATGGTGGCTGGCGGAGCCGGAGCGAGGCCGTTGTCGCCGTTCAATATCGGGCATCGTGGTGCTTCAGGCAGCGCGCCCGAGAACACGATGCCTGCGTTTCAGCTCGCGATCTCGCAAGGCGCCAACGGATTCGAGACCGATCTGCGTACCACGAGCGATGGCGTCATTGTGTTGATTCACGATGACACGGTCGATCGCACGACCAACTGCTCGAGCACGGCGCCGGTGGGCCAGTGCCGCTGCGGCCCGGTGAACGCGCTGACTCTCGCGGCCTTGCGTACGTGCGACGCCGGCAGCTGGTTCGGCGCCGAGTTCGCCGGCACGCAGGTGCCGACGTTCGAGGAGGCGGTGGCGTTCGCGCGCTCGGTGAACGCCAGCATCGTCATGGACCTCAAGACCAACGACCAGACGCAGGGCCTGCTCGGGCAGCAGATTCTGCCGATCGTGCAAAAGTACGACATGGAGACCGACGTGATCGCGAGCTGCTGGAACGACGGACAGATCAACAACGCCGCGCAGTACCTCAAGTCGTCGCCGCGGCAGTTCCTCGGCAGCCAGCCGAGGAGCGACTTTGGCAACGAGTACTTTCGCAAGCTGCTGAGCATGGGCGTCACGGGCTTCTCGCTCAACGGCGCCACGCTGACGAGCGAGTTCGTGTACCTGGCGCACAAGCGCTTGCTGCCAGTCTACGTGTGGTACGTGCGGAGCAACGTGTGCGTGTTTGTGCGCGCGTTCGGTCGCTCACTCGACCGCCCACAGGACTGTCAACGAGCAATCTGCAATGCAGCAGCTGGTGGCCGCTGGTGTCGATGGCATCCTCACCAACTACCCGGCGACCTTGCAGGCTGTGATCGACGGCAAGGGCGACGGCAAGGCGCAGTAAGCGAGAACGCGAACGCGAACGCGCGTGTGCATCATGCAAAGACAATTATATTGTTGGTAGGCGGCCAAACAAGAGCGAGGGGAGCGCACGCGACATGAGAAAGAGAACAACGAGGAGCAAGCATATCATTTGGCACAAAAGAGCGGAGATGGAGATTAAGATAAAGAGATGGAGATCGCGGGTTAGATAGGGGCTGAGAGAGCGGCGGCGACACAGTGGTGATAGTGGCGGTAGTGGTACGGTTAACTGCAGGAGGAGGCGATGAAGATGAAGATGATGAAGGTGGTGGTGGTGGGGAGGAGGTACTTCTTACAAACACGCGCCATCGCGAATACCGCGGTGGTGATGGCGACGGCGATGGCGATGGCGATGGCAATGGTGGAGGTGCCTAAAATTGCAAGCGCGAGGCGGCCTCCTTGGCGGCGCGGGCCTCCTCGATCACGGGCACGAACTCCTCGGGCGAGCAGGCGCGCTTCAGGAACGGGTGCTTCAGCAGCTCCTCGGCGCCGGGGCGGTCGTCGACCTCCTTGATGAGGCACTGGTTGACAAAGTCCTGAAAGTCCGACGACCACTTTTCGGGCTCCTTGAGCGGCGGGATGCCCTTGGTGGTGATGAGGAAGAGCGCACGCAGCGGCGGGAACTCCATGTACGGCGGCTCGCCCTCGGCCATCTCCATGACCATGATGCCCAGACTCCAAATGTCGACCTTGGTGCCGTAGTCGTGGCCTCGAATCAGCTCAGGCGCCATCCAGTAGGGGGTCTGCACGAGAGAGCGAGAGAGAGAGCGCGCGCGCGCGTGTGTGAGTGAGAGAGATGCGCAGAGATCGAGAGAGAACTAAGTAGAAGGCGTACACCAACGACCGTGTTGCGCTTCTGTTGCTTCTTGGTCAGCTGAGCAGCATAACCAAAATCGGCTATTCTCATGAAACACCAGTGAGTTAGCAAGAGGAATGAAAGCACGAAAGAATAATGAATGAATAAATAAATGAAAGAAGTAGAGGCACCAACAAACGTACCAATCTTGACCGAACCATCATCTCCCAACAAGATGTTGTCGCTCTTGATATCACGATGGATACGGTGCAGCTGGTGAATGTACAACAGGGCCTTGAGGGTCTCGTTGGAGGCGAAGGCCATCTGCGGCTCGGTCATCTGCACCGAGTCGAACTGCTCGAGCACCTCGGTGAGGCAGCCGCCGCCCATGAACTCCATCACGACCCAGAGCTGGTCCTCGACAATGTACGAGGCGTAGTAGTTGACAATGTTCGGGTGGCTGCTCGACTTCATGATCGAGATCTCGGTGATGAGCAGCTTGAGACTCTCGCCGTTGAGTTGCATCTTCTTGACGGCGACCTTGTTGCCCGACTTGTCGAACGCAAGGAACACCTCGCCGGCGGCACCCTCGCCGATCTTCTTCATGTCGCTGTAGATCTGGTTCGGGTCGTCTTTGCTGACCAGTTGGTCTGCCGAGGGCGAGGAAGGGTAAGGGGGAGAAGCGCGGAATATGTGAGCGAGAGAGACATAGAGAGAAGGAGGAGGAGGCGGAGGCGGCGCGCAGTGACGACGTACCAAGCGTAAGCGGGCTTTCATCGGGCAGCGCGGCCGGGGCGGGAGCGGGCGCCGACTGCGCGGGCTTGTCCTGAAAGTGGAACTCGAGCACCTTGAGCACGTCGTCGGGGTTCTCGCGCACCTCGTCGCGCGTGATGCCCGACGACTTGAGCATGGCGTCCCATTCCGGCGGCAGGCCGCGGAAGCCGGTCTCGGTCGAGAAGTCGACGTGGATGTTGTGTTGCACGTTGAACGGCTCGCTGACGCACTCGAACGACGAGGCGTTCTCGATGGCGCGCATCCAGTCCTCCATCTCGGCCTCGCTGTTGGCTTGGATGTAGTAGATCTTGTCAATGTACGGCGAGCGGATCTCGAATGTGTTGGGGCGCTTGACCTTCTTGCTGGCCTTCTGGATCGCGCAGTTGCTCAGCGGGATGTGGTCGATCGGCTTCGAGTCCTGGTGGATGAGAGAGCACGAGAGCGAGAGCACGAGAGCGAGATATCAGCGTGGCTGTCTCGCCAGCAGCAGCATCGTCGCTGATGACGTACCAAGCGAGACTTGAAGTAGAAGAGGTAGTCGTTCTGGAGAATGAACCAGCGCGACTTCCAGTTCTTGACCATGTGGCCCTGCTTCTTGAGCTCGCCCGACTTGTCCGGCGAGCTCCACATCTCGGGGAGGATCTGCACCACCACCACCACCGATCGCGCCGCTCTCGTCAGCAAGCAAGCGAGCGAGCTAGTGCGGCTTGGCGGCGAAGCCAGCAGCGCGGTGGTGCAACGCGTACTTCGCTCGACATCTTGACTCTGGCACTCGAGTGGCAGACTGAGAAACGAGCGAGGGAGAGGTAGGCTATTCGCACGCGTATGCTCGATCGCTATCGCTCGCTATCGATTGTCGAACCAACCAACCAACGAAACGAACGAACGAAACGAGAGGGGTGGTTCGCTACTGGCGATAGAAGGCGCCTTCGCAAACTGAAGCTGCACAACCGCTCGCGATCAACCACACGACCAAACACACACACAGCTGCCGCGCACCAAGCAAGCGAGCGAGCGAGCAAGCGAGTGAAGACGAGAGGAGCAGAGAGTGGCGAGCGAAGAGAGAAGAGCAGCAGCGACACACAGAGCAACGAGAGAGACAGAGAGAGAGAGATAGCGCGCAGCAGCGAAAAACCGTACAGGCCTTACGGCCCAGAGCGTCTCGAGCTCCCGCCACGCCTTAATCCGACTCTGCCGTGGTTCTCTTCCGCCGTACCCCGTGCCTCCTTCGTTCTCTCGTCTCCTTCGATCGATCAATCCATTCAATCAATCGCTCGCTCACACAAACCCCAGCGCCCTGCCGAGGTTGTGGCGCTGCTCCATTGGTGGTGGCTCTCGCACTGGACGCACGCGTGGAGGGTGTGATTGTTGCTCGATTCCGCCCGCTCGGTGCACTCGTGTGAGGCCACCACACTCGCACACACGCACGCACAGGGAATGGCAGCCGAGCTCAGCCACGAGCGAGTGTTGGCAGTGTTGAAGCTGCGCGAGCAATGGGAGCGCTATCGACGTGCTGAGTTGCCACAGGTACTTTGCGTGCACTGCTCGCTCCTTGGCGGTGACGATGGCGCTGACGACGCTTGCGCGCGAACAGAACAAACAAGCATTGTTCCGCAAGTTCCTCAAGCGCTTCGTAGAGCACTTTGGCGACTCGCAAGATCGCTACAGCAAGTACGCCATATGCAGCGAGCGATGGCTTGATTGATTGATTGATTGAGCGATGGATTGATTGATTGATTGATTGATTGATTGATTAGGTTCGCTGACACGACCGAGATCACGCGAGTGCTGTCATGGAAGCTGATCGAGAACCTCGCCAAGTGCTCGTCGATCAGCCGCGAGCAGAGCGCGCCGACGCTGTACGAGTACCTCTCGTCCGAGGCCTCGAACGGCACCTATCTCCTGTGGGCGCTCAACATCCTCACCAAGCAGAAGAAGAACGTCGCCGACATCTCGGGCTTGGCCTCGGTCGTGGTCGCCGTCGTCACCTGCCTGCTGAAGCCCTCGCTGCCGAGCGCCTCGTCGGTCTCGGCTGCCTCACCGTCGGCGACCTCCCTTGCAAGCTCGAGCTCCAACTCCAACTCCAACTCCTCGTCATCGTCACTGTCGTCACTATCATCACTCTCGACGCCAGCCGTTGCCTCGTCGCCCATGGTGGGCGCGTCGAATCGCGGATTGCTGTCGCCCATGTCACACACGTCGCTGGCGCACTTCTCGCGCGCCGCCACCGACCGCGAGCAGCAGCTCCAGGAGGACCTCGAGCAGCAGTTCATCCCGATCCCCGAGCTCTTCTCGGTCTCGCCACTGCCGTTCCATCAGTTCTCGTTCCTCTACGACCACCCGACGCCGACGTGGCTCGCTGCCACGCCAGTGGCGCTCGAAACCGCTCTCGCATCGTCGCCATCGTCGCCCTCCGCTGCAGGCTCGGCTTCAGCAGGCGCCGCATCGGCGTCTGCCTCACCGCCCGTGCGAGCGCGTGGTTACAATGTTCGCGCCGTGTGCTTCAATCTCCTCTCGCTGCTTCGCAACCTGACGGCCAACTCCGACACGCTGCGAGAGCTCGATCGCAACCAGCAACTGGTGCCGCTCATTCGCCTGCTCGCCTTCTACCAATACCTGCCGCAGCACACCACCAACGTCGGTCTCACCAAGGAGGCCGTGCACAAGCAACTCATTCGAGTGCTGGCGATCATGTTCAACTCGGCATGCTTGTACTCGCAGCAGATCACGCTCTTGACTCAACTGGTACCTACTGGCGCTCATCTCTCTCTCTCTCTCTCTCTCTCTCTCTCTCTCTTCACGTAATCCATGATACTGATGCAATCACCGAACCAACTAGAAAATCGTCGAGTTGCTGCTGTCGACCTTGCGAGGTGTCGGTACCCTGCCGACCGTCATTTGTCTCGAGGTGTCGCAGCTGCTCATCTACTCACTCAAGCGCTCGGCCGAGCTGTCGCCCAAGCTCTACGACTCGTTCTTGGACGACGCCGGCTACGATGTCATCACCGATAACCTCACGTGGCTCTCGAACAACGGATCTCGCGACCAGATTGTACGTCGACATATACCAGGTCGCGTGAGTGCGTGAGTGAATGTGCTTGTGGCTCACTCTAGCTCCTCCACCACCAGCTGTGTATGATCGAGGCACTCTGCCAACTACTGTTCATTCGGCTGACGCCCGAGTTCTCATCGGCCTTCAGTCGCGACATTACGACCGAATCGCCGTACCAGGCGTTGATGCGTGCCTACTTGCGCGTGCTCGACCACAACACTCGCACCATCTACATTCGCACCATGTCGACCGTCTGCACGCTCAATCGCGGCTCGGGCTACGAGAAGATGAAGGCCCTCAAGCCCTTCTACTCGCTCTTCCAGGGATTCGAGAAGAACAGCATCCTGAATCAGCGCTTGATACTCGACATGATGGACAGCGTGCTCGAGTTCTCGCCCTTGCTGCCGATCGAGATGGCGCGCTACTGCCAGCTGTTCTCTGGTTCGTTCGTTGATGGGTTGCCGGCTGCCATGTGACAGATTGCACTCGTTCACTCACTCACTCGTTGACTCACTCGTTGACTCGTTCATACAGTCTCTCGTCCAAGCACGCTGTTGTTGGTAGCGATGCACCTGATACGTATGGTGTCCAACAAGATCATCTCGCCCAACTTGCTCCGCGACAGCGACCTCATTCCGTTGTTGGTGCACTTCTTCGAACCACCATACAAGTACGCGTGTGCCAAGGAGCTGCTCGACAGCACCGAGCTCGAACAGTGCCTCGCGCTGCTCGACAACACGCTCGACACGTACGCCGACCGCCCGCGGCCGGTGGCGCTCGACTTTGACATCGCCTCCGGCTGGCTGGTGTCCAACTACCCGAGCGCCATCGGCAAGGAGGACGACATGCTGCGCGTGCTGTACGCCATCTCGGCGCACATCCAAGAGCTGTGTCTCTTGCTCGTGCGCGACAACGGCCGCAACCAAGAGACCTTTGTGCAAGCCGAGTCGTTGCCCAAGCTGTACCAGCACTTCCTGCCCGACGAGGCGATGCGCCACGGAGCGCTGCGTGTCATTGCCACGATCGCGATCGGCAGCCGCTCGAACGATACCGAGTCGACGGTGATTGGTGACTTTAGCCCGATCGGCGGTGGTGTAGTCTGGAACCAATACGGCCATCAGTATGTAGTTCGTCGTTCCTTGAGTGATTGGATGTGGATTGATTGGTTGGTTGATTGGTTTGCATTGCAGAGTCATAAGCGACTTGATCGAGGTACTGAAGAAGACCGAGGAGATCGATTCTATCAGCAAGCGCCTCATGTCCATGAGAATGGATATCCTGTCGACGTTTTGTTACATCTTCCGTAACAACGAGAGCACCAAGAAGTCCTTCCGAACCATGGGTGGCTTTCACTGGGCCATGAGTGTCATTGCAGCCATTGGAGACTTGCTCGAGCGAAGTACGTTCTTCGTCATCGTCACACACACACACTCTCTCTCTCCCTGACTGATTCATATAATGGTGTCACAGAACGCAAGTTGGCTTCGCAACAACTACTGGCCTTCCTGCGAGCCATCATCCAGACCTTCTCGGAGGCTCTCCGAGGCGACTTGCTGAATCGGCAGTTCTTTCTGACCGAGATGAAGTTCGAGCAGTTCGCCGAGCGCCTCCAAAAGTGGGAGCTCATGACCGGACCGTATCCGTTCGAGTTGTGCAACAGCCTCATCGACATGGCGACGCAGGGCTACTGGCCGCCCGAGTGCTCGCTGCACGCACAGCACACGCGCAGTGGCCTCGAGTTCCTCAACCCGAGCGCCATCGTCAACGCGCAATCTCCCAAGGAGATCTACCACCAGATCGAGGCCAACGTGCTCGGCGCCGCCAAGTGCGACGTTTGCGTCGACTCACTGACGCTCACGAGCCCCGAGCTCATCATCGTGCTGGTGCAGCTGCTGAGTGGCGCCATCCGACGCCGGCACCTGCTGTCGTCCGGCTCGGCGGCGTCGCTCGCGGCCGGCGTCTCGCCCGTCGCGAAGCGCCAGCTCGACCCGGCGACCACCGACTTTATTCTCAAGCAGATCCTGCTGCTGGTCAACGCCTCGGAGCACAACCGCACTGCCGTGTGCGCCATCGGGCTGCTCGAGCAGGTGATTGCGCGCTTCTTTGCGCCCGAGCTCGACAACGCCTTTGCCAACAACGCCACCGTGCTGCAGCTGGTGCGCACGCTCGGCGCCTACCGCATCACGCTGCCCGAGCTGCGCCGCTACCTGCAGCTCATCTCCTACAAGGGTTGTCCACTCTCGACGCTCGAGAGTCTCGTACAAATGGCGAATCAGCCGCGACGACCGGCGCAATCCGTGCGCTTGCCGCGCAAGAGCACGCTTGCCATCGGCTTGACACCGAGCGGTGCCGCTGCCTCGGCTGCTGCCGCCGCCGCCGCTGCGGCTGCCGTCTACAGTGGAGCGTCATCGATTGCCACCTCCAACCTGGCCGGCAGCGGAGTCGGCGTGGCTTCGGCGTCATCGAACTCCTTGTCGGGCGGCTCGTCGGCCATTGCGTCGATGCGCTTCGATGGCGCGGCGGTGGCTGAGAGTGGCACGCGACCTGCCGCAGTACCGTCACCAGGTGCCGCGCAAGGAGGTGGCGGTGGCGTGACAGCGACATCGGGGACTGTGGTGCCAACCGGCTCGGCGGCTGCGACGCCTCTCGGCTCCGGCTGTCCGGCCATCGAGTGTCCCGACATTGGCACACGCGTTTGGCCGCCGGAGCGCAAGGGCTACACGATCTCAATGTGGCTGCAGATCGAGTCGATGCCGACGCGCTCTCGCCGTGTGCTGCTGCCGCTGCTGACGCTCGCCAACGAGGCCAAGCAGAACGTGACGTCGCTCGAGATCTCGGTGCATCGCGTGCTGCATCTCCATTGCGGCGCCAAGGTCGTCTCGTTCGAGCACGCGCTCGAGCTCAACCGCTGGTACCACATCACCGTGTGCCACGGCTCGAACTCCAAGGCCGCCACCAACGTCAAGCTCTACGTCGACGGCTTCGCGGCCGCCATCGCGCACCTGACGTACCCGCGCCCGAGCTCGCCGTCGCGCATGCGTGCCTTCTTCGGCCTCTCGTTCCAGGGCGCTGGCGAGAACTCACCCGCTGGCGACACGCCGTTGCACGGCGGAATCGACAGCTCCGAGGACTGGCTCGGCTGGAAGCTCGGCAACACGTACTTGTTCGAGGAGGTGCCGACCGACAACGAGGCCTTCATGCTGTTCTCGCTCGGTCCGGATTTCAGCGGCACGCTCGATACCGATCTCGACCAGTACCGCTCGGTCGCGAACGTCATCACCGAGGCGGCGGTCGAAGAGTTCCTGCTCTCGGCCTCGGCCACAGGCGGAGCAGGAGGGGGCACCGGCGCTGTGCTGCGTGCCGGCCAAGGCAACTTTGGCGCCGCCTCGGCCGCAAGTGGCGCGGCAGGCGACACACACGGCGGTGCCGTGTCGATCTCGATGATTCCAGGCGGCGCCTTGTCGTTGGGCAACGTGGCAGCCACTGGTGCTGCCGACTCACGTATGGCCCTCGCGGCTTCGAGCTCCGCCGTGCCATCGGCAGGCAACAATGCTGGCTCGATTCTACCGCGCTTGTCGTTGCCGATCTTTGACTCCACCTCCGGTGCTTCAGCAGGAGGTGGCGAACTGCAACAACAACAACAGCAGGCGGGCTCGACAGCGAATGCCAATCTGGCTGCATCAGCAGCGGCGGCGGGAGTGGATGACGCTGGCTCGGCGAACTCGATGCAAGGCGTGAGTGGCACAGGAGCGGGCTCCACGGCCGCTGCCACCACCGCTACGGCGACGGCGACAACGACGACAACGACAGCTCTCAATCAGAGCCCACTGTTCCTACCCTGGACGAGCGCCATGAACTTTCTGCAGGAGCGCGTGATCTTTAGCGTGTGCGCTCGCAGCCTCGTGTACCTCCAGAACGTGCGCACGAGTCTCGTGACGTTCGCGTACTCGGCCGCCACGCCGTCGTCCTCCGGCAACCTGACGCTGATTCCGTCGCCGATGGTAGTGCACGGCACGGCGCAGCAGTGTGTGCGCACGAGTGTCGGCGACATGCTGCCGGGTGTCGGTGGCATGTCGACGCTCGTGTACATGATCGGCATGCTGCAGACGTACGAGCACCAACTCGCGTCGCTACACCTGCTGTCGAGCATTCTGAGCGGCTCGACCAGCGCCTACAACGCCAACGACTTTGGCAGCATTCGCGGCTACGAGATCGTGGCGCGCTTCATGCGCCGCAACGAGTGGATCATGGACGACGGCATGATGGAGGCCGTGTTCAAGATGGCGGGCCTGCGCAAGTGCACGCGCAAGTCGGCCTACTGCCTCGGCGTCGTGGCGAACCTTGCGGCGCTGCAGCACTTTGTGCTCGACTGGCGGCTGTGGAAGAGCTCGACGCCCGAGGTCAAGCACCGTCTCTTCAACAGCCTGCTGGCGGCCACGCGGCCCGAGCAGCCGTTCGCCTCCTTCAACATTATGCGCTTGCGCGAGCACGGCATCGTGGCCACGTTGCTCGACACGCTGCAACGCCACGAGGCCTCGATTCCGGCCGAGTTCGGCGCCACGATCGCCATGCTGCTACGCCAGGTGATCGGCGACGACCCGTCGTTCGCCGACATGTCGCTGCTGGTCGACTACCTCGTCGCCACGGCGAACCGCAACAATGACGCCACGCACACGATCGAGAGTGGCTTGTGCGAGGCGCACACGGCTGCCGGCTTGCGCCGCTCGGACCCCTCGCGTCCGGTGCGTCGCGTGTCGCTGCCAAAGATGGCACTGCACGAGCGTGAGCAGCTCGGCGGTGCCAATGACACCAACAACAACAACTCGCTACTGAGCCACAGTAGTTTGCTCAACCTGAGTGGTACCGCTACCAACACGAGTGCCTTGGGTGCCAGTGACCACCCGTCTGGTGTTGGTATTGGCAACAGTGGCAGCAGTTCGAGCAGCGGCGGAGGCGGAGGAGGCGGAGGCGAGTTGAACTACGACGACATTGCCATCAGCCGCACGATCGTGGCCGAGCCCAAACCGGCGTCACCGAGCGACGATGATGCCTCAGCATCGGCAGACGCCGCAGCAGCCTCGTCGAGCAACGCCGCCGCTGCGGCCCCGTCGGCTGCGTCAACGCCAGCGCCCAAGGTGCCGCTCAGTCTGCGAGAGCACATGATCGAGCTGGTGCTCGAGCTCGTAACGCGCGGCTCTGAGGGTGCGGCAGTGCGCTTCTACCAGCTGTGCCCGCTCGAGGTGCTGTTCGCGCTGCTCGAGCACGAGTCGCTCAACACGCGTGCGCTGTTGATCAAGCTGCTCGACCACCTGCTGCTGCTGCCCGAGGCGCTGGCGCGCTTCTACACCATGTCGGGCTTCGTGTACCTCGGGCAGCTGCTGCGCACCATGACCGTGTCGTCCGACATTGTGGGCCTCGTGTTTTGCATGCTGCTCGGCACGCCGGCCAACAAGTACCGCGCACAGCCGCCACCGGCCTCTCGGTCGCACCGCTCGCGTTCGTACTCGACCTCGAGCATCCGATCGCACTTTGGCATGCACCTGACGCCATCGCTGCTACTCGCGCAGCCGGCCGCCGTGGCCACCATTCTGCAGCTGGCAGCCGCGTGCACCACGTCGCTACATCTCAAGCACATCATCGTCAAGACGCTGCACGACATCTTTCTCCAGAACGACGGCTGCAAGAAGGCCTTGATCGAGAACAACACCATTCCGCTTCTGTGCGACCTGTTCGCGGTCGAGATGGAGCACCGACGCCTACGCTTCATCCAGACCGGCGAGCGCATCGACGGCGCCGCCACACCGGCAGTCACGACACCGAATACCACCGACGCAATGCCGCAAAATGTGCAGCCGCGCCACTACCAACAACAACAGATGGATGCGTCGCCCGACTCGCTCGAGACTCTGCGGGCACAATCGGTAGGCATACTCGAGGAGCACATCATCTCGTTCCTGCGCGACATTGCGCTCTTTGGCTGCACGACCGCCAAGGGCTCCGGAGCGCTGATGGCCAGCGTGCTGAGCGCCATTCGCATGCTGACCACCATTCCGGTCGCGTACGCCACGGCGCTGCAGCAGCGGGTGCTGCTCGATGTGCTGAGCTTCTTTGCCGAGAATCCAGCGTGTCAGATCAAGTTCGCCACGGCCTACGAGCAGGTGTGCCTGTTGGCGACCGCCATGCGTCACAGCGAGGAGCTGGTCTTCACCACTACAGTGGCAGCTGCAGCGGAAGCAGCGGCCGAGGTACTCTTGCTGCCAGAAACAAGTGCATCAAGTGAGCTCGAGCTCGAACAACAGCAACAACAGCAACAAGCAGCCACCTCACAACAACAGACTACTCGATCGACCTCTCGTACGAGCCTCATCAAGCAACGCCGACGAGTATTGATGCAACGACAACTGCAACAACGACAACAGGCATTGGAGGGAGAGAGTGAGTCGCGAGCTGGCGACGATACAGCAGCAGCTGGTGCGACGACTTCCAGCTCGCCGCCACCACGTCGACGCAAATCACTGCGTGTCGGTGTGGCGAGCGACTCGGATGATGATGAGTTTCTGCCGTCGCTCGGTGGCGACATTGCGGTGCCAGACGACGACGACGACGACGACGGAGACATCGCCACCAATGCGGTTGACCAGGATGACGAGGATCGCGATGGTGACTCGGTGCTTAGTGTCGGCGGTGGCGGTGACTCGGACTCGGCCATCGGATTCGACTTGGGAGCGGCACTCCACGACGGTGGAGACGACAGTAGCACAGGTGGTGGTGGTGCAGCGCCGCCGGCGCCGGTCATCGAGTACGAGGAGTTCGATGGTTGGTCGTTCTTGTTCGACGCATGCCTGCCGCAGAAGGAACAGTTCTTTGGCCGGTTAATCGAAGTGGCAGCGAGCAGCCTGGCCGATGCGTCGTTCGCAGCAACGTGCGAGCGACTACGAGTCGAGCTGTGCTACTTGGTGCTGTGGCTGCTGGGACGCGACCAGGGCGGGCGTTTGTACACGTACGAGGCGCTCAACGAGCGATGGCTGC
>Ga0209935_1003754_pt1 | contig 15062 bp, 18 predicted proteins | sample ThiBio_1000_plan_2_FD_183958 | JGI IMG/M metagenome (GOLD analysis project Ga0209935, IMG submission 183958) | Wastewater bioreactor microbial communities from Cape Town, South Africa - Thiocy_cont_1000_plan (SPAdes) | ecosystem: Engineered > Bioreactor > Thiocyanate-remediating >... | reverse complement strand
TGGCGGCCGCCGACCACAACGAGTTCTTCTTCGACATTGTCATGGGCAACAACTCGTGCGGCGAGGACATCAACTCCTGCTGCCCGTACGGCTTCCCGGCCGCCATCGGCTGGGATGCCACGACCGGCATCGGCACGCCACGATTCTTGTCCATCTCGCGAGCGCTGCTGAACGTCAAGTAACCACCCCATTCGCTGCTCAATCATCCATCGATCGATAATCATCCATACATTACACACACACACATACAAGGAGACCGAGTGCGCGCACTCGCTCAATCAGCCATGTCAATATCTATCTCTCACTCGCTCACTCGCTCGCGCGCGCGATACAGCTGTACAAGCGGCCAGTTTAACCGCGTTTGCTCTTGTGCTTATCGACCGCTTGGCGTAGCTGTTGCTGGTGGTAGTGGCGGTCGTACCACCAGCGTAGCAGCAACCACACCAAGTATGCACCAACGAGATACAACAGATAGTGCTCGATGCCTTGGCGCTCAAACGTCAGGTGTGCCGAGCCAAGTCGAGCATGCGCGAGTACAATGTCGGCCGCACGCTCTCTGCCGCCTGCCAGCTGACTGAGCTGCTGCAGGCGACGCGCATTGTCGAGCAGCGAGCTGTCGCTCACGAGTCGCGAGTACGCCGTGCTCAAGAGCGCCACGTTGTGCATGAAGGCCGTCGGCTGCACCAGCACGGCGAAGCCGGCATCCTCGGCTCGCAGGCAGTTCTCGGGCTGGTCGCCATCGAACGGCGAGCACACGATCGGCTTGCCATGCACCACGGCGTCGTTGACGCTGTTGGCACCGCCGTGAGTGTGGAAGCCGACCAGGCTCGCGTGGCCGAGCAGCTCCAGCTGTGGCACGAACGAGCTCACCCTGACGTTCGATGGTAGCTCGCCGTCTTGTTGGAGCAGCTCGAGCTGGTTCTTGGATAGTACCAGCAAGAAGCGCATGTGTCCGAGGAGCTGGCGGGCCGCTGCCACCTGCCACACACCGAATCGACGTCGCTCAGGCCTCGAGGAGGGAATGGAATGTGTGAGCCCGCAGCATCGAACGCACCACTGCAAGGAAGGCTTGCGTTGGCGGTTGCACTCTCGTGCCAAATGACACGAGGATCACGGGTTGCTGCTGGTGTTGGTGTTGCTTCTCATGGCCAGTGTCGTTCGCGAGTGGCGGCTGCAGCCAATGCAGCAGGTCGGTCGGAATACGGCGTGTCGTGATGGGAGTCACTGGCCCAACCTTCCGCACTCGAGTGAGTCAGCCACAAGCGGATCGCGATCGTTGGCTTCTCCCGACTCAACAAGGCTGGCACATACGAGATGCACCAACGGCGAGATTGGACGCGGGTACTCGAGGCCAAAGAACGTGTTGGTGATGATCGGTCGGTCGTGCCACACGTCGGACACGAACGTCATGGGCTGCAGACCATGCGCCGTTCGGAACTACACACAAACACACGCGCCGCCGTCGTTGAGCATTATCGAGCCTCGCCCTCGTCGTGTGGCATTCGCGAGAGCTGCATACCGTGTTGTAGCTTCGCGCCAGGTACCAATCGAGGAAGAGCCACACGGCTTGGAACAGGCGGTTCGACAAGCGAGCGAGCACTCCCATGTGTCGGTGATTGCGCGTCAGCACGAGCGGCACGTAGTCGACGTCGATCGCGAGCGGATTGCCGCGCACGAGTCCAAAGTTGCTGACCACCACCGAGATGTTGAACTTCTCGGCCAGATCGAAGCCATGCACCGTCGAGTAGTCGATCACCAGCACGTCGGGTATGGTGCCGGGATACTGCTGCCACACCTCCGACACGTGCCACCACAGCGGCTCCGACTGCCGGTAGAAGGCCGTGAGGCCGTCGTCGCTCTCCTGCACGCGCGAGCGATTCCCTCAACATTCGCTCTGCGCTGGAGTGCTCGAGACCAGCGTACCTCCGGTATATGCTCCGCGATGTGGAAGCCGTGCAGGTTCGGATAGTCACGGAGAAGCCCGTGGTAGCGCTGGTCACGATCACGATCACGACGTTCACGTTAGTGAGAGCGAGAGAGGCCTCACACGCTCGCTCGCGCTCACACACCGAGGTCATCGGGAAGGTTACGCGATGGCCACGTCGAAGAAGCTCCTCGGCGATACCGATCATCGGAGCCATGTGGCCCATCAGCGGCACCGACAAGAACGCCACGTGAATCCTGTCGTCCGGCTGCACGTCCCCGCAGCGGCCGAGGCTTGCCAGCAGCACGATCACGCACAGCGACCACAAGAAGCGCATCGATGCGAGCGAGCGATGTATGCCATCCATCGCATCACATACCAAGAGGCATACGGAGCACAGTGTGAGGTTCGATCAAGTGTTGTGTATTCACGAGCATACGCGAGCAGCAGCAAGCAACGAGCGAAATGAATCGAAATCTGGCCAATCGAATCGAATCTATCTCATCTATCGAATCTATCTCCTCGCTGTGTGTGTTTGGATATGTTTCGCCGTTTGTTCCGTTCATTTCTTGATGCAGGGCATGGCACAGTATCGTCGCTAGCACAATCATAGCTTCTCAATCACCGCTAGTGTACCGCGTACGATCGACACTCGATCTTCGTCTGGCAACGCGTGTACATATTCTCGCAGCGGCTTGCGCAACTGCCATCGCCAGTTGAAGAGCACGAATTGCCAGCACCAATCAGCTGTTGCTACATCGGCCATCGAGCGAGAGAGCGGGCACTCACAACGTACCTCTGGCACGAGCGTCAACAGGTCTTCGAGTGGCTGTGGCGCCACGGTCAGCAGCAGCGGGAAGCTGTGTGGCACGATGGCCTCGCAGCACTTGCCGAAGCCCTTCCACAGCTGTCTGTCTTGCCAGATTGAGCGGGGCAACAGGCGACTCAGCACGCCGCTGACGACGAACTCCCTCAGCTCTGGGAAGCGCTTGAGAGTTTGCAGCACCTGCAAGTGCGAGCAGTAGCGCGTTAGCACGAACGTGAACGTTCTCTCGCTCCGCATTGCGACAGCGTAAACGCACAGTGCGCAGCAACAAGGGTGGCGTCGGCGTCTTTGGCACCAGCTGCTGGAACACGACGGCCATCACCTCGTTGTGGAAGATGTTCGGCATCTCGAGACAGCACTGCGTGGCCTCCATGACCTACACCGGCGCATCGAGCACGCGTAAGCCTCCGGAATGCGACGGCGGCAGCGAGCTTGGTTGGCGGCACAATACCTTGATCACGCGTTCCTTCTGGGTGCCGCAGTCGATCAGATGCAGATGGGTCAACAACTCGGCCGGCGGAATGATGGGAGACGTCTCGGGTGCAGTGCCGAGCACTCGCTCGATCCACGACTTGGGTCGCGGCAGCAGCACGAGCTTGGGCAGCATCGCCAAGATCTCGTCCTTGGTGAAGCCCGAGAGAATCGGCACCAGGAAGCGCGGGTCGTCGTTGGTACTCGAGTGGTACTGCTTGACGGCGGCGATGAGTTGCGCCGATGGCCGCGCCTCCTCGGTGATGCTCTGCAACAGCTGCAGCACAAAGTTCTCGGCGCCCGGTGCGATCGACGAGCACAAGTGCACAAACACTGCGCGAGTATGTGGCAAATGGTAAGAGTCAGCACCCAGGCCATAAGACACACGCGCGCAACCATCGCCGTACCTGGAGCATGAGGCCCAATGCGCTTCACGAGCAACGCGAGGCTCTGGAGAATGACGGACTTGGCCGGCGTGGCAACGCGCACGTAGGCGTCCATCAACCTGCGCCAATGTGTGCCATGCATCACAATCAATCACTTTGGTTCACGGAGGTTCGCGGGTGTCGGTGCGAGTGAGCGAGCGAACTACAACGTACGGTACAAGCAAGTCGTGCTTTCGAATGCACAGCTCAAGGAACAACTGCAGCTGTCTCACGCACTCCTCGGCCGTGAGCTCTTCAGGTGCACTACCGTCCGACGGCTGCGGTTGTCCGGTTCCATTCGTAGAGTCCGATCCGCCCTCGATGCGCTCGTGCTTGACCTTGACGAGATCGGCCGTCGATGCCTTGGTGCCGTTGACCTCCGGTGCCGCCTCCGTGGCACTCGGCTCGGCGCGCACCTGAGAACCGACGCTGAGCGCCACCAACAGCCGACGCGCATGGTTCTCGATCACGCTGGCGTGCACCGAGTTCGAGCTCAAGCCGACTGCCGACTGAATCGCCACCGAGCGGATGGCCGACTCGGAGTGCGACGCGTACTGCAACAGCATTTCGAGTGCACTACACGAGCACGAGTACGAGTACGAGGTGGAGGAGGTTCTCGCGTTGGTATGCGGGCTTGCAAGCCATGGTGGATGCGAGTCAAACGTACGTTTGTTGCGAGGCAGTTCGATGGCGGATGAGCTTCTTGAGCAACAAGAAGCCGAGCGACAGCAACCGCTGCGAGTCGATGCGCTCGCACAGACTCGCGAGCAGATGCGCCACATCGGCACCTGGCGGCTCGATGACGCGCGGTGCTGGCCGATCAGTGAGCGAGAGAGCCATCGGCTCCTCGTAGTCGGGGTCAAAATCCAGCGCCGGAAGGAAGGGCGCCTGCAGCATCGTCTCGACGAACAGCGGCTCCAGCTGCTCAGGCTCCTTCTCCATCGCAGCCTGCAGCGTCTGCAACAGTCGTGCCAGCAGTGCGTTGTAGCGCAGCCAAAGTGCGACGGTGCTCTTGTCGTCGTGCGCGCGCTTCTTCTTGTCCAAGCGAGCGTCGATGATGGCCTGAAACTCTTGGTAGAGCCACTGAAGTGCGAGCTCTTGTCGCGCTTCGTAGTCTTCGAATAGGTGGTCGAACATTCTGGCTGCCACCAGGCTGTCGATGCTCCACTGCAAGCAAGTCGGTTCAGGATCGTGTGCAGTGTGTCTCGAGCTTGGCCAGCGCACGCGCGCGACGTACATTCTGCAACAAGCGCGGCAGCAGTGCCAGCCGAAGCGATTGGCGGCCTGCTCGGCGAACTCCCTGCTCGCTCTCGATGATGCGAACGATGGCTGCTTCGTGCAGCTCGTTGACGAGTTCGCGAGGAAGCTGGAAGCGAGTAGGTGCTTGTGGTGCCGGAGCAGGAGCAGAAGGGTGCTGCTGTAGATGGTGGGCGTTCTGCTGCTGAAGCTGTGCCACTTGCGCGGCAGGAAGCGTGTGGTATTGTTGCTGTTGCGGCAGTTGGTGATGATGGTTCTGCATGGCGGCAGCAGCGGCGTAGGCATCATTGACATCCATGGGGCTATCATTGTTGCATCGAGTTAGTCAGCCAGGCAATTAGGGAGTCTATCGCGAACGAGACTCGCAAGTTCGAGTACATACTCTGGCTTGGTGCCCGCAGCGGCAGTGGCTCGTGCTAGTCGCGGATCTCGCACGGCACTAGCAGCTGGAATGGCGGCTTGTGACGGAGGTGGCGTCACGAGACGCGCCAGGTTGGCGATGATCATGTCGATGGCGTACTCGAGCCTTCTTCGGTCCCTGCGTTTGAGCGAGTGCGTGTGCGCGCGTACATCGAAATGCCGCCGTTGCAATGTCACGTCAATGCCATGTGCCACGACAGCCAAATGGCCGAATTCCATCGATTGATGGATAATTGGCTCATTGTGTGCGTGTGTGTGTGTGTGTGTGTACGCCAGCTATTGTCGCGTACATTGGGTTCGTGGGAATGACAGGGTGATACATTGCACCACATGCACTCAACAAATTGGTGAAGGCACTCGTGTCGCCCATGACGATCGGGGCTGCCGGTGCTGCCGGCACGGGCCCCGGCATCGGGTGATATGGCGCCGGCACTGGCGGCCCATACGGCGCCGCTCCTGCGGCAGGAGCAGCGGGTGCACCGGTGGGCGCAGGAGGTGTCGAGCCGGCACCCGACGACATCATCATCATCAAGTACGCCGACGGCTGCAGCTCGGGCACGGCCGGTGCTGCGGCTGGCTCAGCCTCGCGTGCTCGCTTCGATGGCGGCTGCGAGCTCGAGCCAGATCGTGGTCGCTTGCGCAGGCGCTAGAGTAGCATTCGAAACGCGCGTGTGAGACAGTGCGAAACGACGGCGAGTGCTGCGGCAGCTGCGTACTTCGTTCGGTCGAAAGCGCTGCATACACGCCTCGGCTTGCTCCTTGGCTCCCATGCTAGTCATGCAACTAAAGACGCCCTCGAGAAGATCGCCTCCCAATGGTGTTAGCGTGCACTCGAGAGAAGGCCAAATCAAGAACAAGCACACATGATGAGTTAAGGAGCGTGCAGATAGGTGACAGCAACAGCAACAGCAGCAGCACACGTCGCGTAAAGGAAGGATATTTGAAGAACTGAATAAAGGCTCGCTTGAAGGCAAAGGTGATGGAGGCCGTGAGGGCCGGTGAGCCCCAGAGCAGCGACGGCTCGTTGGTGGCCGACGGCGGTATGAGGGTTTGGTTGAGGCGCAGCAGACAGAGCGTCGTCTGCTTGGAGAGCGCGTCGAGGTGGTCGATGACGTGCGAGTGCAGCGTGCTCGCGGCCGGGCGGTTGTTGCAGGCGCACAGCACGCGAGCCAGCAACGAGATCGACACGAGCGTCAACGAGCACGAGTGCTGGAAGGCGGCCGGCGCCACGGGCACGGCCGGCAGCAGGAAGCGCTCGACCTCGCCGAGCAGCGTCGTCGAGTCGTGCATCAGCTCCGGCAGCGCGACGAACGAGAAGGTCGGCGAGCGCGCGCCGGCCGTGAACTGCGCGAGCGACTCGACGCGGTCGAGAATCACGCTCTCGCAGAACTTGATGGCCTGCAGCTGCGGTATGGTGGCGGCCGGCGTGCGGCGGCCGCCGCGCTGGTGGTGCAGCGCGAGGATGCTGTACATGCCGTTCTTGAGATGGCACATGGCGCGCCACAGGCGCACGCCGTCGGCGCCCTCGACCTGGCTCGTCAGCACGCCGTCGTGCTGGATGCGCAGCTCGCGGCACAGAAACTTCCAGCACGTCGAGTGCACGACCGTGGCGGACGCGATCGACGCGCGCGCAATCTCGGCCATCGGATCGAACATGAGATGCAGCAGCGTCTCGAGCGAGCGGCACATAAAGTCCAGCAGCACCGGCAGCTCGGCGTTGAGCGTGCGCGACGTGAAGCACCGGTCGAGCAGCAGATGCGAGTTGTTGGCGAGCCACAGTCGTACGTCGGGCTCGGCCTGTTGATGGAACACGAGCGCCGCACGACACGCGGCAGTCAACGAGGCGCCCCACACGAGCGACGGCGCGAACAGGTGGTTGCCGAGCTCGACGAGACACATGTTCTTGCTGCCGGGATCGAGGTCGCGACGCTGTATCTCGCCGATCAACTCGGCTATTCGGTGTTCGAGCTCCATATGTGAGTGAGTCTGTCTCTCGTGTGTGCGTGTGCAGGAGCGCGGGTCGAGCAGCAGGAGAGATCACAGACCACACACACACGGCGACGCGACACGTGAGCGAGGCAGCGACAACAAGCAACTGAGATCGAGATCCAGATCGATATCATCGTCGTTGTTCTTTGGTTCGTGGCCGTGTCGCAACACAAACAACAACACAAACACCGGCGTCATCTATCTCATGGGTGGGACAGGTAAGAAACGAGCCGCTCGCTCGAATGAAGGCTCCATCTCGCGACGTAGACGACGGGAGCTCCACCAGCAACACGAGCAACCGCAGCCCGTTCGTGTCGGACAGCGCCGTCCTCGCGACGAGAGCTCGCGTTCGTCGACATCATCGGCACACGATGAGCAGCGCCGCAAGCGCCGACGTACTGGCGCCGAGATCGACGGTATCTCGCCACTCATGACTCTGCGCGAGCTTCTCAAGAGTGTGCCCGAGAACAATGCGCATCTCTATCCGCAGGCCATCGATCGACTGCGCCAACTCAATGCCGGTTTGCTGCCGCCGACGGCACACGATGATGACGCAGATGACGACGACGACGACGTTGATGATGATATCGATCACAGCAGCGATGATGACGCCGACGAGCATGATGATGACGCCGATGAGCATGATGATGACGCCGACGAGGATGGTGATGCCGGCGACGCTGATGCGCCCGAGCCGTCGACCAAGCATGCCGCCGAGGACGCCGACTCCGTCGCCGATGAGGACGACTACGAGGTCGACGAGCTGCTACTCGGGCACAACTGCTGCGCCGTGTGTGCCGAGCCGTCGAGCGATTCGTCGGTGAAGTGCCCGCGTTGCCAGTCGATCACCTACTGCCACGAGGAGCACCTCAAGCAAGACTACTCGATCCACAACCGCGTGTGTCCGATCTTGCGCCGCATCCACGAGCGCGACCACGCCGCCTCATCGAGCTCGTCGTCCAACAGCGCGAGTTCGATGGGGTTACCTGCTGCGACCGAGGATCTCGCAGCTCGACTCTCGGTTGGCATCTCGGATCTGCTCGTCGGCCAGCTGGCCAGCGCGGCATCCAAGTCGGCGCGCGGTCGGCGACGTGCTGCTCCGACATCGCCCCTGCAGCGTACCAAGAAGCGCGTCGCCAAGTTGCTGCGCACCAACGAGTTCCAAACCGATGCCAACAGCGATGACGGCAGCAGTAGTGACGATGACGACGAGGAAGACGATGATGATGACGACGACGATGAGGGCAACCACAAGAAGGAGCCTGAGCTGTGGGACCAGGTGTTTGCGCTCACGCCAGGCTCGCATGCCGATCCGTACGAGAGCGACGAGCTGCAAGTGACGACGGCCATGCTGTCGTTCCCGCTGACGATCGCACACGCGGCCTTCTCGCACGCACCGCTGACGCACTGGAGCCGGCAATGGACGACGCTCTTGCGCCTCTCGGATGCAGCGCAGCCGTTGGTGGTTCACGTGATCGGCGACATGGATCGCTACATGAGCGCCAAGGCAGAGGTGTGGCTGAGTGCCGCTGCCGGCCTGTACCGCTGCGCCGCCGCCGGGCTGCAGTCGGACGTCGCCGACAAGCGCCTGCACGTGTCGTTCGTATTCTTTGCCGAGAACGTGCCCGAGGCGCTCGACAGCACCACGGTCAAGCACACGCCGACCGAAGGAGAGTCAGCTTCAGCCATCGGATCCGTGTCGCTCACCTTCCATCGTGCGCCGTACACTGCGGCGTCGCTGCTCTCGCTCTACCCGGCACCGACCTCGACTTCAAGTTCGACCTCGACCTCGACCTCGCCGCTGAGTCACGTCAGACCGCATCTCGTGGTGGCGTACAACCTCGACATGGCCGAAGGCGAGCACGTGTGGTCGCCGCGCATCAACTTCCTCAAGGCGGCGTTCGCTGGCTCGGCACCGGTGCTCATGGTGAGCAGCACCAAGGAGGACGCCAGCCGAGACAAGGATGTGCTGGTGCATCGCAAGGGCCTCAATTGCGCCATCGATCCGTGCCACAACCCGGCCAAAGGCCTGCTGCCGCGACAGAGCACGCAGTTGGCGAACGACGTGCGCCTCATCAATCCCTACCTCACTATCTTGACAGTTCCTGTGCCTCGCAGCCATCGTGAATGAATTGCTTGCTTGCCCGGCACTTTAATCAACCTCAGTGTCGTTTCAGGTTGCAGTACTATTCGAGCGGGAGAGAGAGAGGCGACTCGCGAGGTCGCGATTTAGTGCTTTCGCGGCTTGGTGGCCTTGAAGCTCGGGGGCGCGTTGGGCGGCGGCGTGACCTGGCCCCAGGTCGACGGCGTGGGACCCATCCAGAACTCGAGCGTGCAGCCGTTCTTCATCTGCTCCCACTGGATGAAGGGCTCGGTGAGGTTCTGGCCGTTGAGTTGAACGTTTTGCACGTAGATGTTGCTCGACGATGAGTTGTTCGTGATGACGACCAAGTTACCGGCCGGGCGCTGGATGGTGATCTTGGGGAAGATCGGCGAGCCGAGAATGTGCTGGCCCGTGGGGCTACCGGTCTGCGGATACATGCCCAACATGCCCCAGACTACGCACGCCCCGCGCATATGAGTGTGAGTCATCATGGTGGCGTCGTCATCGTCAGTCATCATCGTCGCGATGGTCGATACGTACTCAACCACGACGACATGGTGCCGTAGTCGTCATTGCCAGGCACACCGCTTGGCTTCGACGAGAAGCGCGTATCGACCAAGGTGCGCACCCACTTTTGTGTGAGATCAATGCGACCGGCCCACGCGAACAAGTAGGCGGCAAAGATGTCAGGCTCGTTACCAGCCCAATCTGGCGAGCGAGCAAGTCAGCATTGCAAAGAGAGAGAGAGAGCCAGAGAGAGAGAGAGACGCCAAGACATACAGTAAGGATTCGGTAGAGCGCCGTATTGAAAGTGATCAGTGAAGCTCTTGTTGAAGAAGTTATCGAGCTCCTGCACAAAGTAACCTGTCGTGCCAAAGAGCTGCATTCCAAAGAGCGATGAGAGTCAGCGATGGAGTGATGGGTCAACGCTCGAGTGAGCGTCGTACCTGAACGAGACCAGCCGGGTCGTGCGGCACGAACCACCGCCAGTGGTTGGCATCGCCCTCGACGTAGCGCGGGTCCCAAATGTCGGTCTTGAGGCGCGGGCACTCCCACTTGCCGGCCTTGGTCTTGGGGCACATGTACTTTTCGCGCGTGTTCCACATGTTGACGTAGTTCTTGGAGCGGTTGAAGAACATGGCGGCATCGGAGGCCTTGCCGAGTGCGGTCGCGACGCCCGAGATCGCCCAGTCGTCCATCGCGTACTCGAGCGTGTCGCTGCAACCCTTCGAGTCGACGTCGTACGCCACGTAGCCAATGTTGATCCAGTCCTCAATGTCCGAGCGGCCGGCATATTGCTGCGACTGCGTGGCGCCTTGGTACATGCCCTACGATGACGCCATCGCCATCATCATCGCAAAATGAGCTTCATGAGGTGTCGGTGGCGCAGTGCAAGGTTTTAGCCGGGTTCATACCGCGTAGGCAGTGTTAATGTCAAAGTCGAGGCCCTTGGCGAAGGCATCGGCGATCAAGATGTCGGCGTGCGTGCCGATCATGGCGCTGGTGTAGCCGTATGCCATGGGCCAGCGCGGCAGATCGCCGCCCTGCTGGAACATGAGAACGAGCGAGCGCACAACGTCCTGCTGAATCTGGGGCTGTACGAGAGCCACCCAGGCGACCTGCGTGCGATGCGTGTCCCAGATCGACATGTCGGTGTAGTAGGCCTGCGTGCCATTCTCCACTGGTGACAGGCAACAGCTGGTGAGCCGGAGAGACGGAGAGAGAGAGAGAGAGAGAGCATACGTTGATGAATCTGCAGATCGAAACCCTTGTAGACGCCACCGACCTCCGAGAACAGGGTCGGCGCGAGGAACGAATGGTAGACCGCCGAGTAGAGCTTGATGACCTCATCTTGCTGGTCGCTGTTGGCCTCGACCTGCACGAGGCTGAGCACTGACGACCAGGTTTTCTGCATTATCGAGTGAGTGAGTGAGAGTGAGTGAAACATCGCAAGATATCGTTTGTATGAGCGTACTTGAGCAGCGGCGAGAGCATTGTCGAAGGTCGTTTGTTCGGCCTGCAGGTTGATCAATGCCTGGGCGGCGCTGATGAACGAGATGCCGACGTACATTTCGACCTGCGAGACGCTCGACGCGAAGCCGACGAAGCTGTTGCGAGCGAGCGATTGGCGTCAGTGCTTGGATTGTCGCCAACGGCCACGCGGGCAGTTGCTTGCGTACCTGCCAATGTTGCAGCCGCTGGTGGACGAGGTTTGGTTCTGCACCGTGCCGTTGGTCCACACGCCGTACTGCGTGAACGGCGCCGAGAAGGTGATGGCATAGTACAGCTGGTAGCCTCCGAAGCGAGCTGACAACGAGCCCTTGTTCAGCACCCAGCCGGTGATCTGCTGCGACGTGGCATTCACCTGGACCTGCGCCCCGCTGCATGCCTTGGCATCGAGCGTGTAGCTGGCATCGACGAAGATGTACTTGTTGTACGCGCTGCCTTGCGTCGGGAACGTGTAGCGATGCAGTGCGACGTGCTGCGTCGCTGTAAGCTGCATTCCTCGCGATCGGGCAATGCAGATGATGCAGACATGTGAGACACTCGCCGGATCGATTCAGAGACTCGTGCTCTCACCGAGCGCTCTCAACGAACCTCAGCCATGATGTTCGACGGGCTCAGCAGCACGCTGTAGTAACCGGGCGACGCGGTCTCGTTGGCGTGTGTAAAGTTCTGGCGGAAGCCGAACTGCTGCACGAGCGCCGACGACGGAGGTACGGTCGAAGGCATGACGCCGACGTTGCCGTAGTCCTGCACGCCGCTGCCGACCATGTGCGTGTGCGAGAAGACGCGAATGTGCTCGTCGTGGTAGAAGTAGCCACCAAAGTGCTGGTAGGTCGACGCAAAGTCGCGGAACTTGGAGGCCGTGTCGGGCCCGACGCGCATCATGCCGAACGGCACCTGCGGACCAGGTGGCAACGCGCCCATGCTGCAGGACGGCCGATGCGAGTGAGCGAGAGAGTGAGGTTCGTGGTAGTCGTGGTAGAGGATGCGAGAGGAGGCGGCGTACCCGTAGCCATAGCCTCCGGTACCGATGAATGGATCGACATACGACAACGGCGGCGGTGGAGGAGCTGTACATTGCGCGTGATGAGCGAGAGAGTGCGCACCGTTTACTTTGAGAGGGATCGGTCAGCAACATACCGATGCACGAAGCAGACGCGACGCAGAGCGCCATCACTACCGCCGTCACGGCGGAGCAGAGGAGCGCTGCTTGCACCATGGCCACACGATGCGAGCGCGAGAGAGCGAGATACGAAACAACGACGAGATATTTTCGGTGGTCGGCTGGCGATATTCGCCCACCGAAAGTGCGAACAAATCGAAATGTCCAACGAAAGCTCTGGTCTCTCTTCTCTCTTCGCTCTTCGTTTCTGCCTCGTTCCATCATCGCCTTCCCTCACGCATACCCTGCCTGCCTGTCTGCATATCGATGCGCTGCTCGTTGCTCGTCACTCTCGTGGCCATCGTGGCGTTGGCCACCGTGGTCTCGGCTCAATGGAAGCCTCACAAGCCCTCGGGTATCCCGGATCAATCGCGTCCATGGCCGATCAACTGGTACGGCTCGCGCTCTCGCTGTGCGTGCGATGTGTTGTTGCTTGCTCACACCTCGACACCTTGCACACAGGACTCTGCAAGCTCGCGTGCGTGAAGAGTGCACCGGTAACAACAGGAACGGCACCGAGCGCTTCTTCACGTTGTTCTACAACTCGCTCACCAACCAGTTCCGCGCCGACGTCACGTACGGTGTCGGCATCAGCACCTACACGCAATACTTCAACTACGTACGTGCCGGCGTGCGTGCGTGCTTGCTCGCTCGCTTGCTCGCCAACAAGCTCACGTCGTGCTCGTTCGGCTACGCTGCTGTACAGAACAACGGCACTGGCGCCATCTTCTTCAATGCCTCGCCTTCGGGTGCTGCGCACTGCGAGCTCGTCAAGCCCGGCTCCGCCAACACCAACAGCTTCCTCCTGCCGCGCAACTGGTACCGCTCTCTCCCTCCCTCTCGATCCTGCTCGCCAGCGCGCGTACTCGGGCTCCCTAACACCGCGTCGCTATCCACCTCTCGTTACTGGCGTCGAACAGGACTGCCTCCGCAAAGTGGGCCGGCCAGACGGCGATTGACGGCGAGCGCGTGAACGCGTGGCTCGGCACTGACTATGGAACTGTGCGTGCTGGCGCTCGCCGTCGTGCTTGCTGCGCCGCTCGGTCCTGATACTGACTCGCGTGTGCTGTGGTCGTGCGTGAATATGAACGCGCAGTGGTGGGGTACTTTGTTCGGCTGCAACTTGCCGCAGATCTCGTACGTCTACTACGAGTCGATCGGCGTTCTGCCCAAGCCCATCCGCATCGAGTTCTTCCGTGGCCCTCCGAAGCCCGTACGCATCGCATCGCATCGCATCGCATCGCATCGCATCGCATCGCATCGCACGAGGGCTACTCTAATCGCTGATCTCACGCACGAACACAGAACTGGGACGAGACCGACGTCGTGATGCTGCTGCCGCTGACCTTCCTCGAGAGCGGCTTCTTCGATCTCCACAAGGGCGTCTTCGGCTACGATCCGCTCATTGCCACGTACTGCAAGTAGGTGCACGCACTCACTGCTGTACGCATCCACTCGACATCTCAAGCACAATCACAATCGCACAATTCCTCAACCACCGTGTCGGTCGGTTCACGCACGAACGCCAGCTGCTGTGCCTTCAAGTAGGCGAGCAGGCGCTCCCCTCGCCACAATAACACCAACACCAACAACCATGTCGCCCATACGTGAGCCGCCATCACCATCGCACTCATCACTAAACGTCCCCAGTTGCACGCACTCTCGAGACGCCGTATGTGCTGCTGCTGCTGCTGCGCAGTCGCCTCGTTCCCTCGTTGCTCGCGCATCTCGCATCTCGCCCTCGCTCTCGCTCTCCCATATGGCGCATCGCGAGCCCAACAAATGGTGGGTGTTGGTCGCTGGTCGTCGGCCACTGCGGCCCACGTGGTCGCAGGACGAGAACGATGGCGAGTACTCGAAGGCCGTCGGCGCGGCATTCGCGCTGCTGCTCGAACGCGGCGTGCCGCGCCATCGCATCCGCGTGCTCAAGACCGACCACGCCGACGAGGGCCCTTGGTCGCCCGAGGTCGACGCCTTCGAGCACGTGTCGCACTCGTCGCCGGCGGCGTTGCTCGAGCTGCTGGCCTCGCTGCCGGGACCCGATGCGCACGTGTTCGTGCTGGTGCTCTCGCACGGCAAGACCGACAAGACCGGCGAGCTGTGGGACGTGCCCGAGCGCGACAAGCGCGGCCTCTCGCTCGCCGTGCAGCCGCATGACGCGCGCCGCAACCGGTGGTGCTGGATGTTCCCGGTCGCGTCCGAGCTCGACAATCAGGCGCTCGTCATGCCGGCTCTCGACGCGCACATCACGGTCGAGCTGTACTACGGCGCCGAGTGTCGCCAGGTCGATGTGTCGGGCAACGCGCTGCACTGGCAGCAGCTGGCTCGCACGCTCCGTCGCTGTACGGCCGCGACGCAGCCCAACATTGCCTCGATCGTCTTCATTGCCGGCGCGTGTTATGGTGGCGGCATGTTCTGTGTACGGCACTGATATCGACATTGGCATCGACATCGACATCGACACGCATTGCTCACTC
>Ga0209935_1003753_pt1 | contig 15063 bp, 28 predicted proteins | sample ThiBio_1000_plan_2_FD_183958 | JGI IMG/M metagenome (GOLD analysis project Ga0209935, IMG submission 183958) | Wastewater bioreactor microbial communities from Cape Town, South Africa - Thiocy_cont_1000_plan (SPAdes) | ecosystem: Engineered > Bioreactor > Thiocyanate-remediating >... | reverse complement strand
GTGCTCGCGACCGCCCATCAGCAGCACGAGCCAGTCGTCCTTGGTGGCCACACCTTCGACGCTCTTGTATCCGACGCCCGAGAGGCTCGACTGCAGATCAGGCTCATACAGCTCCTTGACACACTGTGCACATTCACATTCACATTCACACGAGAGAGAGGGTACGTTAGAGAGAGAGTACGTTAGAGAGTGAGTTTGAGCCAACGAGCGGACAGTCGCGTACATGGGCCGGGAAGAGGCCACCAAACTCGCCGTTCTCGCCGATCCACCAGTCATCGACGCCCTTCTCGAGCACCATGATGAGATCTTGCGCCTTGAGCGAGAGCTCACCCGCCGTGCGTGCGTGGTACGGTTCGACCACCACGGCGCGCGAGAAGCTCCACGCTTGGTTCTCCTCGGGCTCGGGTCCGGCGCTGCTTGACATGCTGCTTGACAGGCTGCTTGACAGGCTGCTGCTCGCAACAGCTGCCGCCGCTGGAGAGGGTACCGTTTGCGAGTCACCCGACGAGAACAAGGCCTTGTGCGACGCTACGATACTGTTACCGATGGTGACGGCCTCAGCCGCTTGGGCGGCATCCGAGAACGTGATCTGTGGCGGATGGCGCATTGATGAGTAACGAGTCATATTCCGGCGAATCGAGTGGTTCGGCGGCAGCGTAGCACACCTTGTGAGTTTCGGTCTTCTTGTCGGTGTGGAGCACCAACTCGACAACGGCACCCGAGGCCGAGAGCGAGCGGATCTGACCGGGCGGGAAGGCGGTCTTGGTCACGAGACCGAGCAACTTGTGCTGGAACCAGATGCCATCGGTCTCTGAGAGGTACAGATGACCCGAGCGCTTCTCGAGCTTGCACGAGTAGTCCTTGAGAGCGTTGCCGCCGTCGAGCTTCTTCTTGAGCGCCTTGGGTGCGCGGTCGGCGAACACGAACTTGAACGACGGAAAGTCCTTGTACTTGTTGTGGACCGCCTTGACGAGCTCGTCAGGCTCGGCAGCGATTCCTTGCTCTGTGTGTGCGTGTGCTCGGACGCGCGTCAGGTTCGATACACGGCGAGCTTGACGACGCAACGCTTGTTCATCGGGTACGTACTCAAGCCGTCGTGCATCGCAAACAGACGGAAGGCACTGCCGCGCTTGATACCCATCTTGTGAGTAATTTCATTCGAGAGCTCTCGCACAGTCTGCGTCGGCGCGCTCTTGAAGCAGCGGTACGTTTGGTCCTTGAAGTAGATGGTTTGCACGTGCGCAACGCGAGTCTAGAGTGCCAACAACATGTGTGGATATCGGAGGGGTAAGTGATATCCTGGTGGAGGTGGTCTCGGGCAAGTCGAGAGTGGTACGCACGATGCTGCTGCTGCTCATGTTCTGCTTGCGCAGCCATTCCTCACGACTCGCAGGCAGGTCGGCCATACGTTGCGACAGCTTGTGCACGAGGCCCCAGGTGAACTTGCGGCAGAGCTCGGGATCTAGACACGCAAGCGATCGATGAGAAGCTCGCTAGAGACACACACACAGAGGCAGTGGCACAGAGACATACTGACGCGGAACAGCTGCTCAATGTACGAGCAATCGATCAGCTGGCACACGGTTCCGAACTCGGCAGCTGGTTCAACCATCGTTCGTGAGTAATGGAGTTCGATTCGACTCGATTGGAAGCTGTCGGATGGAGGTTGGCGCGACATACCTCGCACGGAAGCGCTGGTCTCGTAGCGACCGAGCGTCGACATCTCACCGAGAATGGTCGACGGACCCAAGGTCGCCAGGACCTTGCCACCCTTCTCGACGACCACCTTACCGACCTTGACGCTGCACGAGTCGTCGTCGTCATCATCATGGCCGTGGTTGGCAGATAGAGAGAGATACATTCCATCAGTAACGATCGACATTGGGTGAGTCGATGCGGCTGCTCGACGAACCGAAACAGATGGTAGTTGAACTGGCCCTCCTCAAGAATGAACTCGTCCTTGTCGTAGGTCTTGGGCAGCGAGCCAGTCAACAGCAAGCGCCAATCGTCCTCCGAGAGCGGCTCGGGTTCTACAACGAGCCCGTCGATGGGTTCGTTGGTATGGTTTCCACAACCATCATCTCGTGGACGCCCGCACACAGAGACGCACACGCAAGCGCACCTTGAAAGACTCGCTTGCCCTTGGGGAACATATGCACGAACTTGTCGGCGCCGTAGATGAGGTCCGAGAGGATCTGCACGGCCTTGGCGGCGCTCGTGGTCTGGCCAAAGACCGCGGCCGACAACGAGGTCGCGAGCTCCAGCGGCTGCAGCTTCTGCGCATCGCACACGATCTTGAAGTGCTGCAGCACACGCGCGATCGACGCATGGTATTCAGGTGCCGTCTCCTGGATGGCGGCAGTCAAGTCCACGCCTACGTATCCGAGAGGGGCTTGTGAGAGCGATGCCTACGCGTGGTGGGTATCACCATCATCGTCGTCGTACAGGTATCAAGAGGCAACACCGAGAAGAGTGGTATCGGTTGTCGCGCCAGGTACAATCGCAACGTCTCTGCATCACGACGCATCAATCGATCAATCAAGCGCTCGCGCCAAGCAATCGATTGAACAGATTTAGGTCGTACCAGCCAGGACACGCGCGTGGGCATCGAGCAGAATAGCGTCGAGATCGAGACGCAGTTCGTCGTAGTGGCGCGTGGCATCGAGCACCGTGGCATCGTCGTTGCCGACGTACGGGTTGCCGAGCGACGCTAGCGTCGTCACGCGTCGCACCAGCGTTAGTATCCATGTATGCGTTGCGTGATACGGCGAGTACGCGTGAGTGCGTGTGCGCGCGCGCGACGTATCGCCTGCACCTACAATCGCTGCACGCCTTGTCCTCGATGATATCACACAGCTTGTTGAGCACATCATCGCGCAGAGGCACCGAGAGCTGCGCCTTCTCGGTGCCGCGACTCTGCCCCGGCCTCACGAACGATGCCAACGACGACGGTGACGACAGCGATGCCATAATGCTGAGATGCTCGACCTGCTTCCTCTTCTCACGTGTCCACCAGAGCAGCAGCAGCGAGAGGGCGAGAGAGATAGAGAGAGAGAGAGAGCAGCAGGCGGCGCCCCTTGTCTCGTGCGCTATTCCCGTAGAGCGAATAGAGGCTCAGAGGTGTTTGAGGGGCAATCCAACGCGGTGCTGATTCGTCGCTTCGGCGGTTCAAAGTGCTCAAGGCGCTTTGGCTCTTGGCTTGACGAGAGGGCGGTTGTACTGGCAGTAGGCAGCGGGTTTATACGAGTTGGGGAAGGAAAGTGAGGAGACAAGCAAGGGGGTTTGTGGGTATGGGCGTCGCGGTAGCTCGGGTTCGTATTGTGCGCCCGAGGAAACACGCGAGGCGGCTGACATAGAATAGCAAAGCAGAGATAGTAAGCCCGATTGATGACTGCAATCAGAAGGAGGCCTCGGCGGTCCACAGCGCCACCACCGAATCGTCGCCACCGGTCAGGAGGCGCTTCTTGTCGCGGTCGAGGTCGATGCACGTGATGGCGCCACGGTGCGGCGAGCGCTTCTTGAGCGCTGCAACGTCGAAGCCGCCCGTCTCCTCGACACCCGTCTGCAGGTCGAACTGTCGCAGATAGCCACCCTCGCCACCGACGATGGCGTTGTTGCCGTCGCACACGACGGCTCGCAGCGGCTCGCCTGTGTCGATCGTGTTCAGCGTTCGTCCGCTCGAGATGTCGATCACTTGCAGCAGTTGATCGTCCGAGCACGTGACAGCGCGCTTGCCGCATGGCAACACGGCGATGCCGTTGACGCTGTCTTGGTGGCTCTAAACCCAATGCGCCTCACGTGAGAACACAACCAACAACAACAACAGCAACAACAACATCAACAACAACAGCAACAACGACAGCAAGCGAGAGCAATCGACGCACCTGCACGGTGCTGCACACTGCGCCGGCGCGCAGGTCGTATGTGATGACATATCCGTCCGAGGCGCCACATGCGGCAATGTTGCCGTCGAGCGACAGATCGACACACTTGATCTCGGCGTGGTGATCGACGCACTCGAGGCGGGGCGCTTTGCTGATGCCAGCATCTGAGACGTCCCACATCTTGAGCGAGCCGTCCCACGAGCCCGACACGAGGTGGCCGTTCTTGGCGCCAGAGCCAGAGGGTTGGTAGAGCTTGAGGCAGGACACGGCGTCGTGGTGCGCGTACAGCGTTTGCATCACACGGCCGTACGGAATCGAGTACAAGTAACTGAGTGAAGATTGCGAGTGGTCGGTCAGCATCAGCAGCAAAGAGTGCACCACCGCTACCACCACTGCTGTCGACGTACATGCTGTTGTCCCACGAGCCAAGGATGATAAAGTTCTCATCGGCCGTGAGCTGGCACGACGAGAGCACCAGCTCACACATGCTGATGTTTCGCACAAGGCGGCGTGAGCTCGATGAGAAGATCTTGAGGCTCGTGTCTTGGCCGACCGAATAGAGCGAGTCACCAGTACGAGACAATCGTACGCAAGTGATTACACTGGTGCAGCCACACAAGACGAAGACGTTGAAAGTTGAACGGTCACGTTCAGGTGAGCGAGGCGGGAGGTCTTCTCATATACGCCGCCGCGCAACGTACTCGGTATGAAGCTTATGCGATAACAACGGTGAGAGCCGATGGACATTCGGTATGGCGGCGATATCATACTCGGTAGACGACGAGATGACGGCAGAGGAGTGCGCCACCGGCGAAAGCGAGCCTTGATTGGTTGGCGGCGGCGCCATACTCGGGTTCGATGAGGCCGACAAGGACGAGGCCGACGACGACGACGACGGAGGGGGCGTGTGATCCACCAACAAGCGTCTTGTGGTGCTGGGAGACGCGAGTTCGGGCAGAATGTCGGCGAGGTTTGCAGCGGGTGCCTCGAATGATTTGGCTTCGCTGCCGAGAGACGAAGTGGAGCTCGAGGCCGTGGCGGGGATGGAGCGCGAGGCGCTGGTGTACGCGTGGCTACCAAAGGCAGCCGCCGAGTACAAGGCTTCCTCGAGACTCGGCTGCGATGATGGCGGTGGCTGCTGCATCGACGATGGCGGCGTGTAGTTCGAGTACACCGAAGCCGGAGCGTAGAGGTTGGGAGCCGACGGGCGCATGGGCGATTGGCTCGAGTTGATCTTGGCACTCGCGCCCGTGTCTCTCCGAGCCGGGTGTGGAGTTGTGAAGAGCTGGTGCGGCGTCTGGCCGAACTCGTTGATCTGTGCCTCGAGGCTCTTGCGCTCGACTGGATCACGAATCGATTCAATCTCCACTGCGCCCTCGTAGGTCGTGTAGTAGAATACTAAAATTGTAGCTCGTGCGCGCATATGAGTCAAGAGTACGAATTTTGCTGTCGCTGTCGCGCACAGCTCGCGTGATTCTTGAGACGTACAATTATCGGCGAGGATCGCGGCCGTTCCTCGTTGTTTGTAACCAAAAATGAGATCGATCCAGTGATGCAATCGTTCCGATACGTAGTCGCACTCGAGCGCCTCGCGGCAGATTCGCACAAAGTCCTTGGGACCGGCGGCCCACGGCGGAAGCACCACATCGCCAACGGGTTCGCCATTCTGGCGCGCACCCAACTGCAGGCCTTGGATATTCACCAAGAACTCGCCGTTGCGGTAGAACTCGGGGATGAGCTGTGTACAACGATGAGGGTGTGAGATCTCTCTCTTTCGCGGGCACAACAAGCCGTATGACGAACCTCCTTTACATCGGCAGGACTATGCAGCACACCGAACCACGTGTCCTCAATCGACCAGAACATACGGTCGGGAGCGTCGAACTTGCCGTTCTGAAGGCGCAACATGTACTCGGGTGCCTGGCGCACGAGATAGAACAACACGTAGCCGGGCGTCGAGTAATGCGTGCCGTACAGGAACTTGGGCTGGTCGGGTGGCATGTTCTCGTAGCGCTCCTTGAACTCTGCCAGTCGTTGTGGGTCCAAGGCGCCGATCGGCTTTGAAAGGTCGCGGAACGATGCTGGATTCGTGAGGTCTGTCGCCGGCGATCACAAGCATCGTTCCAGTGCGGGCTTGGTTAGGGAGCAATAGGGTAGGTTGGTTGCACTCGGCAGCACCGCCAGCACAACTGACGACGTACCGAGTGTCGGACTCGAGTAGTCGGCAATCACCCACGGAAAGACCGGATACTGCGTGAGGTCGTTGAACGAGCGATGTCCCATGATGTTCAAGTACATGAGGTAGTCGTAGTTGCTGATCTCATGGCGTTGCCATCTGAACGATGATGCAAGACAGTGAGCGAATTGGGATCCACGGTGAACGAAACGAGCTTAGTTCATATACGGTACGTACTTGAGCATGAGCTCCTCGGGCTCCTCCATTCGAAGGTTCTGCTGCACTGATTTGTTTCCAATCAATGCATCGTACAACTGATCACGTTGTCTCATGCTGTAATCATCCAATCAATCAATCAATCAATCAATCAACAATCAATCCAATCATTCAAATTGCTCTCGAAGCAGCGCGGCATACTTGGAGAACGACAAATAGAGACTCTCGGACTCGTCGTAGTTCATCGAGCCGCTTGCCGACGTGACGACGGTGCCCGAGCGCAGAAAGAAGAGCTCGAGTCCGATGGGACGCAGCGAGTGGCGTCGCTTGAAGATCATGCTCACTTGGTTGAGCGCATAGCGATCGACCGGGTTCGGACCGATGTTGTTGAGTTGTTGAAAGTAGATGCGCTGATCAGTGAGCAATACACGGCCGGGGTTGGTCTCGAGAGGTGTGATTCGATTGCCTGGTGCGTGAGGTTGTTAGTTGAGCTAGAAAGGGGGCACCTTACACGCTCGAGCACGTAGCAGCAACAGCAGCAGCACCATCATCATACCTGTGGTCTCGATGATGGTGCGCTCGCTGAGACTTCCGAGCCATGTATGATTGAAGCTGATGGACTCCTCGCGACGAGCGATGAGTTGTTGCAGTTGGCGTTGCTTCTCGGTGAAGGGCAGCTGCGAGATGCGCAGGAGGTTCTGCAGCTGTGGCAGCACGGTCGTCAACGCATCGAACGTCAACGTGAATCGATGATCCATTTGTTTCTGTTGCATAGAGAGATCGTGATAGATCGTGGTAGATCGAGAAAGATCGTGGAAGATCGTGATAGATCGAGATAGATCGAGGTAGATCGAGGTAGATCGAGGCAGAACGAGGTAGATGATGATAGATCGAGGTAGATCGAGGTAGATGATGATAGATCGAGGCAGATCGTGGCAGATAGAGATAGATAGAGATAGATAGGAACGAATGCATTCGAAATCAAGGACCCAGGGCGTGAGTGGGGCGATATCTCTCGGCGTGCGCGGAGCATGGGCGTCGCGGGTACCTTGATGAAGCGATAGGGATGGTTGTTGTTGTTCTCGCGCATCTCGACCGTCACATCGGTGCGGATGTAGAAGACCTCGGTACGCTCCGGCAACTTACCCAACAACGTGCCTACACAAACGACGATCGCCGATCCATCAACGACATGCTTGCGGGCGAGGCTCGACTGACGTGCTTACCGTTCCATTTGCCGCAGCCCGCGACGCTGTCGAACGGGAACTTGAGTATCGGATAGCGAAAGTCCTTGGGATCGAACAACACACTACCGCTGCAGAGCTTCAATCGACCCTCGCGCTTACTACACACACACCACGCACGGTTAGCACTCGTGGCCAGACGTCGTGGTGCGCTCGGCCGCATACTTGAGTATCGACTGCTCGTCGGTCCTCGCGAACGGATAGTACGTCACACTAAAGTCCTCAAAGTAATACTCGCCCTCATCGAGCAGCAGCAGGCTAAACCTGCTCGTCCCACGGTTGCGCACAAACATGCTGCCAACACCAACCTATCTATCCACCCACCCGATCGATCAACCTCTCCCGCACCGAGCCCTCTCTATCTCGAATCTGCGCGCCCTCGAGATAGATCGAGCGATCGAGCGATCACTCAGCGAGCAAACAAACAAACACGAAAACGCGAAACTCCGAAACTCCGAATATCTAATCGTACCCCACATCGTACCCCAAATCAATCGTACCCCACATCAATCGTGCCCCGGGAGCGTTTGTGTTCGTTGCTTCTGCTCTCGCTCAGTTGTTGATGTTGCTTCTCGCTCCTGCTTCTGTGGCGTGTCTGTGATTGCTTCAGGGGTTTGATTGGCTTGTGAGTTGGTGGTCTGCGTGTGTGTGTGTGCGTGTCGGATGTAGTGATGGCGAGTGCGCCGTCGCTCGTGTCTTCGTTTCAGCCGCTGTTGCTGGCGGACACTGATGCGAATGATCCCATGTCCGATGTGCCTTTGAGCTTGTTGGCCAATCATGATCTGAGCGAGTACGTGGACGCCAGCGCCTCGGTCGATCTCGATCTCTCGCTGCTCATGTCTCGCTCACGAGCGGTGCAGGACCTTTCTGCACATGGAGTACCGCAAGCTGCAGCGCATCACGTCGGCGTCGTACGAGCAGTCGCCGTGGTACATTGGGTGGGTGACGCTGTACTGCCTGATGTACGGCTGCTACTTTGTCGTCATGGTGGTCAACAAGAAGATCCTCAACAATCTCTGGAGCACCATCACGTCCATCTTCGAGCAGCAACCGTTCGATTGGAGCGACTGGAAGGACGTACTGTTGCTGGCGCTGCTCGCCATGACGCTCGCTCCGGCGTGTGCGCGTATGCACGTCACGGCCGCCGCGCTGTGCGTCGCCTATCTCTACATGGGTGGTATGTGTGTGTCTCGACGGGATCGATCCCAACAACTACACTGAATGCTCTTGTCTGTGAGTGACTTGCTGCGAGTGAGTGAGGGAGGGGAGGAGAGATTGATGCTCATATGCTCGACGATGCAGTGTGCGTGGTGCTGTACGACTACTCGACCTTCTGGATCGTGGTGCTCGTGGTGCTGGTGCTGTACGCCATCACGTGGTTCGCGCATTGGGTGTACTTTTACCCGCTCCCGTGGCTCGTCAAGAAGAGCAGCCTGTGCTTTGCGTGGCGTCCGGTGCCGCACTCGGCGCGTCAGCCGCTCCACAACAACTACGGCTCGCTCAACAGCGCGACCGGCATCTTCCGCGAGGACCTGCGAGTGCCGCGCTCGACGCCCTTTGCGTCCGACAACAACTCCGAGATCACGTATCAGTACATGTCGATCATGAGCTGGGACATGCATTACTTCACGTACAAGGGCGCCATCAGCGATGGCAAGCCGCACGGCTGGGGCGTGTGGCGAGACGACTCGTATCACGGCGAGGCTCTCGTTGGGTATGCGCCATCTCCTTCCTTCCTTCCGCGCTCGAGCCGGATCAAACGCTAACGGCCAGTCGCCATACAACTGTTGGCGGTGTTGGTGGTTCCTTGTAGCTTGTGGCATCATGGAGTGCCAGTCGGGCCATTCGAGAGCCTCGAGCGTGGCACCGGCAACGTGTTCAAGAACGTCACGATTGGTTTCTTTACTGGTCGAGACGATTGGTTGTGCATCCCGCAACAGTATGCTCATATGCGCTCTCTCGTGACTCTCATGACTCTCGTTGTTCTCACCGTCACGCAACCAACGCCTTTTGCATTCGTCACGGTACTTGCAGTGAACGTGGATCCTCGATCCACTTTGGATTGGCGCATGTCGAATGCTCGATCACAGGCATCTTCTATGCGGGATTCCCGCGTGTACAGTTTGAACCCGAATCCAAGTACCCGACCTTTGGCGATATGCTGCAAGACATTGTACAGTACGATCCATTAAGCGCTAATGTACGGAGACGCCGCACTCGACGCCGCACTCAATGTGAGAGCGAGGCTGCCTTCGTTGTCTCACACTATCAACCTCGTATCGTGTAGCGATCCGTCATCGTCTCGGCAACCCCCGATGGCTTGTACATTAGCAACTATCGACCTCTCAACGTACGCTGGTCGCCTTGCTCGTTACTGGCGCCATGTGACTGACAGCGCCGGCGTCATGCGTGACTGAGAACAGGAGAAGGACCAATACGTTGCCACGATATCGTGCCAACCGCCAAGTTCGAGCACGAGCGACACCGACTCGGAGGAGGAAGAGAGTGAGCTCAGCGGCCCTACGCTGTCGACAACCATCTCGGGCCAGGAGCAAGTGCCTGTCAGCGGTTCGTCTCCGTCGCTGCGCGCCGAGATGGTCGGCAAGACGCCGAGCCCTCTGTGGAGCTCGCAAGATCGAATCGCAGCCGAAGGCGGAGCATCGGTGCTTCGTATCGACTCGTGGACTATGACGCAGCCAGCCGAGGCCTTGATCTACTTGCACGGCTACAACAGTGGCGTCGAGAAGGCCATGAAGAAGCTCGGTCAGCTGCTAGCGACCGGCCGCTTCCCCGAGTACATCAAGCCCATCCTGTTCAGCTGGCCAACTGGCAAGGTGTTGTCGTACTGGTGTGCGATCGAGGAGGCATCGAGTGCCAGCACGTGCCATGAGTTCGAAATGATGTTGATTGGCCTTCGGTAAGTGCTTAAGACCATGAGGGAGCGAGAATGTGAGAGTGGTTAGGGTACTCACTCGCAACCTTGTGTAGGGAGGCCGGCATTACGACCGTACACTTGTTTGCGCATAGCATGGGGATTCGCGTGTTTCTCAGCGCCTTCAACGCGTGTCAGAGCATGTTCAAGTACTTTACGCCAAAGATCCGCACTGTGCAACCGCCTTCGGCGCAAATGGAGCTCCGCACCGTGGTGCTGTGCAATCCCGACTATCCTCTCAGGCAGTTCCGTGACGTTGACTTTGCGCAACTCTACGCCTACTGCCACAATATTACGCTCTACGTAGATTCGGTACGCCTCACCACTGCTCCACTGCTCCACTGCTCCACTGCTCCACTGCTCCTCTGCAGTTGCGGTTGTGGTCGGTTCGTCGTTGGTGCTATTACTTACCAGCGGGGGTGTACCAGAACGACGGAGCGCTGTTTTGGAGTGAGTTCTTCACACGCGTAAAATCCATCGGTCGCCTTGCATGTCCGTTGTATGCCAACTCGTCGCGCGATGCTCCATGTCTCGATGTCGACGTGATCGATGCGAGTGGCTTGCAGCAGAACGTGCACTCGGTACGCCACAGCTCGTTCCATGTCAACCGTGCCATGGTCGAGGACATTCGCGAGGTGATCGTGTCACAGACACGAGCCTCGGCGCGAATACTTAGGCTCGTGCGAAAGAATGGCAACTACTATAGTTTCATGACCACTCCTTCCTCGGTCACGGGCAGTGTTGTGTAATAGTGTGATAATACAATTGATGTGGTGGAGAGATATCGAGCGAGCCACAAGACAAGAGAAGGGGATTGGATTGGATTGGATGCGCACTTTAGGCCGCAGTGCCGCGGTGCTGTTCCTGCTTCATTCCGCCATTCGTTCGTCGCCCTCCGCCCCTCTCTCTCGCTGATGAGCGCCGATACCGTACAAGTCGAGAAGGCCAAGGCCTTGTTGTTGCTTCGTCCTTCTCTCGGTGCCGCGTACGACACCCTGCACACGCAAGCTCTCGACGACCTTCGCTCCTACGCTGCGAGTGCCAACTTGCTCGATCTCGCACAGACTCTCGCGAGCCTTCACGAGCTCGGCTTCCTCGATCACTCGCAGGTGCACACGATCGTCGCGCCTCGTCTCGCTGCCCCCACAACAGCGCCACTGCCACCGCCATCCGCTGCTGCATCCATCACTTCCGCAACACCCACAACCGCCATGTCGTCGTCGAGAGCACTCGCGACCTTTGATCCGTCGTCGTTCGTCACGTACGTGACCGTCGTGCTGATGCCGCCTCCCGAGTGCTGGCAGCCGATCGTCGACATCAAGAAGAACCACATGAACCCACGTATCAAGCGCCCACCGTACCCGCACATCACATTGCTCTCGCCGTTCGTGCGGCCGAGCGAGTTCGATCGCGCGACCGCCGTGCTGCGCGAGGCCGTGCGCGACATTGAGCCGTTCGAGGTCGAGATTCCAACCATCGAGCTCTTCGACAATGGCAAGTCCTTCACGCTCTACCTCGACCCGGTGGTGGTCGACCGCAGCCGTGCCGATGCCATGCAGCAGATCTACGACCGCCTCGTGGCGGCGTTCCCGAGCGGCGCACAGCGCGAGTTCACGCCGCACATTGGCATCGCATTCACGCGCGACCGAGCCGAGGCTCGTCGATGGCACCAGCAATACTCGGCCTCGTGGCAGCCGATGCGCTTCTTGGTCAAGGAGTTGTACATCAACTCGCGCACCGGTCAGGAGGAGCCGTTCGAAGTGCGGCGCGTCGTGGCGCTCGGAGCGTCAGAGACCGCGCCGTTCTTCGATGAGAAGCCGCTGTAGCCAGCCATATGGCCTTACTCACTCAAACTCACACAAACTCACACGTACACACACATACTCGAGATCGATTACTCGAGCAACCTCTTGTAACTGTAACTGAACCTATCTATCAAAGTATATCCACGCTATCTCTCATACGTGTGTGTCATCATTACATCGGCAAGGAGGGCGTATGTACAATCGTTGCTGCGTGAGTGAGCGCGCGGGCTACGAGCACGATGATAGATCGGGATCGCTGGCGCGTAGTTGTACTCCACGTGCAGGAGCAGCCGAGTGCTCGAGCGCCACGCTCGACTCGACGGCTTCTGTGAGCGAGTGCGTGAAGCACTGCAGCTGCGCCGCCATGGTGCTGCGCAGCGTCTCGGCCACGAGATCGAGCATGCGGTCCTGCTGCAGGAAGACGGCAATGTCCTTGCACGTGGCATCGAGTAGCCGGTCCTCGTGAGCAGCCAGACTCGCCTCGTGGTGTGCTAGGTGCTGCTCGAGCTCGCGACGGCTCACGCCTCGCATATGCTGCAGCCACGTCTGCATTCTCTCGAGCTGCGCAGCGGCATCGCCGTCGCCGTCGCCAGCGAACGCCTCGGCCGACGACGAGATGTCCTCAGGCAGATCGGATCCCGAGGCTGTAGTAGCAGCGGTGGCATCAGGCTGCGCACGACGCAGCAGCTCGTCGAAGAGCGCGATGCCACTCTCCTCGGGATTGTGCAGCAGCAGGCTCTGAAGATCCAACTGTACCATGGCTGCCGTCAAGCGAAAGCCACCGGACGAGTCGCCGCCGTCACTGCTGGTGTCATCGACAGCAGTACCGAATGCTCCACGTGGTGCTGTCGGGGACGTGGCAACTCCACCGCTGGCTCTACGCGAAGCCATCCGAGGAGCTGCGGTGTGTGCGGAGTGAGGCGTGAGAGAGAATGCCGACAAGCACCACCAACGACCGCACCTCATTGTCGAGCGACTTGGCGCGCTGCTCTCCTTCCTGCTCGTGTATCGGGTGTATTACCAACGACATTTACAACATTGCGGGTATACGGGGTCAGGGTTGCTAATCGTAAAGATCAAAGAGAGCGCGAAAGATCTCGAACATCAGCTCGTTCGGAAGCCATGGCACTACAGGCTCCGCCATGCTGCGAATCAGCAACAGCTCGATCACGCTCCTCGAGAATGCACGCCTACTGCTGGCAACCATGTAATGTCTCGATGGCGACCAATCGAACTCTGGAAATGCGTGTGTGGGCAATCATCCAAATCAATCAGTCAGTGTAGGGTAGAATACGAGAGAATTGAGTCCGTACTTCGATCACGAATCAATCGTGCGACATCGACTTCGCGAGCGCCTTGCTCCGGCGTTACATGACTCTCCTGTCATTGCGAGCGTGGCACCAAACGATACAGCTGCTCGTTAGGCGCAAGGAGAAACGAGAGGGACAAAGTGGATGGCGGATGGCGCACGTTGACGATTGACTTGTCGGCACCGTGATCGATCAGCATCTCGATGCATTTCGTGTGACCATTGCACGACGCATAGTGCAGTGGTGTATCACCGTCACAATCAACCAGATTGAGATCGGCACATCGAACACGGAGGAGGAGCTCGAGGCATCGATGATGGCCAGCGCATGAGGCCCAATGAATCGGTGTTCTGCGCTTACGATCAAGAGCATTGACATCGGCGTGTCGCTCAAGGAGCGGCGTGACGCACTGATGGTGGCCGTCCACCGATGCATGATTAAGAGGGGTGAAGCCTTCAAGATCACGGGCATTGACATCGGCGTGTCGATCAAGGAGGAGCTCGACGCATTGCTGGTGGCCAAACGTTGATGCGTAATGAAGCGGGGTGTCGCCTCTATTGGTGACGGCGCTGATATCAGCGTGTCGATCAAGGAGGAGCGCGACGCATTGCTGGTGGCCATTCGATGATGCATTATGAAGAGGAGTAGACCTATTACGATCTGGAGCATCGATATTGGCGTTTCGATCAAGGAGGAGCTCGACGCATTGATGATGGCCATTTCCCGATGCATGATGAAGAGGAGTAGATCCATTACGATCTCGAGCGTTGATATCGGCACGTCGATCGAGAAGGAGCTCGACGCATTGCTTGTGGCCATTCGATGATGCAGCATGAATGGGAGCAGATTCATCTCGCTCTCGAGCGTCGATATCGGCATTTCGATCGAGAAGCGTGATGAGATCTTGCAGCGATCCTCGACGTGCAGCAGTGAAGATATCAGAATCGGATGTCGCCATTGCGAGAATGTATGTGTCGATCAAGCGGGAGAGAGAGTTATCGAGTTGACCGAGCGAAGAGCGAGAGTGACGATTGGAACAGTGATCGATTCGAGGTCATTCGCTCACTCTCCCTCGCAAGGTGCCACCGCAGCAGCAAGCTGGGAGACCACCGTTCGGTCACGTGAACAGAACCAAATCAAGTGTTCGAGGACTTGGGACATCCGCCTTCGAATAGAGACTCGTTTGGTGAGTATTCTGGCGATGGATGGCGCGATCTTGGCTCGGTGCGCCTCGTGTATCGTGCAGCATACGTGCGGGCACACGGACGCGCAGATCGATGCTGCTACGAGTTTGTTCTGCGTCGAGCACGAATCCGTGGTGATCGCGTGCTCGAGCCATTGCTTCGAACAGCATGTGGCCGAGGCGCATGGCAATTCGGTCGAGGCCGCCGTGCCCAAGTGGCAGCTGATGCAGTACAGCTCGCTTCATGCGAGCCAACAGCTCGTTCACCACGAGCGCTGCCTCGTCGCCGAACGCCATTCGCAATTCGACCTGG
>Ga0209935_1003752_pt1 | contig 15066 bp, 23 predicted proteins | sample ThiBio_1000_plan_2_FD_183958 | JGI IMG/M metagenome (GOLD analysis project Ga0209935, IMG submission 183958) | Wastewater bioreactor microbial communities from Cape Town, South Africa - Thiocy_cont_1000_plan (SPAdes) | ecosystem: Engineered > Bioreactor > Thiocyanate-remediating >... | reverse complement strand
GAGCAGATCGCCCATCTGCACGATGCACACGAGCGGGTGCTTGTTCCACTCGTCGATGGCACTCTCGAGCACTTGCAGCGTGTTGCGATAGTATCGCCTTGCCGTGCGATGAAAGTCATACTTGACACATACACATTCACACACGCATCGAACACAGCGAGCGTTGGGGTGAGGAGTGGGCCGGCCGTCACAGGGGGAGAGAGAGAGAGACGCGTACGGCATCATCGACATCGGCGTACTGCAAGTCGCCCAGCACTCCGAACGAAAACATGGCTTCAGAAGCGTTCTGCATCACCACCACCACCACCGCGACCACGAAGAACAGGACACCAACCACACGAGCAACAACAAGCAACGAAGCAAATGAACGAGAAGAGCCCGCCACACTCTCACACTCTCTCCTGCTCTCGCGTGCTGCTTCACCGTTCCGTCGGAACAGTGGCGCCTACTAAAAGGCTGACAGACGAGAATTTCATCGATAGAGCACCCGAGGCTTAACACACGTCACATCGATCTCTCTCGATCTCTCTCGATCTCAGTTGCTTGCTGCCCGCGCCCTGCCTCCACCACCCCCACCAGCGCCTGCTTGCTTGCTGTGCCAGCAGCGTCACGGTATTCTCCTCCACCCCATCTGCCGTATGTAGGCAGGGCATCAACCAACCGTGAGGCGCCTCGCTGTCTCGATATCGATACTCCACACCAACACCAACATCCATCAAGCTACTGCGCGATACATATGGTCGATCTGCTCAAGAAGACCAAGAAGAGCTCTCGTAGCAAGACGAGCTCCAAGACGAGCTCGGACCCATCCGGTCCTTCGACACCGCCACCGACGCACACCGATGGCCATCGTCGCGCGGCCGCGCCACTAAAGCGACGCCGCTCGATGGAGGAGCTGCTGACCGCGAGCGCACCACTGCCATCGACGCCGAGCTCGTCGTCATCATCATCAGCGGCCGGCGTCGCTTTTGCCATGCCTGCCACGCCGGATGTGTACAGTCGCGAGGAGCTCGCAAGCTCCCCTGCCTCGACCTTTGTGCTGCGGCATCGGCGCACGCACTCGGCGGCTGCCAGTCCGACCTCGTCGCCGTCGCCGCCCTACGCGGCGTCGGCGCTGCCTCGCAGCAGCAGCTCCAACAGCACGACGCCGCTCTCGCTCGCAGGCAAACAAGCCTTCGAGTCGGCTCCCGGGCCGCCTGTCTCCAGAACGAAGAGCACGCTCTCGCAGCATGAGTCGAGCTCGTCGTTCTCGCTGGCAGCGACCGATCCCACTCCGAGCGAGCGCACCAAGCCCGAGCGCCACCATCGCTCGCTGCACGCCATCATCTCGAATCGCTCGCATCGACGCAAGCTCGACCGCGCTCTCGCACCATCATCGAGTGCCGCTCGTTCGACCTCGCCATTGGTTCGGTCCTTGTCAGCTGACAATCTCGAGCAAATGGCCAACGCCTCGACGCCGAGCTCGACACCGTCGGCCTCCAGCATGTCGAGCGAGGCGCTGCCGCGCGGCGCGATCACTTCGGACCCTTCGATCGTCGGTCGCCTCCGTTCCGTATCGGCCGAGAGCATTCGACTACAGTCCGAGATCGAGGAAGAAGAGTCAGCAGTCGCGATGGAGTTGTCGCTTGCACCGAGCGCGCCCAAGCTCACGGCCACGAGCAACGCCGCGACCAACGGTGACCCGAACGAGGTGTGGAGCATCGAGCGCCTCGCTGCCATGATGTTCGGCACAGGTGCCGTGCCGTTGATTGCTCGTGCCGGATACTTTGGCCTCTATGAGCCGTGCTTCATTGGTATGCAAGATTAGTTGCTGTTGCACGTTCTTTCGCTCGCTCACTCTCTCACGAATGGTTGCTTGTTTGGTTGATTGGTTGATTGGTTGATCTACAGGCTCGGAAGCAGTTGATTGGATCTCGACCAATATGCACATGTCACGAGAGGAAGCCGTCGTTGTCATGATGTCGATGATGCAGCGTGGTATCATCTGCCACGTCACAAACAGCCGCTCGTTCGAGGACAGCCCGTCATTCTACTACTACTATGTGCCGAGCATGCCCGAGGAGAAGGTCTCGGGCTTGTTGGAGGTCATCGTCAAGGAGGGCGTACTCAAGATCAAGGTTGGTAGCGTGCACTTGTGGCAGAATCGAGCACCTATCAGCGAGTGATGCTGATGTGCGTGTTCGTGTTCGTGTTCGTGTTCGTGCAGGGATTGTTTCGCTCTACCAAGCGAGTGTGTACATTGTATATTCGACCATCGGAACTTCGTGTACGTCAAGCATTTGCTGCGCTATCATTGAGCGCCGGCATTTGATCGGCTGACAATGTGATGCTGGGCAGTGTTTCGATCCAGAAACCATGGAGCGTAAGAGCACGATTGATCTACGGTGCGTGTGCAGCATTGAATTTCAGCAAGGCACCTCGGGCGAGTTCACCCTATCGACCTTTTCCGAGGATCACGTATTTGTAGCCGACAACAAGGTACCGCGACGCTGGTGGTGGCAGAGACTGCATGAGAGCCACGTGGCGACTCACACATTCGACTTGTGCGCCACGCAACAGGAGACGGCTACTGCGTGGGTGACGGCGATCAAGCGCGTGATTGCCGCTGCGCAGCGACCTCGGTTCGAAACGCGCTTCGGCGAGCAGGCGACAGCGACCGACATTGGCGGCATCGAGTCGGTGCTGGTACGCCGCTCGACCAAGATGGCATTCGAGAACCGCAGCGCGACATCCACACCGACACCAGGCTCAACCTCAGCATCGGCCACGGCATCTGCAACAGTGTCGAGCTCGGCATCCGTCACGCCGACCGCCTCGGAATCGACTTCGGCACTCGCGCTGGAACAACGAACGGCGGCGAAGCATCACTCATCCACGCCCAGCACGCCAGTGTCAGCAACGACACCTGTCATCCCACGAGCACAGTTCCAGTACCACCAGAAGGCAGCTTCGATGCCTGTCTTTCGTAGTGACGACGAGGACAGTAGTAGTACGCAATTGACAACCTCCTCGACCTCATCAACCTCATCAACCTCAACAACCTCCACAACCTCCAAGCCATCGATGCCAGTCATTGTGGCGTCTGACCCAACTGCCGCACCGACCGAATCGCCTCCTATCGACAACGAGCAACTCGAACAAGCGAGCCCGATGCGTGCATCGGCTGATGAGGGAGAGGCAGCCACAGCAACACCGACAAGTAGCAGTGCGAGCAGCGCCGGCAGCACGAGCGATAGCACGACGTCGTTCGAATCGAATGGTGAGCCGCAGCCTATGTCGCCTAGAAGCCAGTCGACGCCCGAGATCAGCGCTCGCTCGGCGTCGTCGAGCGTGCTGCTCACGGGCAACCTCAAGAAGCGAGAGGGCCTGACGCTCGGGCCGACATGGCGCAAGCGCTATTGTGTGCTGGTCGACGCGCCGTACCGCGAGCTGCGCTACTACGACTCGCAGCAAACCTCGCTCGCCAAGGAGATCATCGACGTCACGGGCATCGTGGAGGTCGAGCCGGTGGTGCCGAGCGAGAAGCCCGAGTTCGTAGTCGCCACGAACCGCAGCCGCTACCACTTTCGCTGCAAGACCGAGGCCGAGCGAGACGCGTGGGTGGCGGCCATCCGCAAGGTGATCGTCAACTGGAGCATGCGCAACGTGCTGCACCACCGCAAGCCGACGCGCCATCGCAACTCCAAGCAACGGCCGGCAGGCGTGCTGGCGCTGCAAGCACTCTCACGGCCTCCTCCTGCCGTAGTCAGTGCCAGCGCCAGTGCAGCCACGGCCTCCGGAGCCCCACACGCTCTAAGGTTGAATCTCGAAACCTGACGCAGCCGTAACGCCGCTTGCTTGTCAATCAATCTATCTTTCTATCTATTACGAGCACTGTCTGTCACTCACTCACGCACACCTCTATGTTGATTTCGTTGCCGCTCTCTCTCTCTCTCTCTCTCTCTCTCTCTCGTATTCGTTTGTTCCATCATCGCCGCCATAATTTAATCGCAAACTCTCGTCGGAAGTTTCGCGCACTAGAACCAGCCAACCATAAGAAGCACCGCACTGCACCTCAGTAAGCCTGTTCGTGTTGCTGTTCGATCTTCGCTCTCTAATCTCGCTCTCCCGCCCATCCACCTGGCGCTCTCACGCTCTCTCTCTATGGCGCGTGACGACACCCCCAACGCCTCGACTCCCATCCTACCAAAGACTAGCGATGGCTACGTCCCCGTTCCTACCACTCCCTACCCTCCGTCCGCAGACGCAGCAGCCAGCATCAACTCAGGCCACACGCCGTACGGCGAGCCGCTCGTGTTCGACGATGACGTCGTCGCCGATGGTCCTCAATGCCGCGCGCACCCGATGGTGCCTGGTCCCTTCCGCTGCGCTGCGTGCGGCGTGAACCTCTGCCAGATGTGCATCGTCCCGTCGCCGAACTCGATGCGCTCGTTCGTGTACTGCAAGAAGTGCGGCTCGGCCGAGGCCGAGACCGCTCGCCAAGCCGAGGCTGATGCCAAGCGCCGCCGTGCTGAGCAAGACGAGCAGGTCGAGTTGTGTCTGTCTTGCCTCTGTTGCTGCTGCATGGTACTCTTCACTGGGTGCCTCAAGGCGCGCTAGATACGCCACAGCCAGAGTACCGCAAATCGTACTTGAGTGCTACGACACTGTTACCACTACCACTATTACCACGACTGAGTGCTCGAATTGAATGAATGTATTACTACCTACACAACAACAACGACGACGACGACGGCGGCTACAGCTACAACTGCTTGTATGATAAGCCTGACGCAAACACGCCGCGCCATTGTCTTGCCTACGCTGTCGATGAGCCTGTAGGCGAGGCAACGTCGGTAACGTCCTCGTCTGGCAACGCGATGGCGTCGGCATCGGTGTCGGCTTCGGCTTCGGCTTCGTGATCGACGTCGATCGGAGCGGCGGTGGTGCGGTTCTTGGCGAGCAGCGTCTCGCGCACCTTGGCCTCGATCTCGGCTGCGAGTGCCGTGTCCTCGGTGAGGAAGAGCTTGGCCTTGTCGCGACCCTGCCCGATCTGCTTGTCGCCGTACGAGTACCACGCGCCGGCCTTGTCGATGACGTTGGCCGCGAGGCCGAGGTCGACCAGCTCGCCGACGCGCGAGATGCCGCTGCCAAAGTCAATGTCGAACTGCGCCTCGCGGAACGGCGCCGCCATCTTGTTCTTCTTGACCGTGACGCGCACCTGCGTGCCGACGTGCTCGTCGCCCTTCTTGAGCTGCGCCACCTTGCGCACATCGAGCCGAACCGAGCTGTAGAACTTGAGCGCGTTGCCTCCCGACGTCACCTCGGGGCTGCCGAACATCACGCCGACCTTCATGCGTATCTGGTTGATGAAGATGAGCAGCGTCTTGGAGCGTGCCAGCGACGCCGTCAGCTTGCGCATCGCCTGCGACATGAGTCGCGCCTGCAGGCCAATGTGATGGTCGCCCATCTCGCCGTCGAGCTCGGCCTTTGGCACCAACGCCGCCACGCTGTCGATCACAATCACATCGAGGCGGTTGGAGCGTATCAGGGCGTCGGCAATCTCGAGCGCCTGCTCGCCACAGTCAGGCTGGCTCACGAGCAGCTCCTCGGTCTTGACGCCAATCCTGGATTCGAGCACGCAAGATCAGACACGTCGGATGCACACACACGCACGCACGCACACACTCCTCGCATACCGACTGGCATAGTGTGGATCCAGTGCATGCTCGGCATCGATGAAGGCGCCAAGGCCACCTGCCTTCTGTGCCTGTGCAATGACGTGAAGTGCGAGCGTCGTCTTGCCACTGCTCTCAGGCCCGTAGATCTCTGCGATTCGACCACGTGGAAGACCACCGACACCCAGCGCCACATCCAATCCGATACTGCCAGTCGATATCACCTCCTACACACCACGCCAGGCGGCATCAGATATCGTGGCATGGTGGCTGGTCATATTACCCAGCAGCGTGTGCGAGCATCGTCGTCATGTACATGTGGGCACAGCGGATTGGGCGCACTGCCGCCACCGAGCGTAGTGACCGCTCCTTTACCGAACGAACTCTCGAGCTCTCGAATGCATTCCTCCAACAGCGAGGGCTTGATGTTGTCGCCACCTGCTGCAGCCGCCGCCGCCGCAGCGGCCTTGCTGCGCTTGCCTTCCTTCTCTAATGCCACAAGATGCCGCTGATTGGTATCAAAGGCTCTGTCAGATGTCGCGCACGAGCCCGTGGCGTACTTGCATATCCTCGTGTCGACCACAGGTCACAGCCGTGTGGCGTCGATCGAGCGACCACAGGCGTGCGGGATCGAGAGATGCGCGAGCTCGATGTGAACGGCGAAGCAACACCGACGACCGGAAGCGAACGCGACCACGCGGCGTTGATGCTCTGCGACATCATGGCTCGAGGCATGAGAGTTCGAGCACTTGAACGAACGAGTAGCACGGGAAAGGTCGAGGAGACTACTCGGCCGATCACACGATGAGACGAGAGCATGATGGAGGTTGGCGAGAGGTGGTGGACGAGGGAAGGGAGAGCAGCGAATAGAAGAAGAGTGTGAGTGGCATCGATGGTCGTCGTGCCGTGTTCCAAGTATTTATTCGGTTGGATTGGATTCGGTTGGATTCGATTGGAGAAGTATCTTGATATTTGGATGTGAGGTCGGCTCATAATGATGTCTATTGGTGTGAGATAGTCGATAATCGATATTCGATAGGTAGACTCGATTGCTCGATCGAAAGATATCGAGAGTGCTCGAGTACGAGAACTCTCCCTCCACTCTTCCTTCCTCTTGGTGCACCATCGCCATTCGCTTCGTTGCTTCGTTGTCGTCGCATCTCTCCTCCCTCACTCGGGCCTCCCTCACTCTTGCTTCGTCGTCATCAATCATCATGGGGTTCGACGCAAAGCTCCTACAACGTTTCGATATCCAAGTGCGCGCCATCACCGGCGGTACCGGCTTGGTGTTGCTGGTGGCTTCGTGCATCAACCTCATCGTGTCGCTGCTCGACAGCTTCAGCCCCAAGACCTTGATCCTCTCGACCTACACAAGGTACCCGAGCCGCTCTCATCTCACACCACGCACCACTCTCACACTCACTCGCTCTCTCACTCGTGTACAGCATCGGAAGCATCATGGTGGTGCTGTGCGAGCTCGAGAAGGAGTGGTACTTTGAGCGTGTGCCGTTCCTGCGCACTCACGTACCGCGAGGCCTCTTCTACATCTTCATCGGCTCGCTCACGTTCGCCACGGCCGCCTTCAAGGGCAAGGCGCTCTCGATCGTGTGCAGCATCGTGGTCATGTGCACGGGAATCGTGTTGGCCGTGTGTGGCCTCGCGTACTGCTTCTACTCCTTCATCGAGGCCAAGGCCATCCTCGCTGGCATGCAGGTATCTCATCGAATCGAGCCTCGTCGCGAGAGCCATCATGACCCGAGTCCCATCGATACTCACACGTGTTGACGGGTAATGCGTTCAGACCAACTCGAGTGAGAACCGAGTGATCCTCGACTCACCGTTCGACCCTGAGAAGTACCAATCCATCACTCCGTCGGTCTCTGGCAACGGCAGCAAGATCGGCGGCCACGACGACGGCTACTACAATGTCTACGAGAAGTACGACTCCGGAGGCATCGCTGTACGTACTCTATCAAGCAACCCATCCATCCATCAAGCAAGCAAGCAGGCAGCCAAGCAACTTCGATCATCTCATTGATGTCGACATCGCCATATGTGATTGCAGGATGCGTTGCAAGATCGAGCTGGCAAGGCGGTCGCTGGTGCCGCTCGCGACGAGCAACGTCAGCAACAGATTGGCAACGCGATCGGTAGTGCGGCCTCGGACCGCGAGTACCAAGCTGCGTTCGGCGAGCAGATCGCTGCCACTACCGACAATCCCTTCCTCGCCATGGCTGCACGCAACGAGACCGTGCAGCAGTACGCTGGCTCGGCTGGTACGTCGAGATCGCCCGTATGCGCCGCCGCCGATTGCTGCTTACCCGTGCGTATTCGTGCAGTGTCATCGATCGCGACCAACCGTGCCGCGCAGCAGTACATTGGCGAGAGGGTCGCCACTGCCGCCGAGGACAAGGAGACGCAGCGCTACGTCGCGAATGCCGCCTACAACGGCATCGCGAGCGGCGCCTCGTACACGGCTGGCTGGGCGCAGGACAACGCCTACCTGCTCACAGGCACCGGCTCCGGCACGCAATAGGCGTGCGATGCTGGCTGGCTCGTTCTCTCTTCCTCTGTCTGTCTATCTGTGTCTGTGTGACTGTGTCTGTCTTTGTGTGTCGACTCGATCGAACGGCTCGAATCCAACAACGCTCAATCAAGAGTTGCTTGTGAATTCGTGTCAATGCGATGGGATGAACCAGTGGCTGTATTACTCAACTCAACTCGATACGATAGGATGCGATGCGCGGTCACCATGGATGAGTTGGATCTCGTTGAGAAGGAGAAGCAGGAGCAGAGGCTCGTGACTTGACGGCCGAGAGTGCCAACGAACGCCGCAGCGACACGAGCAAGTACATGGCCGACAGCAAGACCAACGTCAGGATCACGAGGATCAAGTAGCCCTTGTAGCGCTTCCAGAACGCGTCGACCGCCTCGCTGATGCGGTGCGGAATGCTCCACAGCGCCGAGGCGCTCGATGACGCGGTCGTCGCGTCGGTACCGTCGGCCTTGCGACCTTTGCGGCGCTTGCGAGCCGAGTTCTGGCCGTCGTCGAGCGCCGCCGCCGCCGCTTCCTGCTGCTCGCGTAGGCGCGCCGCTTCGGCTTGCTGCTTCTTCTTGGCCTGTTGCTCCTGTCGAAGAAGCTCGCACTCTTGGTTGCACTCGACGGGCTTGAGCGCCTGAGCGCACGGCAGCGTCACCTTCTGACGGCCACACACGCACTTGACCTTGCTGGTCTTGGTGCACTTGCCGGCTTCGGGACACTCGCCTGCGTGACACAACTCGTTGCACGTGTGCATACACAGTGTACCGGGCGACAGGCGCCGGTTACAGACCTGCTTGCACGATCGCAACTTGTCCTCGAGCTCCCTGTACACGTTTCGTAACATGAGCACAAGCGCGCAGGTTTCAGCTGTGACAACACGCGCCATACCGATCGTGCGTCTGGTAGCACGGAATGTACATCAACATGCCCGACGGACAGTGGCACGGCTTCTTGATGATCACCGTGCACGGCGGACAGATGCCTGCCATAGTTCGTAGTACCAGTGGCTCATCGATCAGCTCCATCCACGAGGAGAACGCCGAGTGCCACGCCAAACGTACCTGGATGGCACGGCAGGGGGCACGCATGGCGACACGGCGGGTTGCGCGGCTTGGCGCACTCAAAGTGGCACGGTGTACAAGAGTCCGGTTCGCCGCTCGCTGGCCGGTCCGGGTTCGGCAATGGCGCGTCGCCGTCGACCGGAGGCGCGATGCGTGGCACCGTGATCACATGGCATCCCATCAAGCAAATGTGGTTGCCGCACTCGAGCGGATTGCCGCAGTGCGACGAGCACGAAAAGATCGGCTCGGTGTGACATTCGACCTGTCGCGTCTCGTGCAGGCCACGGCACTGCCTCGTGACGATCTTGCGACACGGACCGCAATCGACCTTCTCCACTGGCAGCGGCGGCGGATACACTCGCTTGGCTGGCTTCTTCTTGCGGCTCACTGGCGGCGACGGTGGAATGGGGTCGTGGCACGGATACGGACACGGATGCTGGCAACCGGCGTGTACGACGCCGCAAATCTGCGTACACGGTGGGCATCGACCAAAGTGGCACGTGTGCGGCTACACTCATCCAGCGCAGCAGCAGCAGCAGCAGCAACAACGAATCAGTGTCAGTCTCCGAACCGAATAGCCGCGAGACTACGAGGCTGCGTTTGTACCTGTCGAGAAGGATGATGGCAAGTCGGTGGAATCGAGCAATTGAGATCGCACACCGGTGGCGCCGTGTCGCGCTCGGCTCCGCACGGCACCGTGATCACTTGTGCTCCGCAGTAGCAAGGAATGTCGACCGTCACGGGACACGGAAAGCACGGACCCGGATGGCACAGCATCTCGCACTTGTGATTCTGGCAGTTGAGTCGCTGATTGCACACCTCGGGGCACACCTTGCATCCGCCAGTGCAGCACTTCTTCTTGCATTGATGTCGGCCGCAGTTGCGCATTCGCGTGCACCGATTCATGCACGTGAACTCTTTGCAACACTGTACACTCGAGCGCTTCATTCTACATTTACAATACTTGTTCTGTGTCGATGTGAACGGGCACGTCAATAGATTCCAAGCAAGTTAGCAAGCAAGAGAGCAAGAGAGCAACGTACGGTCACCATGCGACATGGTGGGCACTCACCACGATGGCAGCGCTCGTTGCAGCGGTGCCCGCAAGCTAGTCGCTTGTCGCAAGTATCGCCACACGATGGTGGGCTCTCTTGATCGCACGTGAGGTTCGTGTAGGCTGTGTCGCTCGACACCGTCAGTCTCGTGGCATCATCAACCGTTCGTTTGACACTCGCACTTGACGTACTCTCCTTGCCGCATGGACACCGACGCGGCCCTTGCATAGGACACCCAGGACATGCGCCCGAGTGGCATACGAGCGTGCATACATGGCGCCCACATCCGAGAGGCTGGTTGCAGACTTGCATGCACGAGTAGCTCGTAGCACATGGCTGGACCGATGTCTCTCTGCCGCAAATGCACGTTTGCTTCCGCGACTCGGGACAACTCGGACATTCTCCCTCTGAAGCGGCTCGAGAGCGTCACTTCGGATGTCGTATTGATGCACGACGGCGCATGAGACGATGCCAACGTACCATGACATTGTTGCTGGCATTGATGTCCGCATGCCAGCTGCTTGTTGCACACCTTGCCACACGAATAGAATCGATGGGCACATCGCCTAAAGAATGTGTCACAAGCAATGGGTCGTGCCAATCGTTGTGAGAACCGGTGCGCGAGCGATGATTGAGAAGCGACATACATGGTGGAGCGGTCCTTGCCACAATAGCACGCGGCCTTGACCATTTGTGGGCACGGTGGACATGCTCCTGGATGGCACAGCAAGGTGCACGTATGGCCGCAGTTTGCTTGTAGCAGCCGTCCACATGTTTGTCCGCACTAGAGTGCATCACGCGAGTTAGCGCAAGTGGCACTGCATCCAATGGCACTCGAGCACCGGTTCGTACGGAATGAGGTACAAGCCACGCATCCTATGTCGTTACAACAACGACAGGTGTTCGGTGGTTAGTCATAGTGCCTTGGCACGTTGCGCTGCATGTTGCTGCATCATTCACGTACAAAGGTCGGATTGGTGACCTTGCCGCAGTAGCACAGATAGCTCCTGGGCTCCTCATCCATCGTGTAGTCCTTGCGACACTTGGGGCTGTTGGTCGAGTCAGCCATTCAAGCATAGCTCGCATTGCCGTGTAAGTTCACGTTCCATCGACAATGTATGATAACGAAGATGATGCTGGCTGCTGCTGGTCATAGTGCTGTACCATTGCCAAAGCGGATCGGCGCTTGATTGCGGCGTCTGGTCCGCGAGATCGAATCGAACCTTGCAGTTGCGAACCCACTGCGAGACGCACGGCAGATGAAAGAGCGAGTAGCACTGACGACACTGCCACATGGCGTCGATGTTCCTGACTCGCTCGATACAGATCAGACATCGAATGGCTTGCTTCTCGGTCTCGCGTATCAGCTGCTTGGTCTTGTCCAATGCAGCCTCGGTTGCTATCGCGATGCAGCAGCAGCAGCACCCACCAGCTTGGTCAGCACGATCGTTCGCGTCGTCATCGAGATCGAGGCTCGAGAGTCACCCAGTGTGCAAGCAGGATCACGAACCATCGGTCGTTGAGGTTGATGCGGTCGAGGTCTTGCTCAGCTGCGAGTAGTACGTGTCGAACGTCGATCGAGAGCCGCCGTTCTTGACCTCGTTCGATGCAGTAGCAGCAGCAGCAGCCGCCGCCGAGACAGTGGATCGATCCTTGATGGCAGCGTGGGTGTTGACCTGATGACCCCCTTCATCGTCGCCGTCGTCTTCGTCATCATCGTCAGAGTCGGAAGCATCGAGGCCGACGTGTCGTTCGATCATGGCAGCAGCCTTGGCGCGATGCGAGTCGTATCGAGCCATGGCACGAGCACGCGCCTCTGCCTCTGCCACCGGATCGTGCAAGTCGATCTTCTCCTCAAAGTCCTTCATGGTCAGCACGCCGGATGGGCCGGAGCTCGATAGCTTGGAGGCCGCAGCAGCAGCACCACGACCTCGGCGAGACGAGGCAGCCTGCGTGGTGGCGGCAGGAGCCGACGCAGGCCCGCTGCTGCTGCCGCCACGCGTCGAGCGCCATCGAGGTCCCGTCGCTGCCACGGTGCCTGATGATGATCCTTGGCTGCTCCCACCACCGCCACCACTACCACCGCCGCCACGACCGCGCCGCATGGTTGGGCTGTGAGGGAGTGAGTGAGCGCGAGCAGGCGAATGAGCGAATGACTCAGCAGCAGCAGCGAGGTCTCTCGTCGTCGATGGTGCTGCCAGCTCACTCTCGTCAAGGACAGTCAAGTGACTCATCACACCACACGCACGCTGGTTTGGATTGTGGATGTATTGATGTATTGATTGATTGATTAGGAGTCAGACCGAGATCGGTGCTTCTTGGTCTTCTTGTGGTGCGGGACGTCGTCGTGCTGGTCCGATGAGGTGTCGGCGTCGTCGCTGGTGTTGGTGGGCCGGTGCTTCTTGCTCTTCTTGTGCTTCTTGCGAGGTGTCTCGTCATCATCGACTTGCTCAATGGCACTCTCACTCTCGATATCGTTGTGTTGGTGCTTCTTGCTCTTCTTGTGCTTCTTGCGAGGTGTCTCATCATCATCGACTTGTTCAATGGCAGTCTCGATCTCGTTGTCATCGGCATCGCTGTGTTGGTGCTTCTTGCTCTTCTTGTGCTTCTTGCGAGGTGTCTCGTCATCATCGACTTGCTCAATGGCAGTCTCACTCTCGACATCGCTGTGTTGGTGCTTCTTGCTCTTCTTGTGCTTCTTGTACGATTCATCAGCATCGACTTGCTCAATGGCAGTCTCGATCTCGTTGTCATCGATACCGTTGTGGTGGTGCTTCTTGCTCTTCTTGTGCTTCTTGCGAGGTGTCTCATCATCATCGACTTGCTCAATGGCAGTCTCGATCTCGTTGTCATCGGCATCGTTGTGTTGGTGCTTCTTGCTCTTCTTGTGCTTCTTGTACGATTCATCAGCATCGTGCTCGTCCTCGGTCACGCGCTTTCGCTTCTTGCTCGATTTGTGCACTGGCTCTTCGTCCTCGACTACCTCCTCAACGTGCGTCTGGTGCTTCTTGTGCTTGTGATGCTCAGGGGCATCGACAGCAGCGACGCCGGTGCTGGCGAACCGCAAGTCCTGCATCGACACACGGCGCAGCTTGGCTTCGGGGTTGCAACGCCTCGCCATGCGACCCTGACAGGCCTCGAACAGCTCTTGGTCTGACGGTACGTTCGAGATCATCGCTTTCTCTTCGGGCGCACGGAACTTGAACTGAGGCCGAATGTCCATCGATCTGTGATGGACGTCGTCGAGTCAGAGAGCGTGTGTATGCGAGTGTGAGTGCGAGTGATATCACGTACGAGAAGGAGAACTCCTCGGTCTCGGTGACGCCATCGATCGACATGGAGAGCGTGTGCTTGGCCTTGACGAAGCGGCCGTACAAGAGGCCGTTGTTGTAGCTGGCGGCCAGAAGCGCCGGGTTGACGGTGTTGGAGAGATCGAGCTGCATGAACGAGTCGCTCTGCTGCTGCACGACCTCGGCGCGATCGCCGCTCAGCGAGACGGCGATCTTGGAGGCGGCAGAGTTGTAGGCACGGTCCCACCAGTTGTCTCCCCATTGGAGCTTTGGCAAGCCTATCTGGACCCCGCAAAGGCACAATAAGTATCGGCCGACTCGGCGTGCTCGTGTGCTCGCGCTGGGTGTTCGGGCGTACTCCGTCAGTGTTCTGCTTCGGCGACACGGTGATCGGCTTCGAGATGCCGTCTTCGGCTTTGCCGAGACCCTTGCCTCTGTGAAGGACCGAGATGTGAGCGGCGTGTGTGCCTGCCTGAGAGGCGAGAAGCGCGAGAAGCACGTACTGGCGCCAGCCGAACTTGGAGAGCATCTCCATCGCGGTCTTGTCCATGATGGTGTACTGCACCGATACAACAACGACAAGAACAAGAACAACAACAACAAGACAAGAGCAGCAACGAAGAGATCGATAAGATACCTTGCCACTGCACCGACACAACAAGAAGAGCAGCAACGCGAAGAGAGAGATCGACAAGAAGGACCAAGCTAAGCCCGCCATCTGCTCTACCCTGCACCAGCCTCTCCTTCTCTCTCGCTCTTCGTCTCTTGTGTCTCTCCTCCTCCGCCAGCAGCAGCTCCTCGCCCCTGCGCGCCACTCCACGCGCTCCATTCCTCCTGCCGCCTCCACCCACCCACCATCTCACTCGTTGGCTCCTAGCGAGAGAGTGCGGTGTGGCGTAGTGTGCTGTGGTGGCTCGGAGTTCATCCACGCTCGCGCCGCTTGCCCGTGGTAACCAAGCAACCTCCTCTCGTCTTGTGTTGTGCCGCTCGACAGCGACAGCGACAGCCTCCTCGCCATGGACTTTACGATCAAGGTCAAGCGCACCAAGCCGCTCGGCGTCAAGTTCTCGCTGCGCATCATGAAGATCAACAAGCTGTCGTCTCAGTACGAGGGCAAGGAGCTGTTCGTGCGCTTCATCAACGAGGGCACCGGCAAGGGCAAGAAGTCCACGACGCACGACACCTCGCTGCAGCCGGTCGAGGAGGGCCTGGCGTTCTGGCCGCCCAAGGCCACGCAGCCGTACGAGTTCAAGGCGCTGATCGAACTCGACGAGAAGGAGGGCCTCCAGCCGTACCCATTGCTCTTCTGCACCCTGCTCAAGGTACGCCAAACTACACCCGAACAACACTCGAGCAAGTTGCTGCTTGCGTGAGATCGTGCTCGTCTCACGGCGACGGCGACTCGACAGGGCGCCGGACCGTATGTAGCACCCACGGGAAAGAAGAAGGACAAGGGCCCGG
>Ga0209935_1003750_pt1 | contig 15068 bp, 27 predicted proteins | sample ThiBio_1000_plan_2_FD_183958 | JGI IMG/M metagenome (GOLD analysis project Ga0209935, IMG submission 183958) | Wastewater bioreactor microbial communities from Cape Town, South Africa - Thiocy_cont_1000_plan (SPAdes) | ecosystem: Engineered > Bioreactor > Thiocyanate-remediating >... | reverse complement strand
TCGAGGGCATCATTCCTCCTCGGCAGGAGCCGAAACAGTTGCAGCTCGACGCGTTGCTATCGCCTCGGCAGAGCGAATCCAACCTCACGGGCGCCAAGAAGCAACCTGCCGCAGCCGATAGCGGAGATCAAGGCATCTTCGAGAAGATTGTACGTTGAGCCAACAAGCGAGGCAGCGAGCAAGCACGCACGCACGCATTTGTCAATGATCGCACTCTCATCGTATCGATTCGACAACAGATGAAACGCAGACCATCTCGAACCTTGACACAATTCGATGTTCGTCGAGCTGCTGGCATCCTGCCAGTCACTCTGCCGCGTCAATCAAGCGACGAGTTTGTACCATCTCCGACGCCAGTTGGCTGGTCGACAAGCACCAGCACCAGCACTAGCTCCAGCTCCGGCTCGTCGAGCAACCTCACAAAGAACGCTGGGGCGGCGACCGTTGGACCGTCGGCCGGTGCGCAGTTCACTGCCAAGTCGGCCAACACGCAGAAGCGTACCAAGCCCGAGTTCAAGCGCAGCTCCTCGATGCCTGACGACCTACGCGCCGACATTTCTCCACGCTCGAGTGATGTGGTCGAGCTTGGCGATGGCTCGGGAGAGTATCCAATCTCGAGCTCGCCGCCGCAGTTTGCATTCGATTACTCGCCGGACGCTGTGGCAAAGGATACGACGTTCCGAATGCTGCGCAAGGGTATGTTACAAGTGTGGTGGCTTGCTTGCAGTGTCGTCGATTGGAATTGACGACAGGGGGTTGCGGTGGCGGCAGGCCAAGTCTTCTACAAGTATGGCCGCAAGCGCAAGAATGTGCCGACCTTGTTGTGGATCACGGACGACATGCAACAGATCCATTGGCGCGATGCGTACAAGGATCGTGGCGGCGACTTTGCGATGGCGATCGATCTGCAGGAGATCCTGCTGGGCTTCTCGACGCCGACCTTCCGCAAGTACAAAGCAGGTACGGCGCATCACATTCGAGTCACATTGGAGCGCTGGACACTCACGCCCTCTCTTGCATAGACTTCTCGTTGGGCTACGGATTCTCGTTGGTGCTGCCATCGCGAACGGTCGATCTCGTGTGCGAGTCACTCGAGATTCGTAACGCATGGTGTGCTTCCTTGACGCAACTACGTGAGGTCGTACAACGAATGGAACGACCAACGACGACCTTGTTGGCCTCTGCCGTGTGGGAGAAGAGGCTCTAACTGACCAACCAACCATGGTCGGCTAGCCACAGGATATTACTATATAGTCTATCAATCTATCAATCTATCAATCTACCTCTCGCGCTCTCGCATCGTTCCTTATGTATGCTTATCTTGTTGCCCCCCTTTGCGAGCTACTTGAGCGCTTGCTCAGGTCTGCATCTCTCGTCATGAACCTCTCGATCTCTCGATCTATCGATCCATCTTTCGTTCGTACTATCTCGACTCGATAATGAATGATACACAATTCCTCAACCAACTGGCTCTTGACTTAATAACTAGATGGTGTATCGAATGATAGATTGATGGATGGCGATGATTACCATCAGTCGCTTATTCGCTTGCTCGTGCACACACGTCTCCTCTCTATCTCATCAATCTCTTCTCCCTCTCCCTTCGAGTGGTGGTACATCACACCACGAGGCTCGTTCGAATCGAGGAACGTTTAGCAACCACCACGAATCTAGTGAGATCTTGAGCGAGAGTGAGTTGGTATCTCTCTCTCTCTCGCGATACTTTGGTGTAGTTCATATGGGTCGCAAGAAGAAGAAGACACCACGAGCTACGACAATCGATGCTCAATCACACCACAATCAGGTGCTTCAACAACATGATGGTGTGGTTCAAGCAGTACATGAGGTATACGGCGGCGGCAGCAGCAGCGGTGCTGTTGCTGCATCATCAGTAGTCGAGGAGCATCTCGATATGCACGAGCAGTATCAACAGCATCAACAGCATCAACAGCATCAACAGCATCAACAGCATCAACAGCATCATGGGAATACCAGCTCATCGGTCACTACGATCATCTCGAACTCTTGCTCATACTGTGGCATACTCGAGAGCGATACACAATCCAAGTTACTCAAGTGTGGACGATGTCGAGAGGCTTGGTATTGCAGTCGAGACTGCCAACGACTCCATTGGCCCGACCATCGAACCATCTGCTCGACCATCGCCGCTGAATGGGCTCGTAACGCTCTCGATCCATCGATTCTTGGTGCTTCTGCTTCTGCTTCTGCTTCTGTTGCTGGATACAACAGTAACAGCAACAGCAACCCAATGATGACGACGGCTACTACTGTTCATTCGAGTTCGAATCTCGTAGCAACAGCCTCGTCGTCGTCGTCGTCGTCATCATTGCCAGCAGGAGGTAGTGGCAGCTCTCGAGCGAAGGGATCTCGAGTCTCGAACAAGGCCATACTCCAGAGCCATCTCATCAACAATAACTACAGCAGCAGCAGCAACGTGGCGATCCACCCCAGCAGCCATCAACATCACCATCACCATCATCTTCATTATCAACAACAACATCATCATGGCGGAGGTGCTGGCGGTGCGGGAGTGCCTGCCGTACATCAAGACATCCTCACTGGAGCTCAAGCCGACGCCATACTCCTCAAGGCCTCACGCATGTTGCAGCAACAAGAAGCTCTTCAGGTATCTCCATCCATCCATCCATCCATCCATCCATCCATCCATCCATCGATCGATCCATCCATCCATCCATCCATCCATCCATCCATCCATCCATCCAACCACATACACACGCGCGAATACTTACTCGTTCCGCCTCGAATGACAACCCCAACATTGACCATGTGAAGGTCCAACTCGAGGAGCTGCTCGATCACATGTATGACTCGCTGTGCAAGTTCGACATACCGTTCCCGACCATCGACTTCTCGAACCAGAACCCGTTGTTGGCGCAGCTCGGTGGATTGAGCTCGTCGTACAACGTGGCGTATCTCTCGCCCAAGCGAATGTCACAGTTGAAGAATCGCCACAACATGGAGACCTTGCTGCAGCGGTGCTCGAGTGCCAATCCAGCCGAACGTATCGAAGCAACCAAGGAATGCCGCAAGCTCCTCAGTGGTACGTCGTGCTGCTGCTGCTGCTGTACTCGTGTTGGCTTCTATCGTTGACTCTCTCTCTCTCTCTCTCTCTCTCTCTCTCTCTCTCTCTGACGTGCAGATCAACGACCACCGATCAAGGAGCTTGTCGACATGGGATTGATCCCGATCTTTGTCGAGTTCCTTCGAGACAAGTCCAACGCAGAGTTGCAGGTTCATGACTGATTCTACGCACTCGCGAGACCTGCAAATTCATGCTGACAAGGCGTTCATTTACTGTGTTGATCTTGTGGAACTCTAGTTTGAGGCCGCGTGGGTATTGACCAACATCTGCAGCGGTAACTCGGAGCAGACCGAGGCCGTAGTCGAGAGTGGTGCCGTGCCATTGTTGATCAATCTCTTGAACTCGCCTGACGAGGAGCTCGCTGAGCAGTGTGTCTGGGCGCTTGGTAACATTGCTGCAGACTCGTCGCACTTTCGGCAAAAGTACGTATCGTTTGAGAGAGCGAGTGAGCGAGTGAGAGTGAAAGTGAGTCCTGACCTGGATAGACACGATAGACTATTGGAAGCCAACATCATCGAGGCATTGGAGCCATTGATGGATCTCAAGCGCGTGTCATTGCTCAAGAACATCTCGTGGGCCATGAGCAACCTTTGCAATGGTATATGTGCGCCGTGTATCTTGGAGCCTGTTTCTCGAACTATAACGTCTGGTCTCTTTGTGTGCGTGCCTCCGTTATCGCCCATGTAGGACTGCCAGAGGCACATTGGGCACGAGTACTGGCAGCGTTGCCCAAGTTCGCGCAACTGATCTACTGCCCCGACGAGGAGATACTCAAGGACGTGTGTTGGTCCTTGTCTTGCATCTCGAGCAGTACCAAGGACCGCATCCAAGCGATAGTTGATTTAGAGGTCGATATTTGTCGGCGGCTCGTCGAGTTGCTCGGGTACGCGCACGCGGCAGCCATACTGGTTGGGCATCTGTGACACTGGTTGAACTCACGGTCGCTGGCGGCAGTCACGAATCGCCCTCAGTGCAACATGCGGCCCTGATCACGGTCGGCAACATTGTGACGGGCGACGACGACCAGACGCAGGTGCTGATCAACCACGGCGTGCTGAGTCGCCTGCGCAAGCTGCTGTCACACTCCAAGAAGAGCATCCTCAAGGACGCGTGCTTCACGCTCAGCAACATTGCCGCCGGCAACAAGGAGCAGATTCAGGCCATCATCGATGCGCGTATCGTGCCGGCCTTGGTGATGCTGTACAACACGAGCAACAAGCCCGAGGTGCGCATCGAAGCCACCTGGGCCTTGGCGAACGCGCTTTCGAATGGCTCCGATGAGCAGATTCGGTACGCAGCCGTTGTCGCACTCGATGCGAGAGTGTGTGTGTGACTCTAACCGCATGCTGCTGACCTTACTTAGAACGCTGGTGTCACACGGATGTATCGCTCCAATGTGCCGCATGCTTCACACGGCCGACCCCTCGACTGCCGAAGCGATTCTCGAGGGCATGGAGAACATTCTGCGTGTCGGCGACGCCGATGCTCGTCGCAACTGGGGCGGTGTCAATCCAAACGTCGAGATCATTCGCAAGGAGGCCGAGGCGAGTCTGATCGACTTTCGCACTGACGACATGGAGCTCGCGCTCAAGAAGGCGCACATCCTGCATCGTCTCGGCTTGCTGCCGATCCCGCCAGCCGATGCCGTGTGGGTCGATGGCGACGATGGTAAGGGCCACCATCATCATCACCACCACCATCATCATCACGATGATCACGACGATGACGAGGATGAGGATATTGACGATGAGGGGGACGACGGCGACGCTCAAGGAGTGCCCGCGGTCGCGTGTGAGCACCAGCCGCCTCCTGCCGAAGTGCAAGCGCTCTCACCGGACACGATAGACGATGCCACTACATCGAACGAGCCTACATAGCCGGTCGAGGCTCTATTGGCGTCTCTCTCACACACACTCTTCAATATCACACACTCTTTCACATACACACCGACAGAAGCAGCTATCACGATTGCACTCATTACTCCAGCTATCAAACCGCACGATAATGAATACATCCTCTCCAGGCACTCTATCGGTAGGCATCCCGCACGACGGCTTCGAGGACCTCCTCGTAGGAGGTCAATCGATGGTGCGTGAGGGCTCGCGTGCTGCTGTACGTGTAGGCGTTGAAGTACTCCATGTCGGCTGTTCGAATGTGATATGTGCCGACCTTGGACTGGATGATGTGCAGTAGCACGCCGGCAGGCACCAGCTCGTGTCTGACTGCTGCTCCTGTTGCTGTCGCAGTCGCATTGCTGTCGTCTTGCTGAATCTACTCTCCTCACGATGGCGCCGATGAGACAACCAATACTCCCTCGCATCCGAGAGCAGGCGCGAGACATACACCTGTCTGGACCACGTCGCTCACGGCTAACGAAGGCTCGGAGGGCTTGTTCTTGATGCCGTTCCACCAGTCAGAGATGGCGTTGAACGAGCGATGCCACGAGAGGAGGAACACGTCCGATTGATTGACGATGCTCAAGATGCATGATCGACTGTGCTCGGCAACCCTGCAAGAGTAGCAATGGCGAGTGTGTGAGTGGTGAGTCCAGTCTCGTTGGCAGCTCACGAGCCGTGCTCGTGTTGTTGTTGTTGATCGTACATGGACGAGATACACGCTGGCGGAGCGAAGGCGATGCACTTGACGTCTCGAAAGTCTTGATCGATTGGAGCTCTCTCTCGCGTGAGAGCTTGATCGAGAGGCATCAATCGCGAGATCGGTTGAGAGGTAGGCACGTACATGGGAGAGCCAGCAATGTCACGAGGGCGCCCACGCCAGCACCGAGCGAATGGCCCACGATGCGAACCACATGAGTCGGGAACAGCTGTGCATACATTGCAAGGTCGCGATCAGTGTCAAGGTCTTACTCGGGCTCCACGTTGTGATGGCGCCGCAGCACATCCAACCTCTTGAATCTCGAGCAATCGTGATAGCAAGGCAGCCATGAACCAATGTGCGGCAGTCACCATTCCCTCGTGTCCCATGGCGTCATCTTCGAAGCTGACGAGATTCGCCTTCGATCCAATACCGACTGTTGATTCAACAGTGAGACCACGAGCACCGGCAAGGTATCAACGCTAGTCGTACGTTCAAAGCGCGAGTGCGTGCCACGGATCCCAAGGATGATTGCCTGCAATGTCGAGTCGACGGCAACGTAGAAGCTGTGTTACACCCACGCACGATGCGTGAGCACGCAGCAGGACGCGATATCGACCTTGGCTGCCGTACGCTGGCCGCAGTTGGCTGGCACTCCAATCTGACTGATAGATATCGGCACTCGAGAGACCCGTTCGTTCTCGTAGATCTTCATCATCGTCTGCATATGCTCCCCTGTAGTTCAACCCAGCGATTCGATCACTCAATCGTCGAGAGCGGATCGGGAATCACGAACCACGCGTACTTGGCGAGTTGCAAGTAGCGCTGTATCGCTTGCAGTACGGCCTGCGAGCGAATGCAAGGTCAGTACGATGCAGATATCGCCACTCCGAATGCCACGTACAAGATCGGCCACCAAGTACGGAGGTGGTTGAATATCTTTCGATCTCGATGTGGTCTCGGGACCAAGGGCCATCGAATCGGTGTCGGTGTCTGTGTCGGGCACCATCTCGAACGCCAGATCGGCGAGCGTCACGCTGCTAGCGGCCTCGCCACAGCCCATGAAGTACGTGCGCTCTTCGACCAAGCGGTCGTCTCTGAGGTCGAGAGGGATGTGCGACGAGGGACTCGCGGGTTGGCTCTCCTTATTGAAGTGGAACAACAGCGGCAGCGATGGTGGTGGCGGAGGAGCAGCGGCGACAGACATCACTAGCGACGACGGCACGGTGTTGTAGAGTCGCTCTTGTCGCCACCAATCTACGTGGATGGTGGATGACGGTGGAGCAGTGGTTGGAATTGGGTCCTGTGAGGCCTGCATCATCACGGCAAGCAGCACAGGCAGGCATGCAAACAAACAATAGGAGAAGGAGAAGGCGGCATTCGATCATGAAGTTAAGAACAGTGATTCGCTGCACGCCGGAAACGCGGAATGTAAGACCAGCGAGCTTGCCGACAATCCAACCCACCGCACCGTGCGAGACTCGCAGTGGCTCGGCTGCCTTGCTCTGTGCCGTCTTGGTGGCCGAGAGAATAGCCATCTCCCTGTCCTCCCAAACGTCCATCGTTCCAACCACCATGGCTGCCGCCGCTGAAGATATCGAGGTTGAGATTGAGCGTCCTGCCGAGGATCGCAAGGAGCAGATCCTCCGACATCAATCGGCGATGTTGGTGTTGCTCGAGGATTGGATGGCCGAGATCGAGCGCGAGAAGCTTCAGCTCCAGCAAGCCAAAGGTCCATCGCGAGTGACCGATGGGAGGCAGCCTTGAGCCACTCCAGATGCTGATTGTGTTGCGGTGTGTGCGCACAGCCACCTGGGATGCCTTGGGCCGCAAGTTCAACATGTCGCTGCTGCCCGATCGCATTCGGTACATCAAACCATCAAACCAGCCGCCGCGAGCCTCTGCTGATGCTCGCGCTTGATGTCGATCGACAGATTCGATGTCGGTGGACAGCTGTTCTCGATCAGCAAGGCGACGTTGCTCTCGCGACCCAACTCGTTCTTTGCCGGCATGTTCAGTGGTCGATTGGACGTCCAGCCTCAGGAAGACGGCACGTACTTCATCGACAGGTCCGCTCGATCATCTCGTGAGTCTCTGCGCTCTCATGTGTGCATCGATCGCTCACAGCTCTGGGCTCGACAGAGACCCTATCGTGTTCGGACATCTGCTGAACTTCCTTCGAGGCCAGCCGCCTCGATTGAGCCTGCTCCCTCCAGGACACTTGGAGATCCTGCGCGAAGAAGCCAAGGTGCTCTCGAATCGTCTCGTTGGGTTGGCTCTTGAAGGCACTGACTCTCTCTCTCTCTCTCTCTCTCTCTCTCTCTCTCTCTCTCTCTCTCTCTCTTGGTCGCTCCAGTTCTTCGAGCTTCCGGATCTCACAGCATGGATCGACGGCATGCAGTTCCCATCGAAGCTTGTGGCAGGTGAACGGCGAGCAGCGCTACAAGGTTGGCTTCCCAACAAGTCGTTCGAGCTGTTGTATCGAGCAACCGAGCATGGATTCGGTGCCAATCACTTCCACGAGCGATGCAACAACAGGGGAGCCACTGTGACGATCGTGCGCGACTCGGTCGGCAACCTCTTCGGAGGCTACACGTCTGTCCCGTGGCGATCTTGCAACTCCTACAGCAACGACCCCAACGCGTTCTTGTTCTCGCTGGTGAATCCGTCGAACACGGGTCCCGTTCGAGTGCCGCGGTCTGGCAATGGAAACGAAGTGTATGACCACGCAAACAACGGCCCAACGTTCGGCAGCAACCACGATCTGTTCATTGCTGCCAACTCCAACGCGGGAGCCAACTCTCGAGTGAACATCGGGAACTCGTACCAAGGCCAGCCTCAAGGAGCCTACTTCTTCACTGGCAACAATGCGTTCCAAGTGGCAGAGATCGAGGTGTTGCATGTCAAGGACGCGTGATGGCACTCAAGGATCCATCAAATCTCGCGAGCCAACAATCAACAAATCTCAAATGAAGCCGCCAATATGTGGCTCTCGATACTTGATTCGATTGATTGGATTGGATTGATTGGATTGATGATTGGATTGATGATTGGATTGATGACTCGGTTGATGATTCGATTGATGATTGGATTGATGATTCGATTGATGATTGGATTGGATTGGATTGATGGACGGCTGGAAGGATGGTGGATTGGATTGTTGGACTCTCGACCTCGTCGTTCGTCTCGTTGCTTCGTTGCGTTCGTTGCTCGGTTCGTCCATCGTTCCAACCACCATGGCTGCCGCCGCTGGAGATATCGAGGTTGAGATTGAGCGTCCTGCCGAGGATCGCAAGGAGCAGGTCCTCCGACATCAAGCGGCGATTGCATCGCTGCTCGATGATTGGATGGCCGAGATCGAGCGCGAGAAGCTTCAGCTCCAGCAAGCCAAAGGTCCATCGCGAGCGACTGACCGATGGGAGGCAGCCTTGAGCCACTCCAGATGCTGATTGTGTGTTGCGGTGTGTGTGTGTGTGTGTGTGTGTGTGTGTGTGTGCGCACAGCCACCTGGGATGCCTTGGGCCGCAAGTTCAACATGTCGCTGCTGCCCGATCGCATTCGGTACTCAAGCCATCAAACCAGCCGCCGCGAGCCTCTGCTGATGCTCGCGCTTGATGTCGATCGACAGGCTCGATGTCGGTGGACAGCTGTTCTCGATCAGCAAGGCGACGTTGCTCTCGCGACCCAACTCGTTCTTTGCCGGCATGTTCAGTGGTCGATTGGACGTCCAGCCTCAGGAAGACGGCACGTACTTCATCGACAGGTCCGCTCGATCATCTCGTGAGTCTCTGCGCTCTCATGTGTGCATCGATCGCTCACAGCTCTGGGCTCGACAGAGACCCTATCGTGTTCGGACATCTGCTGAACTTCCTTCGAGGCCAGCCGCCTCGATTGAGCCTGCTCCCTCCAGGACACTTGGAGATCCTGCGCGAAGAAGCCAAGGTGCTCTCGAATCGTCTCGTTGGGTTGGCTCTTGAAGGCACTGACTCTCTCTCTCTCTCTCTCTCTCTCTCTCTCTCTCTCTCTCTCTCTCTCTCTTGGTCGCTCCAGTTCTTCGAGCTTCCGGATCTCACAGCATGGATCGACGGCATGCAGTTCCCATCGAAGCTTGTGGCAGGTGAACGGCGAGCAGCGCTACAAGGTTGGCTTCCCAACAAGTCGTTCGAGCTGTTGTATCGAGCAACCGAGCATGGATTCGGTGCCAATCACTTCCACGAGCGATGCAACAACAGGGGAGCCACTGTGACGATCGTGCGCGACTCGGTCGGCAACCTCTTCGGAGGCTACACGTCTGTCCCGTGGCGATCTTGCAACTCCTACAGCAACGACCCCAACGCGTTCTTGTTCTCGCTGGTGAATCCGTCGAACACGGGTCCCGTTCGAGTGCCGCGCACAGGCAATGGAAACGATGTGTATGACAACCAAGGCTACGGCCCAACGTTCGGCAGCAACCATGACCTGTACATTGCGCCCAACTCCAACACGAACACAGGCTCTCGAGTGAACATCGGGAACTCGTACCAAGGCCAGCCTCAAGGAGCCCACTTCTTCACTGGCAACAATGCATTCCAAGTGGCAGAGATCGAGGTGTTGCATGTCAAGGACGCGTGATGGCACTCAAGGATCCATCGAATCTCGCGAGCCAACAACCAACAAATCTCAAATGAAGCCGCCAATATGTGGCTCTCGATACTTGATTCGATTGATTGGATTGGATTGATTGGATTGATTGGATTGGATTGATTGGCTTGGATTGATTGGATTGGATTGGATTGGATTGGATTGGATTGGATTGGATTGGATTGGATTGGATTGGATTGGATTGGATTGGATTGATGATTGGGTTGGATTGGATTGGATTGATGATTGGATTGATGATTGGATTGATGATTGAGGCTTGGATTGGATTGGATTGATGATTGTATTGATGATTGGGTTGGATTGGATTGGATTGATGATTGGATTGATGATTGGATTGATGATTGGATTGATGATTGAGGCTTGGATTGGATTGGATTGGATTGATGATTGGTTTGATTGGATTGATTGGATTGATGATTGGATTGATGATTGAGGCTTGGATTGGATTGGATTGGATTGATGATTAGTTGATTTGCTTGGCAGCCGCAGCTCGCACGCATCGCCAGCGCCTCCCACCACGATGCCTCGCCGCACCCGTGCCACCGCAACCACACCAAAGCCACCCCCACCACAACCCCCATCTCCCAGCGCTAGCAGTGGTCCACGCCAATCAGAGTCTCCCGACGACCAGCGTCAGAGAATCTCGCCGTTGCAGCAGAAGGCGGCGCCCATCACGTACGGCTCGTCGAGAGCGCGACTCTCGGAACGAAGCTCCTCGAGCGAGCGACTCCTCGAGACCCTATCGCAACAAGCGATCATGCCCGTAGTCCTGAATGAAGAGGAAGATGCGTATCGCATCGAATCCGAGAGCGATCATAGCGATGATGACATGAGCTCGAGCTCCACGACGCGAAGCAGGGGCTCGCGCTCGTCGGCTCGTGGCAAGGCTGGCACTGGCACCTCGCAGACTCGCTCCAAGGATACGGCTGCCACGAGATCGATACCGTCACCAATCATTGGTTCGAAGTATCAAGTAGTGACGAAGGCGTCTGGCAGTTCGACGGCATCATCGACATCGACATCACGAGCTGCCACTCGCTCGAACGCGCTCACACCGACGTCATCGCGAAGGAGCTCCAGCACCACCAGCACGAGTACAGCGCCATCCAATGGCACGAGTACGACATCGTCTAAGCCAACGACCTCGCAGCCAACGACGCCACGTACCGTACGAGCAACTGCCACGATCAAGACGACTCCATCGGCACCAACGCCGTCGCCACGAACCACGCGAGCTCGCTCGACACCATCGAGCACCACGACCGCCACTGCCATCACGACGCCATCTTCGATCGTGAATCGAATCATTCCAGCTCTATCTCCATCGCCCAACAGCGGCAGTAGCAGCAGCAGTAGCAGCTCGATGTCAACAACGTCGCCCTCTACTACATGGATCTCGCCGTACATCGCTTCCACCACGACGTCGTCCAAGCCAACCACGACTGCGAGCTCGACCTCGACAATCACACACCCCAAGCGACCGGTCATCATGTACCGCAAGAAGCAGACCTCCACTATACTGCCATCATCGTCATCATCATCCAAGCGACAGCGCTCTCCATCGCCATCCTCATCATCATCCTCATCATCGTCGCCTGAGTCCACTCCTCCATCCAAGCGTCGTCGAACAGCACGACCCAAGTCCGAGAAGGCAACCTCGAGATCCAAGACACCTGCCACTCGCAAAGCACCGCAATCCACTCTCTCGACTGCCACCAAGACCGAACCTGCATCGGCGCCGACATCGCGACGACGAGCAGCCTCAACCAGCTCGACGCCATCGTCACAACAGCGAAAACAACCTCCGAGCAAGCAGCCGGCATCGAGACGACGCTCGCTCCGATCGATGATGACGATTGATGACAGCGACTCCGACTCATCCTCGAGCGATGGATCGAGCGACGAGGCAGACGCAGATCCGAGCTCGCAGAAGCTCAAGGCCATGAAGCGCTACTGGCACGAGGTCGACGAGGTTGCGTTGATCGAGAGCGAGAGCGGCAGTGGCAACGACGACGACAGCGATCATGACGCGCGGTCTCAAGTGACGTCGGCTCGCCCGCATGGCTTCGTCAACATGCTGCTCGAGCAGAAGCACAGCAGCCAGCAACAACAACAACACTCGCAAGAGAGCAGTTTGTTTCTCCTTGATGATGGCGATGGCTCCGATGGCGACTTGATCGATACCGACGAGGAACGAGAGACCGACTCTCGATCGTCGCGACGAGCGTCGCTCGCACGAACGCCCACGCTGCCACTCGAGCAACCACCGCAACAACGAAGAAGCAGCAGCGGCGGCAGAGGTGCATCGGGATCGAGCGTCGGTACTCTCACGCCGACGGTATCTGCCAGCTCCGAGAATGCTCTGCTCCAACAACGGCAGCGGTCGTTGGCATCATCGACCTCGTCGTCCTCGTTCAAAGCCAAGATCGTTCGATCGGTGAGCCAGCAAGAAGCCGAGCTGCGTATCACTCGCTCGCGACCCGAGTTAGCCGACGAGTACCGCAAATACGTTGAGGGTACGTGCGAGCTGCTCTCATCGTGAGTCAATCTGGCATCAGACTGTCTCACTTGGGTGGCGCTTGTGTCTCCATGTAGCGTTGCGAGCGTCACAAACGGCAGATGGCGGAGACCTTGTACCATACACACTAGAGGAGTTTGCCGAGATGCGCGATCCCTTTCTACGAGATACACTCGAACTGGACCGCGTTGTGCTCGATACCGAGTGATGCTGCTGCTGCTGTTACTGCTGCACTCATCAGTGCAATCACTATCCAATCAATGTAGCTCCACAAAATTGTTGTATTATCTGATTATTTGCTTGGATCCTTGATTGCGAGATTGATTGATTGATTGGCTTGCTGCGAGAGTTGTAGTTCGATGATAGGATGATAGAGTGAGGTGGTGCCGTGATTGTAGCGTGAGATCATGATGGTATCGGTAGATCTACTTGCCATGGTGCTTCTGATACTCGGTCGTGTGCTTCTTGAGTACAGCAGCGAGCTTCTTGCGCATGGGCTTCGAGACGGCGTTGCCTTCAATGTCGACCGTCGGCAAGTGCTCTTGATCGAACTCGCGGAACTTGCCCGCGTACTCGCGCCACTCGGCAAAGAACCTGTCGGGTGCGATCTGCAGGCGCTCGAGGCGCTCCTGCTCCTGGGCCGCCTTGGCGCGCGCAGCCTCCTGCTTCTTGCGCTCCTTCTCGGCGCCGAGTTCGGCGCGAATCACGTCGTCGTGGCGGCGCTTGTCGAGGTCCTTGAGCGTCGCACGCACGTCATCGAGCTTCCACTCCGAGCGGCCCTTCGAGATGCTGTCGTCCTCGAAACGCACGCCGAGCAACGGCAGCCAGTCGTTGCGCACCTGGTCGCAGAGCTCGAGCAGCTCGTTGGGCGACGTGGCACGCGCCTGGACCTCGGCTGCAAACTGCTGCAATAGTCGCTGCACTTGGGCGTGCTCGGGCGTGATCGGCGCAGCAGCGCCACCGTCGTGGTGCGGCACAAGATCGCGCACCAGACCAAGGATCTCGTCGCTCGACTGCTTGGTGCGCGCCGCATTGCGCACTGCATCACGGAAGCGAGTAAAGACGTCGAGCGTCGCGCCGAGCTGCTGCTCGATCAAGGCCGAGCTCGAGGCCGGCCACGCGAAGCCGAAGCGATCGTCATCCTCAGCAATGACGCCAAAGGTCGTCAGGATGCGCGTGAGGTACTGCGCAACGTCGCGAAGCAGCGTCAGGTTGATGAGCTTGTACGAGCCCTCCTCGGTGGGCTTCAGCACGGTGCCGAGGTACTGGTTGCTGGCGCCGACCAGACGCTGAAGTGCCAAGATGCTGGTGGCGCATCAAATGAACGAATGAACCACGTTAGCCACCCACCACATACACAACCTCAACAACAATGGTCCATTACCAATGTGCACAACAAACGAATCACGAGCACGTACGCAGCAGGTGTATTGAACGAGTCCAAGAGAGCCGTGTGCACGTTGGACTTTTCGAGCTGGAACTGCTTGTGGAGCTCTCGCTCGGGAGCGTGCCACTTTTCCGCTGTCGAGATGCGTCATGGGTAAGCTTGTGCTTGTGCTCGAGCGTTGTGTGGGCACACGTACGTTGTGGCTCAGTGATTCGACGTTGGATGGTCTTGAGGTTCAAGAAGAAGTCAGCAAAGAGACGCTCGACCGCAACCACCTCATCCATCTCGGCCACCTGGCCCGGAGCAACGAGCTCGATCGGCTCGAGCAACGCGCCATCGATGGTCGAGACGCGCCACGCTCGCTTCTTGTCCTGACCGTTGATGCGATACGACACCATCAAGGTGCTAGCGCCTGCTTCCGCAGCGCCTCCCACTCGAACGCCGTTGGCGAGCAGCAACTCGCCGTCCACCACCGAGGCTGCCAGGTGTGCAGTCACGTCGGCGACCACGGCACCATTGGCAGCAAGCAGCCTTGCGTCGCTGATGAACAGCAAGCCAGTCTCTCGCTCGCCTACAGACACACACACAGGTACGAGTGAGTGGCAAGCGCAACCGAGGTCGAAGTGCACCACCTTGGCAGCGCCAACGCGTACCCTCGAATTCGATAGCCTTCTGTAGCACGCCACTCTCGTTCACCTCGAGAGCAATGACCTTGTGACTTTCTTCGCGACCACCGTAGACGCTCGCTCGAATCGACAGCTCGGTGAGCGGCGAGTCAGTCTTGGCGACGCCGAGTTCCTTGA
>Ga0209935_1003749_pt1 | contig 15070 bp, 21 predicted proteins | sample ThiBio_1000_plan_2_FD_183958 | JGI IMG/M metagenome (GOLD analysis project Ga0209935, IMG submission 183958) | Wastewater bioreactor microbial communities from Cape Town, South Africa - Thiocy_cont_1000_plan (SPAdes) | ecosystem: Engineered > Bioreactor > Thiocyanate-remediating >... | reverse complement strand
TGCGCTCGTGTTTGGAGCGGCCTCCACGAGTGACGAACGGTTGTTCGCGTTTGCCTTTCATACATGTGAGGTGGCGACAGTAGTATTTGCCTTCGGCCATGGTGACGAGATGGCGAGTGATACACACTGCAGGAGAAGGAGCAGTCAGCAGAGAATGGTGGGAGCGATGATGAGTGAGTGAGTGTGTATCGTGTGTGCGTTGAGCGGCGGGTGCGTGCACGAGAAGATGAAAGACAAATCGCAGCGGACAGACACGCGCGTACACACACACGGCCAGCACGCTGCGACGCCACTCTCTGCGAGAACGCAACGAACTCGCAACTATTATGATCACCTCACCACTTTCGCCACGACAACCACGACGATGACGATGACGAGGAGCAGCACGACGAAGAGCACGATGGTAGAGGAAACGATCACACAACGAGATCGATAGCTAGAGATCGATACACCAAAGAGAGAGAGAGATCTAGAGAGATCTAGAGAGATCTAGAGAGGAGAATGATGCGATGACGTACAACGAGGGGAAGGCGCGAGGAGAATGACGCAAGTGTTCTAGAGGGCACACAGAAAGAGAGGCACACACAGGTTGTGGTAGCTGGGTGAGTGAGAGAACGCGGCGTAGGAATGAGAGGGGTAGCAGCAGTCGTGAGCAGCAGTGAGGAGCAGCAGCGAGAGCGTGAGAGTGAGAGAGTGAGAGTGGCTTGTTTCCGCTGGTGCTGGTCGTTGCGCTCGCTCACACGACGCGATCTCGCGCTTCCTCGCGGCGCGACTCGGCGCGCGCAACGCGAATCGAACACAAGAGGCGCGCGCGAAGAACAACGGCGCGAGCGACCACGGAAGCCACAGCCTACGTACGATGGAGAGGTTACCTACGGATAAGGTGTCTGTGTTCGCTGGACGCGCGGACACGATATGTGGCTGGGCGCGGAACATGTGTCAGGTGGCGACGGAGCTCGCGCGCGCAGAACAGGAGCAACGGTGGCGTGTGGTGCGTACGCTGAGCGAGACGTCGAGAGCTCCGGAGAGAGGCGGAGGGCGGCGGAGGTGGCGCGGCGGAGAGAGGCACGAGGCGGTAGCGCAGAGCGGTGGGGAGGAGGAGCGTAGGAAGCGAAGAGGAGACACGCACGCACAGCACAGAAGAAGAAACACCACTCGCTCTATCGAGAGGGCGGTATCGCGAAGGAGAGGGAGGCGGTTGGCACGGCGTGGCAGGTGGCAAGAGGCCTGGAAGCGCAAGGGAGCGTGAGAGCGGCGGGCGGCGGGTGGCGGCGACTGCGGACACGCAAGAGTGAGACGAGACGAGACGCGACGCGGCAACGGGAGGAAGGAGAGAGACAGAGAGACCGAGAGAGAGAGAAGAGAGAGGGGAAGCGGAGGGCGGCAGCTACCGCCATCGGCAATTGAACTGGGCCGCAGGTCCTTTTCTCCGACGAGATCGCGCCTCGCGCACGCGCGTTGTTCGCTTTCGTCGCACACACGCGGCGCGCCACAGTGGCATCGCCAGCCACCCGCTCTACGCCGCACCGCACCGCACCGCACCGCACCGCACCTCATCGCATCCCACCACACCTCGCGAGAGGCAGAGCGAGAGAGTGAATGCTGGCAGGCCAAGCGACGCGCGCGAGAATGATGCGCACGCCACTGCTGCTCCACTCGCTGCTGTGCCCTTTTCTTTGTGGCGTGAAATTAAAGGTAAAAAACACACCAGATCACACCTATTCAAGGGCGCGATCGTGGCGCGAGAATCCGTGTCATCGTCGCAGACAGGTATCTATCTATCTATCTATTGATTGAGCGAGCGACCGGTCCGCCCATCTGGCTCGTGGCGAACTCACCACGACGGCGAATAGGAGCACGGCTCAGATGGCCGCTTTTGGTGCTCGCTACGCCGAAGCCGGAGCCCTCGGTGCTCGAGATATCCCTGCTCGCGTACTCGCCGCCGAGATTCGTGCTTCTGCGTTTGTATGTTTGAGTAGCAGTGCTCGATTGCGCGCGCACACGCTCGTATCTTCGTCGCGATTCTACACGCTGCTGAGTAGAGGGAGGGCGAGAGAGAGAGAGAGAAGCCGTTGGGGGCGTTGATTCAAGATCCGCCGCTACCCGCATGAGAGATATCGAAGCGCGCGCATATCGATTGAGGCTGAGGCGCGCTCCGTGGCGTCGAGCTCGAGCCACAGAACTAAATCCGCGCGCCGCGTGATTGTGTTCCATATAGGAGCGAGCTCACGTCACCTTCCCTCTCGCGCACCCGAGAGTGCTTGCACAATGGGCAGCAGCTCTTTGGCGTGAGTGAGAGTGATAGCAAGAGCGAGAGCGAGAGTGTGTGCTTATCTCCGCTCGCTCGATCGTGCACGAGAGCAAACTCGTGGGTATTGGAGTGCGGGCACCGCTATGCATTCATGATGGGATACGCGTATCTTCGGCTGGCACCCAATGGACACCGGTACGTACCCTGAACGGATCGCCATCGTATCCCATTCTATCGTATCATTCGCTCTCGTTCGCTGGTTCGCTGCGATACGGTGAGGCTTGGTTCCAAGCGAGGTGCGCACGATAGCACGTATTCGCATGCTTGCCGAGCACGGTGGGGCACTGTGGTCGTCGTCGTTGTTGTTGTTGACGACGCGCCACTTGAGGATGCTCGAGGCTTCGTCCTGTGCGCTACGCGTTCGCGCAAACCACGGCAACCTGGCTTTGGCTGGATCTCTTCACTTTGGCTCAAGCGAACGACAACAACGACGCCAAAGAACTTCTGGCGGCGCAGGTGGCATGAGAGTGCGGCTCGAACTACACCAGTTGGCTCGGTATCGCGCGGGATATCTGCGGTGTTGGTGTGCGTGTATGTATGCTGTATCGATCGAGACGTAAGATCATCGTACCCCGGGTGGTCGCTACCTTGCTTGCTGCGCTGCTTGGTGCTTATCGCAGATAACGCGCGAGAGAACGCAGGAGATAGCTATCTCGAGCGAGCGAACGCAGGAGGAGATAGATATCTCGAGCGAGAGAGCGTGCTCGAGTAGTGGTGTGAGATGCAGACCAAGCGCAGAGCACGAGAGGAAGATTTTACAGTTGTTGTTGTTCTGTTTACTGAGAACAAGCTCCATGCAACACGAGAAGAGCGGCGCACTGCCACTCTCCTGTACGCTTGGGTTGGTGGAGCAGTAGAGATATATACACAACCTCTTGTTGGTTGGTGGCGTCGGATGACTTGGTAGTCGCTATCGACGCGGCTCTTTTTTCGAGTATGAACAGTCTGAGATACCATGTCCGTCGCCGGGCTTAGATCGCGGCGTGCGATCGGCGGCGGACCTGCGGTGAGAGGCGACGCGAGACGGTCTTGAGGCGCTTGATGATGGGAGACGAAGCGACCTGCTCGGCGACCGTCGGCGTTGCGTAGGGGTTGGTGACGCCCGCCAGCCACGGATGCGTCTTGAGTTGAGCGCTCGAGGGTCGGTTATGCGGGTTCTTCTCGAGCAGCATCAACAAAAAGTCCGTGGCCAACTCGCTGCACAGGGAAGGGTCGCAGCTAACAGGCTGTGTCGAGAGGAGAGCGAGCCAGGGAGGAGTTAGCAATCGAAGTATCAACAACGACGACACACGAGAGAGAGAGAGAGAGAGCGCGTTACTTACATCGTGCCAGATCATGTTGTACAAGGTCTTGTTGTCCTGATGGTAGAAGGGGTAGAAGCCGTGGAGCATCACGTAGAGCGTGACACCCAACGCATACATGTCGACCTTCTTGCCATCATACGGGCGTCCAGCTGTGAATCAAGAGGCAAGAGTTAGCGCCACGCTTGCACAGTTCAGCGCAATCGCATCGATACCAGCACACATACCAAGCAACTCAGGAGCAGCATAGCACACCGAACCAGGATGGTCGGTGAAGCGGTAGGAGGCGGTCGGGATGTGACCCGCAAAGCCAAAGTCAATCACCATCGCTCGATGCGTCCCACTCCTTCGGGTCTTGGAGATGAGGATGTTCTCGAGCTTGAGGTCACGGTGGCAGACATTTTTCTGTTGTGCGAGTGAGTGGGCGAGTGAGCGAGTGAGTGCGAGACTACGAGCAACGAGCAGTAGCTGTGGTATGTAGGACGTACGCTGTGGATGTACTCGACGGCATCGAGAATCTGTACGAACAGACGTCGAGCATCACGCTCCTCCAGGCGCCTATTCTCCTGAACGTACGTGTGCATGTCGCAGCCTTCCATGAACTGAAGGTAGATCTGGATCTCGGTGCGAGTCTCCTCGGTGTGCAACAGCTTCACGACGTTGGGATGCTTGAGATCGCGCAGGATTCCCGGCTCGCGCGCAGCGTACATGCGCATCGCGTCGGGAATGCGCGTCTTGTCGATCACCTTGACGGCGACCTTCTTGTTGGTCTCGAGGTGCGTCGCGAGTTGAACGCGCGCAAACGAGCCCTCGCCGAGCAACTTGTTCTCGAGCACAAAGTCGCGGCTGCTGAAGCGGTTCAGCTGCGGCGTGCGCGTCGGCGAGTAGATCTGCAACCACGAGTTGTCCTTGGGAGCCGGTGTGGCGTCCGAGCACGGCGTCGCAGCGGGGTTAGTAGCGCGCGCAGGCGTAGCAGCGGCAGCAGCGGGGCGCGGCGGTGAGGCAGGCGCAGCAGCAGCAGCAGCGGGGCGCGGCGGCGAGGCAGGAGTCGTAGCCTGCTGAGCAGCAATCGATTCGGCTTGGCCCATCGTTGTCTGTAGGGAGGAAGTTGGGGGTTTCGGGGTTGGGAGGGAGCGAGGTTGAGTCGCGAGGGGAGGTTGGCGTGAGCAGGGCGGGGTGGGTTATCGAGACTTGCTGCGCCAGCGGACGCTTTATAGGTGCGCCAGGTAGCCGTTGCTCCAAACGGCCGGCAATCGGGCGAGCGATTTGCGCGGGAAACGCGAGGCCCGTACGGCAGCTGTACGGCAATCGAATGCACGAACGACAAATCACTGTTCTTAACCTTCCATCCTTCCTTCGCGTACCTTGGTTGGTTGCTTGCTTGTTTGCTTGTTGATGATGAGCGGTGGCAAGCACCGCCACCACCGCCTCTCGGTACCAAGCAACAATGTAGCCTCTTCTTGTTTGAATGGCGTCTCAACGGTGGCAGTCGTGGCGGCGTTGCTCGTGTGGTTCTTGGCCGTGAGCTTGTTGCCGCTGCCTCGTTCGCCGCTGCGCGAGATCGAGCGCTCCGCTGGACCCTTCAATCTCTCACTGACGCACACCGACTTCTACGTGCAACCGTACTTTGTACGCGCACACTCCTCGGAGCCCATGGAGGAGGACGACGTGTGTATCGTGGCGCAGGTATCGATCGATCGCCTCGAGCGCGTGCTGCACATGGCCGACGAGTGGCGCGGCCCCATGTCGATCGCGGTCTTCGTCCACGACCACGACGATGCCGCCAGTGTCGCGGCGCTCGCGACCGCCTCATCGCACGTCGCGTCCCTCGTCGACTTTCATCTGCTCTACCACAACAATGTGCGTATGCTCCCGTACGACTCGCACCCACTCCACTCTTCGTCTCTGACACCGCCGCAGACCCGATATCCCGTCAACTCGCTGCGAAACCTCGCGATCGAACATGCGCGCTGTCCCTTCACGCTCGTACTCGATATCGACTTTCGCTGCAATCAACACATGCGCCAGCAGTTGCGCCACTTGGTGCGCGAGTACATCCTGGAGCAGCGCTCGAGCCTTGACAACGATGACGACGCGTCGTATCCTGCATCGGTCTTCGTCGTGCCGGCCTTCCAGACGCTCGGCTACCCACCGCCCGCCGCCCACACATTGCCCAACACCAAGGAGGACCTCAAGACTGCCATCGAATATGGCCTCGTTGCGCCCATCAGTATCTCCTTCTCCTTCCCATTCCCATTCTCCTTCTGGGCGCGTGTGCCGTAAGCTAACGTTGGCGATGTCAATCTCGATCTCGGCTAGACATGGACCGATGCAGCAAGTGCCACAAACCCGTCGAGTATCGTCGATGGTTCTCGACCGCTCAGCCCTACATTGTACAGTACCGCTGGATCTTCGAGCCCTTCTTGTTGTTTCGCAAGAATGACCGACGCTTCCCGAGGTATCGTTGCCATCATTCGAGCTCTCTCTCTCTCTCTCTCTCACTCTCTCACTCACTGCAACCTTGGTTCAACAATAGATTCAACGAACTCTTCAAAGGCTACGGCTTTGACAAGAACAGCCACGCGCTGCACGTCGCCTACGCTGGCTTCACATTCATCGTGGCGCCCGAGTCGTTCGTCATTCATATCGAGCATCCGATCGCCACGTGGGGAGGCGCTTCCATCTCATCGCAGCTGGTACGAGCGATCTCGATCTCTCTCGATCGTTGCCATTGAATCTGTGTTAGTACGAGCAAGCGCTCACTCGCTGCGGTGCGAGCCAGTGGGAGGCATTGCAAGTACTATGCCCGTACATCTCGGAGCTGGCACTCCGATACCACAAGACGTCGCCACAATACGGCGAACCATTCGGACAGGAGTGCTACACCAACTCACACTGGTAGCGCGCTCCCGCTTGCTCGTATCCAATCGTTATCTATCTTACATACAAATCACGATGATCGATGATCAGCCCAGAATGAGGAGAATGTCGATAGGCAGCGCGTGCATCATTGTCGTTGCTGCTCGCTGTCGTGCGCATCGCTGTCGTCGTCGTCATCCTCGTCATTCTCTAGGTCCACACTCCATTCCAAAGAGCACAGTACCCCAGCAGCCATGGCTGCGATGCACGTTGTGATGGCCTGCAGCGTGCTCTTGCTGCTCGCTACCGCTGTACAAGGTTCGTCACGGCTGGCGGTGTCTGCTCCACACTGGTCGAACCCGATCTCCGACTGCTAACGTCCCCTCCATCCATCGATCCATCCAATCAACAGGCGAAGTATACCAATTCAGCGCCGCTCTCACGGGCAACCAAGGTTCGCTCGCTCGCTCGCTAGAAGCGCGCACGTCTGTCTCACGCCGAACGAGCGTGCAGTGGTGCCGCCGGTCGCCAGCACCGCCAACGGCATCGCGACCTTCACGTACGACGACACGTCGGACAAGCTCTACTACACCATCAAGCTTCAAGCAGCCAACAACGTCATTGGGTTCGTACGCGTACACATGTGCTCTCAGGCCTCGCGCGCGCTCACGTTGCACAACGCAGCATTCGGCTCCATGCACCGGCATTGCCCGGAGCTACGGCGCCAGCGGTCGAGGACCTCCGTCGTCCTGAAGCGTACGCATCTAGGTGGCCGTGCCCATCTCGATCGATCCAACGTGTTCTGGAGCTCTGATCCACATCGAACGTCTATTGCGTGTCGGGGGTCGATGTGTGTGTGTCAATGTCTGGAGCAGCGGCGCATCGAGTGGCTCGGTGTCGATCTCGAGCAAGCTGTTCGAGTTCCTGGTCGACGGCAAGATGTACGTGCAGGTCGACACGTCGGCCAACCAGAACGGCGAGATTCGAGGCCAGCTCGTGACCACTGCAAGTACGACGACGACGCACATGCCTGCAGACACCCCCAAGACCACACACAGACATCTCGGCAGCTCGTTCACCGGCTCGCTCGCTTGCTCGCTCGCGTACAGCTGAGTTCATTGCAACTCTGCGTGGAAGCTCGATGGTTCCTCCCGTTCAATCGAGCGCCAGCGGCTATGGTAGCGTCTCCTACGACGCCAACACCCGCGTGGTACGTCGGCCGTCGTGCGCTACTCGTCGCCGTGCACGTTGCGTGGACTCACCAACGATCGACGCCGACGCAGATCACGTACAATCTCAAGCACGACGTGCAGCGACCGAGGGCCGTGCACATCCACGGACCCGCTGACGAGAAGGACAACGGACCCGTGATCCTGACGCTCGACTCGTACGCATGCTCGTTCGCCTCGGTGGCTCTCGCGAGAGACGGCTCGCTCAACGATTGGTGCTCGATTGCTGGCGTGCTCGCAGGCCCAACTCGCCGATCGAAGGCTCGGCGATCCTGACCGACGAGCAGATCAACTTCCTCAAGACCGGCCTGCTGTACTTCAAGGTGCATTCGGACCAGTTCCCTGACGGCGAGATCCGCGGCCAGATCCTCATCGACCCTTCGTCGTCGGGATACGATGGTATCTATCCGTCCATGCGCCATTCGACATTGCTCAGCTGCGCGATGGTTAACTCGTCGAGTGCGCTTGGCGTTTGACGTGGCTGTGTTCTCCCAGGCTTCACTACCACGCTGGTGACCGGCTTGGTGCTGAGTAGCGTCGCCATCACGGCTCTCGTGGTGCTCGGAGGCTTTGCTGCTTGGCAACAGCGCCGCGCCAACATTGCCCGACCTGCTGTACGCCCGCGCGACCCACACCAGCTCGCTCGCTTGCTCGACAGGCTGCTGACCTCGCCCCTTGATCTACTGTAGGTCGATGCATAAGCCTCAGGCCATCTCTCTGTCCCTCGTTCCCTTGTTTTCGGCGCGTCTCATGTAAAGCCGCTCCAGAGGCAGCGTCGAAGGATCCGGTGCCGTCCGCGCAAGGGCACCCCGCCCACTGCCAGCTGGACCACACTCACACCTTCAGCTGGACCATCGCTCTCTCACTCTCTCACTCTCTCGCTATCCCTGTTGAACTGTTCGCTATCCCCGTTGAACCATCTCGATCTATCTACCCCCAACAGCGCCTTCCTTCTCTTTGAACCGCAGACGCTCGAGCTTCGTTCATTCCTTCGCTTGCCACCAACCACACGCACCACATCGATCCTCCTTCTCCTCCTCCTTCTCGCGCCACCCAAGACCAACGACTCGGTCTCGAACGTGTCTGTTGTACCACTCCAGCACGAGAGACCGCAGCCAGGTCCACGGTGTCGCCTCGTAGCACCCATGCTTGTAGAGTAGAGTAGCCCACACGCAACCACACGCCTTGAACGATCGACGAGGCTTCGTCGTAGTACGCGTGTCTCTCTGCCCCATGGACGAGTCGCGGTTCGCCTCGGCACCGACGGCGGCTGCGGCACCGGCGCCGCCACCGATCACCGACCTCGAGCTCAAGCAGTTGCTGACGCTGTTCGCGAGCAATGGCCACACTGGTGATCGACACAGCGCCGAGGTAACCTCCTGCTTCGATCCAGCGATCGATCGATTGGTTAATAGCTTGGTTGATTGGTTTATTGATTGATTGACGGGGGCGGTTGCGATCGTAGCTGATACGTGTCAACGCGCGATGTATCGAGCTATTGAAGCGCGACAGCATGGTGCGGCTGCTCGCGAACCACGACGGCGAGTACTGCCTCACGTACCCGCTCGACCTCGTGCTGCCCCTGAGCGCTCAATCCTCTCGCACAAAGGGTGCGCCTCGTCGTCCTCACTCGCGTGCTCGTACACAATCGAGGGAGAGATTCGATTCGGTGGCTGACGCACGCTGCGCGCGCGCGTATATGAGTAGGCGACGAGCGTGGGCTCGTGTCGTCGCTGCCAGGCATCGAAGGTCTGCTGCAACGAGCTCGGTTCGCTCGATCGCGCGCTCGACTGGTCTTCCCTGCCATGCTGTGCGTGAGTACCTCTTCACGCTGGATGTGTCACGGTACTGATATGCTGCCGGATGCAGGGTGCGAGGCAAGTACATCTGTCGATCCTCGACGTTAGCGACTCTCGCTGAAGCCGTCGTACAGACCACGTAACGAGACACACACACACACACACACACACACACACACACACACACACACACACACACACACACACACACGTCCCACTCGCTCGCTCGTTGTGCAAGCCTTGTCTTGCTAATTCGCGCTTGCTGTAGCATGAACAACACGCCTGAATCTCCGTTGCTGGGAGGCCGGCAGCCGGATGACGAGGGCGTGATCGGGCAGCTGCGTGCGAACGATATTGCGCTCTTGAAGGCTCTCGGCGTCAAGTACGCGGCTCCATCGATCTCACGAATGTGATTGATGCTGCTACCAAACATGATCGCTCACCTCGTACAACCGCTCGTTGTTGTTGTCGTTGTCAGATGGATATGCGACCTGATGGTGGAGGATCGGAAGACCAAGGGATCCGTCGCTGTCACGTCGTCCGAGAAGGCTGACAGCTACGGCAGATACTTCAAGGTACGGCAGCTGCCAGATGTCGGTCTGTATGCGCAGCCTCTCTGATACAATGGCATCGTCGATGACAACGACGTCGTCTGCCACCTTGCACAATCCACAGGACTTTCATATTGCCACGACGCCATATCCTGGCTGCGAGTTCTTTCGTCAGTTTCGAGCCAATGCACATTGCGGTACGATGCAATCATATAACCGCGCTCATCGTCGAGAGAGCCCACCGCTCATCATGGATCGTGACGTCTTGGGGCTGCTACAACAACAACAACAACAGCCAAGACGCTTCGTGTCGACTGGGACGAATCACAACGAAGTGACATTGAGCTCGCCATCATTCCTGCGGCCGGGCCTCACCCACGGGCCAACCAGGTGGCACAGCCGGCACAACAGCCACAGAACCAGCAACAGCTGCAATCGGCATCGACGCCAGCAGCCTTGTCTTCCTCTTCCTCGTCCTCGTCCTCGTCCTCCTCCGGTGGATGGGCGACCATCTCGTTCCTCACCAAGTCTCTTCTGGGTTCGTCCATGTCTTCCAATTCGGTGGCTCCATCTTATCGCACTACCGGCCCTTCGCCAGCCGTCAACAATCGAGTCATCAACAGCATCCCCATTCCGCTCAAGCTCTTTCGTGATTGGGATCTGCGTACGTGCCGGCGCACACGCTCACGCACCGAGTGATACAAGCAGCCGAATCCGCTGACGCTGCACACTGCCGATACAGTAACACTGACGCAGAACTACCTCAAGCTATTCCTGCACTTCCTCACCGATGAATCACACGACTCGGGCATACTCATTCATTGTATCAGTGGTTGGGATCGTACGCCTCTGTTCATCTCGTTGTTGCGCATGTCGCTCTGGGCTGATGGCGAGATCCATCAATCGCTCTCGGCGCTCGAGGTGCTCTACTTGACTATCGGTACGGCGACAAGAGAGCAAGAGCGAGAACGACGATGGCAATGCTAACGCCTCAAACGCTTTTGTCATGATGGCAACGATGATGATGGTGATGATGCAGCGTACGACTGGATGATGTTTGGTCACCAGCTTGCTGATCGGCACCAGAAGGGCGAAGATATCTTCTACTTTTGCTTCTACATGCTCGAGTTCCTGACGAGCGAGGAGTTTAGTCTAGCATCCATCTCGGCTCGTGCAAGGTTCGATCGCTCGCTTGCTCGCTGGCAGTGCCGGTTTCTGGCTAACAGTCTCTCTCTCTCTCTCTCTCTTTTAGCTCCGAGAATGAAAAGCAACAGCAGCAACAACAGCACCAACAACAACAAAGTGCACCAATCTCATTTGATGCCCAAATGCCCCGCTCAGACATGGTGAATGTACGTTGGTGAGAGCGCTCACTCACTCACTCTCGACACTTACACTACCCACCGACTCGCGCAGCCCGATACCAAGTTTGGCAGCTGGGAAGTGATAATCGATGCGCCACAGTTTGCCGAACGCATTGGTATGGGCAGCGGAGAGCGTTCGCACGGCGATGGCAGTGCACTTCTCGCGCGCTCGATCAGCGTCCCAGTGGCCTCGTCGCCGTCATCGTCATCGGTCATTCCTGAATCGCCTTCAAGCTCGTCACGTGCAATGTCGATCGCCGACGGGCGCAAGTGGGGCTCTCCGGCGTGCAGCCACGGAAGCAGCAGCGGCAGCAGTTGCGGCAGTAGCTTCGGAAGCATGGGGAGCCTCGGCAGGCGTGCGATTGGCTCTCACAAGACCAACGGTGCAAGCGCTACGGCCTCATCGCCATCGAGTATGGTGGCTCTCGGGCCGCCATCGCTCTCGATCGGATCGTTCGAGGACATTTCTGCGCATCTCAACGAATGCCCGGTACCATTGATGACGGAGCGAGCGCGACGGTACGTGTCGATCTCGATCTCTCTCTCTCTCTCTCGCTCTCTCGCTTGCTTTCCTACGGTTGTCTGCTTACTCATCTGATCGAGCTCTATCACAGACTCACGCAAGTCCGTGAACACTTTCAACGAACGTATGGCGAATGTGAGTTTCAACGCTTCTCTGCAGCACAGCAAGCTCCTGGATGGTCGAACTGGTTGTTTGGCGGTGGTAGCTCTCAGCAGCAATAGCAGAGAAGCCACTGCACGATGGATCCGCCTGCCTCCCTCCCTCGCTCGCTCTTTCTCTAACAGTGTATAATATAGACAACTTCTACAACGACTACTTCTTCTTGCTAGTGGTACTGCCGATTGATTGTCAGGAAGCCAGCAGCAGTGAATCAAGTATATCATCTGATACACCTACTACAACTATGTACAGGTACAGCGCACGAGCGGCGGCGTTGGAGGGTAGTCAAAAGGGGGTGGGTGCCATCACGCACGTAGAGCGGCAGAGCGTCGTCGAGATAGAAGAGATGGAGAGATTGCGCGACAGCATCAGCGCTTGTCCTTCTTGGCGATGGGGCGGAGTGACTTGGCGCCAGCGGTGTAGAGCGTGTAGCTGGGGCTGCGAATGAACTTGCCCAACGAGTCGTTGAGCATCAGCAGGAAGGCTTGCGTTTGGCACTCATCGAATAGCGTGCCGTCCTTGTCGACGAGTGGCAGGCGAGCGTCGACCGACTCGCGATGATGCGAATCGATGTTGACCTCGGAGCGGGCGCCGCTCTTGATGTACGTCTCGTAGATGAACTTCTTGGCGTACTCGGACGCACCGACACCGGCATCCTTGCTGACGGCGCTCTTGTACTCCTGTACGGCGTACCAGAACTCGCCATTCTCTTGGCTGTACGTGTCCTTGAGGAACTCGAGGAACTGTGGTCGCATCTCGCTCAGCACGTAGCGCAAGTGTGCCTCGCTGCACTCGGCGAACGGCGGCGGCGGTGGCGGGGAGATCGCCCCCCTGGGCGAGGATGATTCAGATTCACGCGGTGGAGCCGACCACAACGATGGCGCCGTCAGCGGAGGCGATAGAGGTCGAACGTTCGAGGCCACGGACGGAGAGTCGGCGCCATTCGGAGCGCCAGCCAAGTAGAGCTCGCCCGACAGGTCACAGGCGCTGCGTGGTCGCTGCCGATGCTTAGGACGCTTGAGCTTGTCCTTGTCCTTATCCTTGTCCTTGTCCTTGTCCTTATCCTTATCCTTGTCCTTGTCCTTATCCTTATCCTTGTCCTTGTCGCCGCGAAGACCACCGCTGATGGCCTTGCGGATGTGCTTGGTGGTCCACGAGCGATCGGAATCGTCGGCGAGTGAAATGTCGACAATCGGCGCCGTGGAGGACGACAGCGGCTTGGGCGCGAGGGTCTCGTTCAGCGACACGCCACACGTCAGCACGACGGCCACGTGAAGCTCGGCCTTCTCCTCGATGGTGGAGCGAGCGAGAGCCGCCAGCAGAGCGCGGCGGAACAGTGGCAAGCGGTCGTTGTTGGGGCACAAGAGCAGCAGGCGCAGGATCGGCGGCGCCACCAGCCACGACGAGACGGTCGGAGCCGACAGCGTCCTCGAGTCGACGCGCCACAGCAGCGACAGATTCAACAATTGCGAACTCTGCAACAAGCATCGTGAGCGGCTCGATCCAAGCAATCCGAGAAATCCGAGCGATCCAAGCGATCCGAGCAATGCGAGTGATCCGACGTACTGGAATGGGGAGCTCGGTGTAGGTCTGCATCTCGGTGGCGTTCGGTGGCGGCGCACTCGCGGACCATTGCATCGCGTGCGGTCCAAGAGGTCCCGAGATGGCCTCGATCTCGTGGCGCACAAACTCGATCAATGCCTTGGCTTGGATCACGTCTTCGGGCTGTGTTGTGCTGACAGCCGCTGCAATCGCATCGCATCGCATCGCATCGCGATAGGTCGATGGTGTCAATCGGTTGAACCTGTCTCGAGAACAAGCAAGAGCTACCACACATACCCTGTGCTGCATCGGCCGTTGTCTGCACGATGATATGCAGCATCTGATCAAAGTACATCATGCCGACGATGGTGGCCGCGGCGCCAGCGACGCGCAGGTTGTGGTTCACATGGTGGAGGCACTGCGCCACGCGGTAGCCGACGAACGAGATGGCGACGATCTCGGGCAGGACGCCTTCGTAGGTCGAGTCGGCCTTGGCGATCGCGTCGTTCGGGTCGTGCAGCACGAGAGGCGGATAGGCCCACGAGAAGTTGAGCGACAGGCGCGCGGTCGACGACGGCGCGCTGCTGGCAGCCTCGGTGCCGGAGGCGTTCGTGCGAACGATCTTGGCCTCGTCGAGCGACGCCATCGAGGTCGCGAGCGTCGCTCCGATGCTGTTGAGAAACACGACGCGAGTCGAGTTGCGTCGAGAGCTACTGGCGTCCGCCACCGAGCTGCTCGAATCGCTGCTGCTCGCCGAGCTCTTGATGCTCGACGGCACGGCCGAGTCGTCGACCGAACGGAGCAACGACGGCTGCGAGCGCTCGATCGCAGGCCATTCGAGCGACGTGTCCATTGTGGTTCGTCGCGAGCGTCGCAGCAGCAACGACAATGGTTGGAGGCCAGCAAGATTGGGGGAGAAGCGATCACACACAGGATTGGGGGGTTCACTGAATGGATGGGACGGTGGGACGGTGGGACGGTGGGAGGGTGGGAGCGAGCGAGCAGCGCGCGGCAGCAGGCAGGAGGGCGAGTGGTCGGCGCGAGAGGGTCGCTGTCGGTTACTACTGAGGTGCTGGGCACCATCCGACACCGCTGGTTAGCCTAACTTCCGCATCGCCTGGCACGCAAGCAATAACAAACCTGACAACTCACACACATCACTGACACTGATCATCCTCTGGCTCGATGTCTGGCGAGACACAGCGAGAGCACAGGAGCCAGCTAGGCTCCGCTGCCCGCAGATATCCAGAGGGCAGCAGCCCGACCAATGAGCATAAGCAGCACCTCCGCTCTTCTTTCTTTCATTCATTCGCCCGCTGCCGCTGCTGCACACGCTCCGACAGCCCTCCCTCCCTCCACGATGACGATGCCACTCAACTCTCATCGTTCATCGTTCGGCTTCGCCGCCGTCACGTTGGCGAGCTTGTTTCTG
>Ga0209935_1003748_pt1 | contig 15071 bp, 11 predicted proteins | sample ThiBio_1000_plan_2_FD_183958 | JGI IMG/M metagenome (GOLD analysis project Ga0209935, IMG submission 183958) | Wastewater bioreactor microbial communities from Cape Town, South Africa - Thiocy_cont_1000_plan (SPAdes) | ecosystem: Engineered > Bioreactor > Thiocyanate-remediating >... | reverse complement strand
AGGCGGTTATTTTATTACAATAGCCGGTGATGATCCCGAAGCATCGGTTTCATTAAGATCAGCAGTTACAATTGGACCTCGTTTGATCTCCCGAAAATTATGTTCGGTTTTTAAATCCACACATCATGCATACATATTTCATTTACTTAGTCCAACTTATCAAGAACTTGATGACATGCGAACAACGTACATCGAAACAGGCAAAGTCAAACCGTTCATCGATACAGTTTTTGATATGAAAGCAGAAGGCGTCGAAGCAATTTACAAATTATTTGAAAAATCCAAAAGTGGAAAAGCACAAGGAAAACTTATTTTAAAAATTGCCAATGATGACAACTAAATAAACTATACAAGTTGTGTATAAGACATACTTTTTATTTTTCTTTTCTTTTTAAATAAAAATGTTTCTATTTCCTTCTTTTTTTCTAAACGTTTAAATGTTAATATCATTCCAAGTGAATATATATGTAACCTGCAGTGATGTCTCTTCCTTGATTGCAAACCCGAATGTACCACAATAAATATTCATGTTAAAAAAAATAAAGAGTACTTTATCACAAATAAAAGAGATATTGAAGTATATAATCAGGGTTGCCAGATCGAAATTTCGGAAATCAGGATTTTATCAGGATATTTTTGTTTTCAAAAACAGGAAAAATCAGGAGCTTTTTTCTGACGTTCAGGAAATATTTATCAGTTCGTTAAAAGATCAAACATCGATATTTTTCGGTTATATAATAGAAAATTGAGCATTACAAATGCAACATAGGATCACTTTTACATTCTCGTAGAAATGCCGAAAGACGAGGATTCGACAGTCATTCTTTCTTAAACTTTGACTGATAACGTTTGCTAAATTAAAATAATGATCGTTTCGTTTTTCTAATACTGAATTTAAAGAAGATAGAGACCAAATCGATGGTATATTTTGTCCAGGAGTTGTCTGAGATGATTCCGACGAATCATTATCTAACGATGATAGTGAACTTGAGATTTCGATAATTTCATCTTGTGACGAAGAGCACATTGAATAGAAAAAAAACTAAGATTCCCATGTCTAATCAAAGCTTGAAAAATAATTTCGATGAAGTTCTGTATACAATCAGAGAAGAACAATGAAAATAAGTATTCTGATAATATTTCATCATATTGTTGAGAAATAATCAGGAAAAAGAATTAAAATAAGTAGAAAATATCGAAAATAAGCTCCTGAAATCAGGAGATTTTCAGCCAGGATAAAAATCTCAAAACCAGGAGACTCCTGGCTAATTCAGGAGATCTGCCATCCCTGTATATAATGTAGGCGTAGAAAAAAAAGTACATTCATTTTTCTATTTCCATTTCTATTTATATATAAGTAGACGTCAGTGACAGTAATTGAGAATGATGATCTATATTATGTTTATTTCTGTATCTTTCTGCAATATAACATTGAAACTACTGAGCAATTGTACGAAATATCACTGGCTCAAATTCATACTACATCGATAATTATTTGTGCCACAAATTGTAATCTGAATATATTTTGTCAAACATTTGTTTATGATTCGACAACATTTTCTTGTCAATTGTATCAAAGTGATTTATCAATCGGAAGTCTATCATTGTCAAACGAGTCATTATTTATTATGCAGAAATTCAACAAATCAATGTCAACAAGATTATAATCTAACATGTATATTCTCACGATGTCAAACAAGTCCTACAGAATGTAAACTAGGTTCAACTATAATTATATTCGATGATATTCCAAGTCCACATCCAAATAGTGCTGATCTGCCCGCATATTAACATAATTTAACTTGGAAAAATAGATTATATGTCAATGCAACAGTACCCACATTTTCTTATGACTGGTCAATATGTTGGATTTTTTAGATATAATATGACAATCGAACCATATACATCCAATAGTACATTTACATTTAATTCATGTTTTATGGCTGCTGGATGGTTATATCCAATCGATGTTCGAATTGTTGAATTAAATTGGGCCGACTTGGATAAAATTACTTTTTTTCCAAATGGATCGAGAATTTTAGATACTGGTTTTGAAAATTTATGTATTACATTTTATTGACAAAAACAACCCTATAGACTTTCGAGAAATATTGTAAACGAAACAAAAATAAGGAAAAATAAGTGATTTAGAGATGTTTGGAAAATGATTTATCTTTTAATTTTATTTAAAATATCAAGAAAAATCTTGTCAATTACAACAAATTTAATTGCTCTACAACTGTATTTGAATTGATCTTCAGTTGATTGGTGGATTTGTCCATGTTGCTGGACGTAGATTAATAGTTATACCGTCACAATGTCTCCGATCAGAATTTATATGAAATAATTCAAGAACAATATGATCAGGCGAGACACAACTATCAGTATCACACAAACCTGTTTCGTCCGGAGGTTAATATGTCGTTTTTGAATATGCAACGAAGTTCGGTTTATTGCTTCGCACATGACATTAACATTGTTGTGAACAGATAAATACTTTGATCCTGATATCGCCTTGTACAACGATAATCCATTGTGTACAAGACATCCATTTGACGGAATCAGCACCTGAAATAAAAGTGACGATGCAAATTATTAAAAAAGATCAAAAACTAACCCTCCCCATATTTATGGCCAGTCATGTTTTTCAACTGCTGGCTTGATATAATCGGAAACATTGGAATATTTAATCATTTTGTTATAGAACGCTTGAGGTTGTGATCTTTCAGGGCTGTTGAGAAATGCAGTTTTAACAGTAGATGATTTAAGCTTATACATCCTGTAAAGTTTGCTCTAAAAAAGATAAGTGACAATCTAGATACGACGGGAATATTTATGTATGACATTTTATTGAAAAGAAGAAGAAGAAGAGAAAGAGAAATGTTTATAAACCACCTTGCAACATTTTACGACCCCATTGAATGATTGTTTGTACGTCTGGTGTTGTTTCAATACTCGTACCAATATCAACTCCATAGGCTTGCCATTGTTTTAAATTGAGACGTGTACTTTGTCCATTGACTTTGCAGATAAACGCAGGTTCGGTGCCAGCAGGAATAAATATTGTATTATTAGCCAAATAAGGAACATATAAACTCGATGTATCACAATTACCAATATTGTATGGTACTGAACTATTGAAAAGTGTACAAATATTTTCAATCCATGTTTCATTCCAACCACTTAAACCACGTTGAGGATTGTAGTCATTCATACAATTATTACTGCCAAAACCACCGCCACTTAAATCCGAATAAACATAGATTTCATGATGATCAGTTTTTGAATGACCTAAATAATTTTTCTTTCCACCATAGACTAAGAAATTGTAACTATCTTCATAGAAACAACTACCATCATCATGATCAATCGGCCAAACGGACCGATAATTATTGAACAATGTATTATGATGAATGTAACTTTCATGTTGCCAAACTGAAGGCACACCTGTCTGTCTTGCATCGGTGAGATACGGTTGTCGATCCCATGAATTGATCGGTCCATGATCACTTGTTTCTCGAACTGTATTAAATATAACATTGTAGGTAAGAGTATGATTACCATAGAAACCATCGTTGATATTGACACCGGCACGTGGCATATTGAACATAAGGTTACCAATGACTGAAACGCTTCGACTAACAGAAATCAATAGAGGTGCTGATTGTTTAACATAAATACCAATTTCACGAATAAGATTCGATTGTATCAATGTATTGGCTGGTTGACTCGCAACACTAAAACCATCAATACCATTCGTTGAACCAACGAGAACAATGCCTGAATCACCTAACCATGCTAATTCATTCGAAGTAATAACTGTTGCATCATTATAATCAATCAAAGCTATACCATTACTTCCCAATTGTGTTAATAGATTGTGTGCTACAGTAACATTCTGTGTATTCGTTAGATAAATAGTAGCACCTCGATGAACAGACCAGTCGCCACCACTGGGGACTGTGTAATCTCGCATAAATGTGTGAGTTGTTTGTGTTAATGTTAAACCTTGAATAATGATATTACGTGCTGGATTACCAATTCCGCTACCACTTACAGAAATCAAACAGGGAATTTGACTTGCTACGAAGACATTCGGCATTGTACCATTGGGCATAAAATAGAGTGTTCGAGTTGGTTTATCCAAGAACCATTCATTGGGTGAATCGAGTTCTTCGAAGATATTCGACACATAAAATGGTCCACCACTACCCGAACCTCGGGCTTCCTGAAAACCTCCACGACCAAACATAATAGTATCATTTGAACTGCTAGCCGATGCAATTTCAAAAACCCACGATCCCCAAAATCCAGAGTGATAGGTATGAACAAAACCCGTCGACGGATTGGACCAATTGCTAAGACGAGGTACAGCACCTGGTTTTACTGTGAGGCCACGAGGAACGGCATAATTATTACCAGCTGGCGGTGAAGCTGTATTCCAAAAGTTTCTTGGTGGATTGAACACAGATGCACCACCACCAACACCCAATTGATAATTAGGAAATACGGTACCATTACGAGACGGTGATTGAACAAGAATATCGACACTTGACACATGAACAGGTGATACCCAACTTTTTGCATCATAAGAAAAACCTGGATTTGCAGCATATAAACCTTGAGTTGACGGATCACCATTCGGATATTTAGCTATGATTGCTCGTTTACCATCGATGTACAGTTCATTAAATGTATCGAGATTGACCGATGATGGTACTTGTGCTTTCATAATTGTACCATTTCCTACTTTCGCATATTCTGACCATTGTAATTGAAGTAACGTACCTCCACTCAAAATCACTTCTTCACCCGGATAATTTTCAACGACTAAATTACTATCATTACTTGTCAATGGAATAGCACCAACTTGACTGCTGAATGTTGTTGCATTCGTTCCGAGATAATAAGTTCCACCACGAATAGTAATACATAAAGTAGACTCTTTATCATGTGCTAATCGTAATGAACGTGTACGTGAAAGTGCACTTTGAATTGTTTTCATCGGTTGTTCGATGGTGCCATCGAATAAATCGTTACCATTGTGATCATGAACATAAACAGTTTGATGACAAGTAGCCTTTTGTAGTTCTGGCGCTGTATGAAATGGTTTAGCTGATTGCGATGGTTGATAGTCTTTTTCTGATATCGAACTGCATTGATTCATTTGAAAGGCACTCTGAGCAAGTGTTGTCCAGTTAGCTTTGACAGCAGCTGGTGCGATATACCCAGCCATTTCGATAGTAAATGCTCGAAGTGCACAATCATATTCAAGAGGAATATTCGGATTGGCAACACTACGATACCGTGGATGTGGTAGTATGGCTATGCAACTAGCAGCACTTGCGATAAGCAATATATAAAAAGTATACATCTTAATATAATGTTAACTGAATGTTTGACTACGTGGTCGATTCTTATGAGATGAAACACCTCACTCACTATCAAAAGTACATACTGATAACATATTCTTCTCCTCGTTCTTTTATTATTTTTAAAAATGAAACGAAAAAAGAAGTCATCGAAATTTATTTAAACGCTGATTATGTCGTACATTGGCCTTGATATGAGATGGATTGAACTTTTTGAAAACATTCGTAAACATAGCAAACATGCCAATACCATGGATAGCAAATGATACAACTGATGCTAAAGCTGTTACCACAGCTATCGGTTGTTTACAAGCTTCTTCCTAAAATCAGAAAATAACATCATGGAATTCGAATTCATATTTCAAATGTACCATTTGTTTTGCATCGAAAACCGACATATCAGTTACTCGAGCAGTAGCTGTTGTTACAGTTGTTGTACTATCAGCTAGAGTACAATTATATGTTTCTATCAAATTCTAAGTAGAACATATATATTACTTGTTGTCGTCGTAGAAGTAATAGTTGTTGTTGTTGTACCAGTTGATACAGTAGTTGTTATCGCAATACCAGTAGTTGTCATCTAAACCAAACAAAATTCTATGGACAATTATGTAAAACTAAAACATTACTGCAGTATTGGGAGTAGTTGTAGAAGGACCTCGAGTTGTAATAGTACCAGTGGTCGGAGGTGTTGTAGTTGGTGGTGTGGTACTCGAAAGAGCAGGATCCCAAATATTGAATTGCCAAAATAATGGATCTTTCAATGGTGCTGATTCCGGACCTTTATTTGCAGAAACATTCTTATTCATTTCTTCTACCTATTAAAAACAATACATACCACAGAATTCGACACCACTTGCCACACCTAAACAATACGTATTTATATTCAATGTAAAAAATGATATAAAATAGAAATTTACCACTATCAAAAGTAACGTAATAATTAGCACCATACCTCCATGTATAATTAGTTACGATCACAAGTGTCTTTCCTGTGTAAACAATATTTGGCTGCCAACCAGCATCGAATTGTTGAACAACAGTATTATTGGATGCATCAATAAATCGAATGTAAGTTCCATTTCGAGTAGGACGATTGACATTACGATTTGCTTGAATAGAGAACAACGAATGATTTGCATAAATCGTTCCGACGGGTGATGCAGATCCTTGAACTGCAGTAATTCGAATAAGATCCGGAGATTCGAATCCAACAAGAAATGTGATACACCAAGCATCTGATTGCATATTTCTATTATCAATAGCTCCAGCACAGAAACCTTGTGGACCAATTTGATCACTTGTTGGAGTCCATGTCAATGTCATTGAATAAAGTCCTATTTAAATGTGTTTGTCTACAATTGAAAGGTAAATTATAGTTACATACCGTTTCCTTCTGATATAAGGTCGCCATGTATCATACCAATTGGTGAACTTGTTACAAAATTAGTTATATTACCTCCTGCACAATTAACTTGTGCAATTACTTTTTCTGTAATTGTTACATCTATTCAAAATAGTTTCACAATTTCAAAGTTCGTCAGTATTGTACGGCAACTTACTAACTGGTGTACCAATACAAGCTAAAAACAAACAACAAAATGTTAGAGAAATTTATTTCTAGGATAATTACCTCGATTAGGTCGTTCACCAATAATTTCTGGTCTTGTTGTACAGCTACCTGTCGGAGTATAAGCATAAAATAAAAATTGTACTGGAACCGAACTCATAGGTGTCGTAGCATTTGAATCATAATAATCTTCAATTTGCAAAGCAACAACAAAATACCAGCCACTATAACTGGTTGGTATATTGAATATTAATGTACAATTATCTCCATATAATGTAGCATATGGATCTAAACCCAAACATGCTCCTTGACATTCATTCATTCGATTATAATTGGTTCCTGAATTTGAATTTGCCCATCGACATTTTAATACATCCGTACCATCATTATCAGCCATCTAAGAACAATTTTTCTTATGAATATATACGTATATTTTGTGGAATTATCTCTACCTGAACGACATGTACAAGCTGTTGATTTACAGGTTTGAATAATGCCGGTAAAGTAGCTGTTACAGGACTTGTATTAATAAATCCATCAGGTCGTTTAGCTAGATTAATTCGATTTGCTAATGTCCAGTATGCACCCGATGCTTTATATAAGTTTGTAACGAACCAAGCATTTGAATAATAACCAATCGTAATCGATGCAGTTCTTGATAATGATACGGTAGTATATTTTTCACCTGACCACGATCGAATCAATGCATTCGGATCACAATCAGTGGTTGTCAGAACCGTTGATACACTGGTATTTGTAAAACCTGAACCTGAACAATTTTGAAAACATTTAACATAATCACTAACTGGAATGCTTGTTTTCGCAAGAACATTTGCTTCAGTACATCTAATTGCGAAGGAACCCCATAAACGATCCCAAAAGTATCGTTGATAAATTAGTACTTGAACAGTAGTGGCGTTTGTCGATGGATCCAATGGTCGCCAAGATATAATACCGCCTCGAAAGTGATCACCAACGACTGTATTCAAACATAAAATCCATATTAGAAAGAAAGTATTCATTGATTTCATTGCATAAGCAACTTTTCTCGTCGTTTTTTTTTCTTTGGTAAAAAATGTCAGTTTAACAGAAATTCGTTTATTAAATAGGTATTATGTCTCAATTGCGTCGATACCTTTTCTTCCTCGCTTCTGTCAACAAAAGATATTTCGAAAATGGATTTCACTAATTGTTTTTTTTTCACTTCTTCGCATAAAAACACTTATCCATGAATTTGCTGCAAAGTGGCTCCAGATTGTTATTTTTTTCGGCAGGAAAATGAAAAAAGAACAAACATTTTTTGTACTAAGCGATACATTCTTTTTTATTTAAAAAAAATTACTGCGAATTTTTTTTTAAACGTTGCTCATGTGAACACCCACATGCGATGATTGGAAGATTTTAGAAGCATCGCAAACATGCCAATACAACGGACATTGGTGACTTAAATTGACTTATTTTCATTGTTATTTGTAAATGAGTTCTACTGTTCAATATTCTTATCGTTATATACCAGTTGTTGAGTTTTGGCCAGTCTATTCATTTGGATTGATCATTTGTTTTCAAATACAAAATCCTACGCCATTGTATAGACTATTTTTCTTTCACATAATTTGCAAACCGGTTTATGTACATTATGATTAACAAAATATTTTTTTTATTATTGACAAGCAGAGAACTTTTTTCTTCAGCAACGAACGAAATTTCGAGTTACTGTTTTCAAATTTGAAGTTGGAATTTTGAATTCAAGTTTCAAGTATGACATGAATGCATTGAGGTTACATATTTTTTGTATATCGCTATTTATTGGATACGAAAGAGAAGATCAAACTTTTGTTTCTTAGCATGTTTAATTTTGCACAGGTTCAACAGCTAATTCGAGATCGAAAATGTGGCCACTTGCATGTTTCTTGAGAAGATACAGAAGTTCAATGAATAGGAAAGAGAAAACTTAGTCGGACATTGTGACCCTCAACATGATTATTCGTACGTGGAAATTTATTGAGAACAGTATCATTAAGGCGGCTGACTGCAGTTTATTGCATTTAACTTGCTTAGTTGCCTAGCAAAATTCTTCTTCCTACGGACGCATGAGTCATATTTCAAGTCAATAAAAAGTTCTAAGTAACTGTCCATTATTTTGAAGAAAGAAAAAGATAGTTAGAATCCTCATAATCTGACGAGTTCACATCTGAAATCTGTTTTTCGAAATTCAAGATCGTTCGGGAGATATAAGATATACAAAATGACTAATTAAAATACTATAGTTTTGCCTTATATGGTCATATATGACTCATTTTCAATTGACCATTGATACATCACATGCTTTGCGCATACACGATTTAATTCAATTTGCTGAAATTCAAGTTTATCTACTGTAGAGTCTTTCAGAAAAAAAGAGATTAAGTAATTTTGTAAAACTTATTCTTCGAATGGTCGACAGGATTAGAAAAAAAGCACAACTTATGTCTTTGACTGATATTCTAGCTCTATTTGTCTGTAACTTACACATTAGGGAAGTTTACTAATCAATACATTTTTTCAATAGAAACAAAGCAATTTTCTATTTATTGGATAACCCAGTCATTTTCCTGCAACCCAACCCGCAAGCTCTTGCAGTCAGCCGTCTTATCTACTCGGCTTTGTCTCGAGTGGAATTCTAGTTGACATTCCATAGATGTAACATCAGCATATGTTGAGACCATATAATCATTGAATTTAACATGTAAGGGATGCGTTGGAGTATAGCACATTGAAACCATTTTATCTCGTTCGTAATTTCCTCAGAGTTAGCTGTAGACTTGGATGATCGTGAATATTTAACATATCGAGAAAGATTGAGAGTGATTTCATTTTGCTCAGCAATATGCAAAAGATGTTCATAAACACAAGGAATCATTTTTCATTGAGCAAATAATAAAGGAAGACATTTATAGGTACCACTGATCAATAACCTTTCATTTCCATCTAGAAAATATAGAATAAATATCACATAATTCAAACGAAACATTTTATATTCTCAACACTCTCAAAAGAATTCTGATGGCGTGATCTCGACATTTATTCTTTGAGGACATTTTCTAATTTGAAAAAAAGAATCAGTGTTTGTATCCAATTATATCAGAGAAAGTTCTTTGTTTAAAAAATAAAGACAATCCATAGAAATGGTTCTGGTATTGGCTGAAGTCTCATACATACATTCGATAGAATAATTAAAAAGAAAAAGAAATTTCATTTGGGTATTGATAAGAATAAAAGTATAACGATTGATGATGAACAAACGACCAAATACAACTATCATTCATATATCCGTTCGGCCACCTTCTACTAGAAACAACAGACTACAATCGGTCAGGGTTTTATTACAAGTACGACAGTTTTTCTTTTGCTTTTTTCAATTATAGTCGAATGGAAATATAAAGAGTAGTGATTTAACAAACGCCAGTTATCCGTCAAAATCCACACAGCACAGAGATGTGGCAAATGATTGCCATCGAAAGTCCAAAAAGAACAACAAGTTGAAGTAAATATTTTCTAATTGATTTTTTTGTTAACTTTTATCTTAATCTTGAGAATTTATTGAAATTTTGTTAAAATATGAATGTATAAGCAGTTGAATTGATGAAATACATCTATTTTTAGTTGTACTCATATGTTTAAACTTTATTGATCCTAATTAAAGTGTAGAATTTTCGATCTATTTTCTGATCGCATATCAGGTCATCTTGAGTGAACTATAAAATTCAACAAATCAAATGAGTCAATTCTATCAAGGTATTGTTGTTAGATTAAAGTTATACGGATTAGAAAATTAAAATTTAAAATTAAAAAATCAAAATCAACAAAACCAATAGATTTGGCAAAGAAATGAATTCATTTTGTCTTGTTTTGTGTCGTAAGTTTACGGTTAAGTTCTCATTTTCTAAGTTTTATTTCTAAAAGTTTGATAATACATCAAGCTAAATGTATGGTTGTGGTTTTGTACTGATGATGACCTGATATGCGATCAGAAAATAAGTCGAAAATTCTACACTTTAATTAGGATCAATAAAGTTTAAACATATAAGTACAACTAAAAATAGATGGATTTCATCAATTCAACTGCTTGTACATTCATATTGAATATAGATGTTCACGTCGATGTTTCATTGGCTCCTTACTTACAACTTTTCTACTAGCTTTGCTTATTACTGCTATTCTACTTGTTCTCTTAATTAAACCTAAAACAACATCAATAACAGGTAAAAATGCTTTACGTTAACCGATAAGATGTTTTATCGATACTACAGCCGTACTTCGTTGGAATAAAACCGGTATTACTATCGCCGGTCTGGGCAATGACAGTAATCAATTAAATAATCCTCTTGATGCAGTAGTAGATTATGCAAATAATCTTTACGTTGTCGATCAAGCCAACCATCGAGTTCGAAAGTATTCTTTCGGTAGTTCAGTTGGTGAGACAGTGGCTGGAAATGGAACATATGGTTCATCTCCAAATCAACTATATTTCCCCTCAAAATTACTCATTGATTCAAACGAAAATCTCTTTATCTCAGATACAAATCGTTATCGAATACAATTTTGGCAAAAACTAACCAATGTAGGAATAACAATTGCTGGTACAATGAGTAAGACAAATGCAAGCACAGATAATCTATTCTTTCGAGATTTTTCTAGGCGTTTTTGGAAACGCAAGTCATCAATTGAATAAACCGCACGGTATTGCTCTTCATCCAACAACAAATACACTTTATATATCAGATTATATTAATCATCGAATAATGTCATATCCATCGGGTGTTAATAATGGTACATTGATACTTGGAGGTCGTGGACCAGGATCGAATAATACACAATTATATTTTCCCACGGGATTGCATTATGATTCTTTTACCAATAGTTTAATCATTGCCAATCATTTTTCGAATAATGTCGTTCGATTTGTCTTAGGTGCAAATAATTGGGAACTTCTTGCTGGCTCTGTGAGTGGACTTTCAGGTACAGCACCCAATCGTCTGCTTCGACCGAGTGATATGACATTAGATCCAATGGGTAATCTTTATGTTGCTGATAGAAATAGTCAACGGATACAATTCTTTTCTAATGGGCAGTTAAATGGTACGACAATTGCTGGTGTAACCAATGCTGCTGGTGCTAATGCTACGACACTTAATTGGCCTTCATCTGTAAAACTCGATAGTCAACTTAATATGTATGTGGCGGATGCTTCGAATAATCGAATTCAAAAGTTTTTACGTTATTAATTCGTCAGTTCTCATAAACTGTTCCATATATACAGTGGAGTGCAAAAGTCCTTGCCTCATATATAAGTGAACTTATAATAAACATATCCCTTGATTTTTTAAAAATGTTCTCGTATATACGAACACGTATATGTCTATTTGTGTATAACGATGTTCATTTAAAACATCCTTTCTTTTGAATAAAAATGTGTTCACAACGAAATTCGAATATAATGAAAACGAACCGTTCAGTCATCTTACATTTCTGGCAGAACGGCGAACGATCGCCAGCAGCCATATCTCGTATGACGAAGATCTCTATTCGAAAGATTAGGCCACACAAGTATTTTACCACGTGGTACTCCAATGCTGACACAAGAACACAAAAAATGCACGTGTTCAATGGGCAATTAAGCATAAAAATGATGACTGGAGTAGAACAATATTTACCGATGAAACATGCTATCAATTGTTTCGTAATACAATTCGATGTTGGTCGTTGAATCCGAGTGCTGAAGTTAAACGAATACCAAAGAATAGACAGAAGATTATGGTATGGAGTGGGATCAGTATTAAAGGACTTATCGGCTGTCATTCGTTTCGGAATATCATGGACGGTCCCTATTTCGTTCGAATTCTACAAGATCATCTTATTCCTAATGCGAAAAATTAATTTGGCAGGCGATGGAGATTACAGATGGACAATGATCCAAAGCATAGAAGTCGAGTGGCTCAAGATTTTTTGTCTCGTGAAACACCAGAGGTTATCGATTGGCCCTCGAACAGTCTCGATGTCAATCCGGTGGAGAATTTATGGGCAATCATCGAACGTCGTATAGAAAAACGAAAACCAGGAAATATCGAAGAATTAAACAATTTTTTACACGAAGAATGGAATAATATTGATATAAATCTCCTAAGTCATTTGGTAAACTCGATGAAAACACGATGTTTAGCTTTAATCGAATCAAAAGGAGAAAGAATTAATTATCAACTGTGATACTTTTGTACATTGAACATTGCTCTATCATTGTATATATTTGTTTTTTTTTTATTGATCATTCATTGGTTTTTAAACAAATGAAATACTGAAGGCAAGGACTTTTGCACTCCACTGTATGTCTCATGATGTCAGGTCTCGCATAGTTAAAAATTTCAAATTACTACGAAGCAGTTTTTGCGAGATATTGCGATCACAACAGTAAGATATGAAAAATTCATTTTTTCCAAAAGTATGGGGCGATATTTCGACAGCCCGTGTGCGTCCCAAGTTTCTTTTTGTGCCAAGTTGTAGACCCGTGTGTGGTCTTTGAGGCTGCATAAATGATTGAAAAAACAAACAGGCATCAACGGAGAAAATCGAGGCCAAAAATCGACTTTTTGACTAAAAACCAATTCGTCATTTGATTATTCTGCACGAATAGTTCGTACTAGCGGGATGAAATTTTTATGGTAGTTAGGCCGTCCTAAGATCTACTTATGTTCAAAATTTCAGGCCTCTCTCATTCTCCTGTGGGGAGATACGAGGAGTGAAAGTTTCTGGGAAAAGTCATTTTTTCCTGAATCTCGAGGTCCGTAGAATATCAACCATACAATATTCCAAGCTGTAACTTATAGTATATACAGAACCCAACATAGTCTTGATATGGAAAAATAATCCAGCTAAACCGTATGGTGTTTTCATGGTTTTAATTGAAGCTCAAAATCGTCCGCCGGAAAAGTGCATTTTTTCGTGCTTCCAATAAAAATGCGATAAAAACCGAGCGGTTTAATATTTTTCGAAATGGCTTTCACCAAAATTCATAGAATTCAGTTCTCTATCACATATATGAAAATGAGTCAAATCTGACGATATCGATTGAGCAGCGTTATAGTAAATCGGCTGCAGCTTACGTGGAATGGCTCCTATAACGAATTCATTCACTTGATATTCGATTCAAGTCATTCGATTTATCAAAAATCAATATGCGTTTTTGCGCTCCGTTTTGGTTGATGCTAATGTTGATTAACTTCACGCGACCATAGATCATTTGGGATTTTAATGGAGATGAACTATGCTGCGATAGTGTAGCATCAATATTTTTATGACAATAGGTAGCAGTTGGACAATACGTTGCTGGAATATAATTGATTGTACTTTATACGCTTGTAATAAGAGAAGTGTTGATTTTTTGTTAACCTTAACCTAAAACAATTATTAAAACTACCGAATTCGTAGGTCAATGAACTGATTTAAATGAAGTTATCACATCATTTTTTTGCGATCATCATTTTTGAACTCATTACTAATTAACTGGAATTTATCGTCACTTGATTCTTGAAATTAAGTAAAAAATTTTACTATATTTTAATTTACTATTTGAGAATGTTGTCAAGATAGAATGTCGCGCATAATATGAAAAAAATATCAAATGTAGAGTAAAAAGATTGATACTTGAAGAAATTTGATAATGCAGCTTGAAATGATAATGGAAAAAAGAAAAAAAAATTATATATCGGTTCGGTTAAAATTTTGAAAAATGCAAACTGTTCATACTTAATAAACGACATCACACAGTAGATCCGGGTGAATATTTCTAGTCGTGAAATTTCCCGTTGTTCACAATAGGCGTCGAAGAAAATTTTATTTTTAGTTTCGTTTCAACCGATGAAAGTAAATAATAGACAAAAACTTATTGAAAGAACAAATAAAATGGTGATAGAACATTGTTAGTAGTAACTAATAAAAAGTGACTACTGATTCTATATTTCTTCACAGGTTAGTTACTAGTTTAGAAAAATTTGTTTCTATTTAATTACTAAATAATGCAGACACATCACTAGCACATAATTCTCGACTGTAAATTTGAAAATCATCCATATCGCCTTTGTATGCCGTCATATTCA
>Ga0209935_1003747_pt1 | contig 15073 bp, 14 predicted proteins | sample ThiBio_1000_plan_2_FD_183958 | JGI IMG/M metagenome (GOLD analysis project Ga0209935, IMG submission 183958) | Wastewater bioreactor microbial communities from Cape Town, South Africa - Thiocy_cont_1000_plan (SPAdes) | ecosystem: Engineered > Bioreactor > Thiocyanate-remediating >... | reverse complement strand
CCAATGAAAGTAAATTTCAGTTGAATTCATTACTCAAATCTTTGCTTTCGTGTAAAGGAAGATGTCGCTTCACGTTCAAGTTTAAATTATGATGTTGATATTGTTCATCCAGCTGAAGTTCATGACAGTCTACGTGAACGTGCACCGCTCAAATATTGGCGACAGATCAAAGACGATGTTGAAACCATCGTTCTCAAATGGAGTAATTTCTGTTATGACCCTGACAGTAAAAAGACGAATTTCCTTCAACAAAAATCGATTTTCGTTGTTGAATTTAGATTATTACGACACGTATTCAGCATTTCGATTCTCGCCATTGGATGTCAATAGTCGAGAATCCGCTTGTCTAACAAATTTCTTGCTCAGTGGCAAATGCGTTCTCTTAGAACTTGGCAATCTGCCATCGGAATGTACAGTTAATATCAACGAATATGGCGAAGAAAAGAATCTAAATACGTCGGAAACCGATGGAACATCGTCGAATAATAATCGTCTTTTTTCTCATATGATTATTTCGCATAATCAAGAACTCATGATTCATGCCATTGCATTCGGTTCGAATAATCCGATGAGTAAAATCGGACCATCTTATGTTGTCACGAATGAAAATGAAACTAATCTATCATTGAATGAACTCGAAGAGTACATGGAAGAGATTGATGATGAAAATTTGGAAAAAGATTTACGTGTTGATGTAAAAACTTGTTCGTTTCTCTTTCTCGAATTGATTTGTTTTTGAAGAGTTTTATTAATATTATTCGAACAACGACTTTGTATCCATCGGAAACGATTCCAAGTGGACGAATACCAATTGAAGATTGTAATGTTTCGTTTGATTTGTTATCTGTTGACAAGTGAATTCTGTTTAGCTCTTCGACTTCTCGAACGACACACACGGCGTTGTCCGTTACTTGCAAATGAAACGATATTTTTCAACATGCCACCGGTAAATCCGATTTTGAAACACAACAAAAAAAGAAACGAACAGTTAAAATCTGATTTAGCCTGTTAATATTCTTTTGACGTTAATTCTTCGAGAGAAACTCTCGATTGAGGATGTTGACAAATGTCTTAAAGCTTTGAAATTTCTCGATAACATGGAACGAACTGGTGAAAATCTGCCTGTTCCAGTTAATTTTCAGTATAATCCAAAAGCTATGACAGCTAAAACGAAAAAGTAGACGCATTTACTTTTCTTTTCAATAAATCAAACATAATCAATTCGAAATTAGAGATGAAGCCTATCGATTTCTTTGGCGAGAAATCGAATATTTTGTTCGTGGTTATAAGGAAACATCCGATGCCCATCGAAGTATCTATCAGAATATTCTCGATCGAAGAAAAATCGAGTTCGAAAGTGATTCATCGATTTATCCGAGGTATTCTCATTCGTTTTTTTTTTCTTTTTCCAACACAAAACGCAAATTTTCATTTAGCAATAAAATTGAATTCGCTTTTCCAACTGACGAAACGACGTCGAACGGAATTTCGACATTAAAACGAGAGAAAAATCTTCAAGATCTGTCCGATAAATCTCAAGGCAGAGTTTGGAATGAATTCCTAGATATCAAACAAATTGTTTCAGGTTGAACAACAAAACTTCTTTTTTTTTTCTAAAAAAAATCTTCGAAATATTTTAGCTAATTCACTCGTCGATCTATGGAATCGAAAGCAACAAGAAAAACGAGCTCCGGAATTCGACGGTCGAGCTGAATGTCCACCTCCACGTATCATTCCTCTCTACGCTAATGTCACCAATAAACCTTTGCCAAATACGAGCGGTGGCAATCCTTCGACAGCAATTCCTAATGTCATTGAAAAAAATTGATCGATCGATTTTCTGTGTTCTGTTATTTGAAATAAATGTTCTTCATCAATCTTTTCTTTTCTTTTTCAAGATCAAAAAGTTTCTCATGTCGTCATTTGAACAGATTAATTTCTTTTTAAAACAAATTTCGACTTCGAATTCTTATTTTTCAATTCGATCGATCGTCGAAGAGAATATCAACGACGAAAAACTTGTTCGTCTTTGTCTGAGAAAACTACCTCAATGGTATCAGCAAACGCCCGAGCAAATCCAAGACATAAAAAAACACTTTCATGATATCATTCTGCGCACAACTATCGAACAAAAACAACTCATCGATTTATTACTCAATCAATTACGTGAAAAAACCGAAGACTATTTAATTTATCTGTTGAGCGATTTATACGAGAAAAATTACGAGAAATTATTCAATGAATTAGAAAAGAATAATGATAGTTCGTTTTTAATTCATCTACCAGACCGAATTAGTAATATTTGTCAAACAAAAATTCCGTCAGTTTTTCAAATTAAAACCTTCTGTTCACGATTGAGTCGGTACATTCAAGGACAATTCATTTCAAATCATTATCCAAAATTGAAATCACAAATCGATACAAACATCAGTTTTCTCTCGCAAATCATTCACAAAGCTGCTAAATTAGGTAAAAAACTATTTGTCTTATGTCGATTCGCCATCGAATTCTTATCTCTAGGCTACACGGAATATCTTTGGCGGCCAATTTATAAAAATTTATTTCTTAAAAAATGCCCCATCGATCCAATTTGGTTACGTTTAGCTCAATACATTCTCTTCGAACCAATCGATCAGATTCTTTTCTACACAATTGAGCACAGCAATGCATCGACTTTGGATTTATTTCTGAGTGATCGAATTCTCCATTCATCAAATTTAGAAACCTATCTAACAGACACATTGTTATTTCGTAAACAATTGCCAATCAAAGTCGTTCGAACGCTATTAATCTATTTGACAAAATCTTCAAATCGAAAGGAAAAATATTTGTCAAAAATATTCGTTCGATTTTTAAAAATCTGGACCGATGAAAGTTTCATTCGGTTCTCATCGAGTGATCAACATTTCTACATTTGTCAGTGTCTTTGTTTGAGTCTTTCACTTCATGAATTTATTCGATTTTCCGATCATCAAGATGAAATTCTCATGAATATTCTCCACGGCATTCGTCGACATTTAGAATCGACTGTCGATTACATTCGTTTCCGTGGACAATATCTCGGCGAATTATTCGTCGAACGAATCGAACTCTTTTCCAATTCGAATCAATTACAATTCCAAACTTACGATAAAAATCATTCGGACATACAATTACTACGAAATCTAGCGGAAATCAATTCACAATTAACCGATCGGGATCTGTCTGATGATGATGAGGTATCCGTACCGATTGCTACGCCAATATCACTTCCGGTAAAAGATATCTCGTCTTCCAACACGATCGTTCTTCGTGAAGCAGCTGCAGACGACGAAGACGACGATGCTGATAGTGAATTCGAGAGTTATGATTGTTCTCATGATACAGCCAAGTCCGATGTAACGAAGCCAAGTTATATTCGAGCATGTCTCGCTGATTTAATTGCAACAGACAATGTTCAACAACTAGAAGCTGCTCTTCAAATGTTACCAACGTTAATCGAAATGTACAAAATCGAAAGCGAAGAAGTTGCTTTAGAATTAACTCGAATTCTTTTGAATTACAATAGTTCATTTAATATTGAGAATTTCGATCGATTGCAATTGAATGGTTTAGTTTGTCTTTGTCGAAACTATCCGATTTCAGTTAGTGATTATCTGTGTAAACAATTTTACGAGAGAAATTATACGATTGGTCAACGAAGTTTAATTCTGAAAACGATTCAAGACGCAGCACAGAAATTAGCAGATATCGAACAGATAAACACGAAGATTCAAGAACAGCTCCTATCTTCAGATGAAAATGATGATGATGACAACAACGAAACAACCGTCGACTCCTGGCAAACAATTGTAAATAAACGATTGAAATTGAAAACTCGAAGGAAATTCTCACAACCGAAAAAAATCTTCGCCAAAGAGAATCATTTCGGTAATATCGTTGGGTATTTTTTCTTTCCATTGATTTCATCGATCGATCGATCAGCTGCACATTTGTCACTTGTAAATGGTGATCAGGATTATTTATTATTATGTGAATTAGTAGCATGTCTAGGACGATTATGTATTCACGCACAAAATACGTCGACGCTAAGAAAAATGCTTAAAGAATATTTACAAGTTTTGAAATCTCTTCAGAATCATGTTGATGCGGGCGTTCGACATGCGATCGTTTATGCCTACGCATGTTGTCTCGTATCGATCGGCAATCAATTCATCGACGAAGATTTACAAACGGAGTTCATCGAATTAAAACAATGGCTTGATGAAATCATTGACAAAGATTCCAATGTCGAAGTTCAAAAATTAGGCAAATCAGTTCGACGAATTCTCCTCAAAACTCTTCACGATACCGCAGATCAATAAAATTGTGCACATTTCTTTTGTTTTCTCAAATAAAAAAAAACGAGCAGCCACCGTTGGGTAATCAGCATGAGCTCATATCTTCTCATTTCCGCCTGAAATCATGGTTTCGCCTTGAAAATCAAACAGAAAATACCGGATTTGTGTCATGCTAAGGACTATTTAATTGTTTGATCTGAAGATTTGATGTAATCGTTTATTTTAATTAGATACATCTTATCTTTTGTTCTTCGACGAGAAAAAGAAAGAAATCGATTGTTATTTCTGCTTGAGATGAACAAGTGATTTGTTCGATTCAAGGTTTGATTTGTTTGACAAGATAGACAATAGGATCGGGTACTTGAGTTAATTCGACGGTCTTCAATCATCAAAGAAACGAGAGAAAAATAGAGCGAGAGAGAGAGAGAGAGAGAAAAGAGAAAGGAAAATTCGACTGAGCCGCATTTATTTTTGATTCAGCTATCATGTAAGTTCTTTGATAATCATATGCGAATAATACGACTTGTTTCTTGTTCTTATTTTGACATACGCATTAATTTATTTCATAACGGATGTATTAATTGTGAAATCGACGAGTTTGTTATTAGGATTTCAATTGAAAAATTAGTAGGCTGATGAAGAGAAAGTGGGAGTAATTGAAAGGAGAGTACACTAGTGAATTCAACTCTCTATTTGTAATTTATACCGATGCAGATCTTAAATCATGAAAATCAGCTTGTTATTAAAGTCATTAAGAGAAAATCGTATAAATACCGAGTTGTCGAGCTTGACTATTCGTTGATTTGACGTATCATTCTATTTTTCTTTAGCAATTGTTCTACAATTCCAAAGCAATCGTTAACCAACATGCTTAAAATACAAATTCTTATTTTCTTTATCTGCACGCAAGTTTTTTTCATCCATTGTTATACAATAAATCATTTTCCAGTAAATATTAAAAAATCAAAACGAAAAAAAAAAGAATTCGTTGGAAATCTTTTTTAGAGACCATATTTGCCGGAATATGACAGCGAATCGAATGATGATTTATTGAAAGTTTTACATACGGAATCGTTATTAAACGAAATCAATCCATCAAGCGTCGCACTTTTCGATCAAGCCGATGGTCATCCGCGAGGTTTACAAAAACGAGGCCGACGTTCGTTGAAAATTTGCTTTCGAAATAAAATTCATTTTTCTATTGTAGAATGTCTTTGGAAAGTCTGTAGTTGGGCACTTGATAAACGTTCGGCACGTTCATTAAATCCATCAGCTGATACATTAGCCAAACTGTTGTATTAGAGAAAAATATGCATACATTTGTTTCGTTTTGTTTTTCTCTCTCGCTCTCGATCTTTAACCAAACGTTTATTTAATCGAATGTAAAGTCAAATAAATTCATCATCGAACATCATCAACAGATTTTAGAATTTTCGGTGAAATATCTAATCACATAAATATGTTTTTATTTACACGAGTTAATCAAGAAAAAGAACAGTCAACGTTTTCGTTTTGTTGAATATTTGGATTTTTTCTTTGAAAATCTGTTTTCTAATCGATCGAATTTCTTTCGTTGATCGTCGATTAATCGATGAAATTCTTGTTCAATTACCAATCGATCCTGACGAAATTTATTTTCATATTCAATTCGAATTTGAGTCAATTGATTTTCCAAGAGATCGTGTCTTGTGAATAACTCGAGTTTTGTATCGATTATTCTCGTTGGCTGAGTTCTACGTAGAAAACGGGAGGTTTTCTTTTGTCAATTCAATGAGAAAGTTTTACTGAATTTCAGGTTGTTGACTTTCGTTTTTAACTGTCCGACGTAATGGCGATTTACTTATGCGAAGATCGGTTCCGTTTAACGATAAAATCGATGTGCGAAGAAGTTGGTCAGCGAATTGTTGATTTTCGAATTCGATCATTGCCGATTTCGAGTCGATTTCATACGAAAGAATTGTTGTTTGTTGTTCGAAATAATTTCTAAATAAAGCAAATAGAAAATATTTTTCTTTCGTTGTTTTTACTACAAAAGATCAGTTTTTGTCATTTGTTCGTTGAGACCATGAATGAAGACTTTCGTTGAATTCTTAGTTTTTATCTTTCGAAATTCGTCATTTGTAAATTCGATGAGAAGATATTTATTTTCAATAACTTTTGAAATTAAATTTTGATCGATCGATTTATAAGAATCGATAATTGAGTTCAATTGATCACGATCATCAATTGGTCCAATGTAAATCTTTCGATCAAAATTTAAACTTTCAGGTAAATCTTTATAAAGTTTAACTTCGAGCACAACCGAATCGATTCGATGACTTGAGACTTGTAAAAACAAATTCATTTCATCGATATTTTCGAATTCAACAAGGCGAGAATCTTGAATTTGATATAAACGAATTCGTCCATATCGAGAACAGTATTTGACTAAAATCTCATCATCAATTGTCGATGTATTTCGAATATAAACGCAAAGAGAACAATCTTGAATCATTTAGAATAACTGCGATTATGATACGTTGAACTTATCGATATTTTATTCGAAAGAAAAGACTAGAGGTCGCACAAAAATATAGAAAAAACAAAATAGATTTCGATGATACCGATCCGTTGTTTGTTATTTGACAATAGTTTTCACATTGTCGATCGATATCAAACCAACGTTTTCGACAGAATTGATAAATTCCTGTGATATTATTTAATTCATAATTTGCCCATCGATTTGGCGATGAACAACGAGCCAATGTCGATAAATCAATTGGCAAACGTTTCAAATCTCCATTTTCATATGACAATTCTAAATATTTCCGAAGTTGATGTTGATTTATCCAACGATTCAAATGAAAATCATTGTCGAACCAATCCAATCGAGATAATAAACGATATAAATCACCATATCGTAGATAGAACAGATCACAGTTACAATCTAACGGGTTATTCATAAGATAGAGACGACGTAATGATGGTAGTTGATGAAATGTGCAAAGATCTAATGTTTGAATCGATGTTTGAACAAGATCGATTTCAAATATCGATTGAAGAGAACAGAATGTTTGTTTTAAATCTGATTTGAATGGAAAATTATTTCGACGTAATTTAATTGTACGTAATTGTTGATTCGAAACGAAGAAAAACGGTTCAAGAGAATTCAATTCTGCGTTTTCGAAGTCTAAATATTCAAGATCGACCAACGGACGAAAGACTTGTTTCGAGAGAGGAAAATATCGGCCCAATGGATTGTTATTGAAAAGAAGAACTTTGAGATGAGTGAGTCGATTGAATGACTGAGGATGAACATCGATGATTTGATTGTCGGACAGATCGAGTAGAGTTAAATTTCGACAGAATCGAAAATTGTCCGATGAAAGAGACATGAGATGATTTTTATGCAAGATCAATGTTTCGAGTTGATCGAGACCTTTGAACTGATCGGCTGAGAGACTGGTTAACCGATTCGAACTCAAATCGAGAACGCGTAGTCGAGGAAGATTAATAAGAAAGAAATTCGAATTGAATTGATTATTTCGCAGATTGAGATTGACTAATGTCGATGAAATCGGTTGAAATACGTCGTTGGGCAGAGACGAGAGAGAATTCAATGACAAAACAAGAGTTTTTATTGGATATAGACAATTTTGAAATGTATCTGCATCGAGCGTTTCAATGCCGAGATGTTCTAAATCGATTGTTTCGTCAATCGATGATGCGAATGAATCGAAAATTTCCGATGTTAAATGCGGAATTTTCAATGAAGATTCCTTGATTAACTTGCAACTTGTTTGACAAACAATCAGAATCAAGAACAAAACCGCACAAATCGATCGCATCTGTTCGCTAGCAGATAAAAAAAAAGGCAAATGTCGATACACATTCCTCTCTCTTTATTGTTATCATTCAATCAGACAGAAATTCACTCCGCTCAAATGACGTGTTGACATCTCGTAAGTCATCAGCATTCTTCAATTAGAACTATCAATCTTCATTAGATTTCAATTTGTTTATCTATTGTTTTGTTTTTATTTTTCTATAACAAAAAAAATCACATGGATGGTTTTTTTTCTTTCTTTGTTTTCTGCTTAAACGAAGTGATTGGCTTTCGATGCACTTAGATCGACTAAACGCCAAGCAGCTAACGGATCGAGAATCGTCGGATCACGACCAAGTGCAAAGATATAATTGATTCGATTGATTTGTTCCTTCAAACGAGAAAATCTCATTCTCCAACTAAAGCATTTTCAATGTTCAACTTACAGGATCGCCTTCGACGAGTTTTCCTTTCGCATCGGCAATGTAAGCTATCTGTTGAGCTTGAAAATTGACGACAAGAACCGGTCCCATTTCCATAATTTTCGCGGCAACAAGCTAAAGATTCTTTTCGTGAACTAAGATCTTCAAATGAATTCTCTTTACTTCGACATCGCCGACATCGATGATCTTCAAATGATATTTATAATTCAGTGCTTTCGATGTTGTAATTGGATGAATAAGTACGTTATAAACCTTGAAGGAAAAAAAACCGAATAACAAAAACCAAAGATTTTCGTTCACATACGGCTTCCGTACACCAGTCTCTCAAAATTTCCAATTCATCTCTCGCTAAAGACTAAAAAAACCAAATTTATAGTTTTTCTTCGAAATTTATCAATTTACTTCGAAGATATTCGGAATAACATCATATTGAACTAGACGTAGAAATCGTGTAACATCAAAATTTGGATCAACTCGACAGATTTCCGTAAGAGCTTCGCTCATTTCCGATTGACTAAATATCGATGCTAAAGAAAAAAACGTTCGATATCAATCGATTTTCATCGACAAAAGTCTCTTTACAAAATGCTCCTGATATTTTATCCGTAAATGTACGTGCAACACGCACGGCTAGATGATCACTTTCATCGTACTTCGATTTCAGATCGAACAATTCTACGAAACAAAACGAAAATCAACAGATTTTGTCATTTTTTCTTCGACTGACTGTTTAGATAAGTGCTGTTATCTTTGAAATTCTGCCAACTTTGATACCATTGAGAATCTTTATGAACGGCAATTGTTTGCGTTTCACTAAATTCATCATCAAATAATCTCGCATGATTTTGATAGTAAAAACCTACGTATCAGCAGTAAAAACTTTCTCTTTTTGAAGTGTTTCAGTGTCGGATCGTTTCCGTAGAACAGTCGGAGGACGATAACCTAACTGTCTCGACAATTTTGTTGCATCGCTAACTTCGTCTTTGATCGTGCTTAAACGCTAAACAAAAAAAAAACATCGAAATCAAACAAAGAATTTCGACTTGTTTTCAGCATACTTCGGAAACTTTCTTAAACGCCGCTGTATCAGTAATATGACTGGTGGTTTCCGAGAGTTTTTCAGCAGCTTTTTGTGCTTGTTTACCGAATTCACTGCCGAGATCAGACGCTTTTTTCAGCACATCACTCTGAAAGATAAAATCTTAATACGTTGAAATCAAATCGATTTGAATGTCGTTCTACTTCTTTAACTTTGTCACCAAATTCTCCGATTTTTTCTCGGAAAACTTGAGAACTTTTCATTGTTTCACGTTCTAAACTTTTCTAAAAGTCATACGAACAATAATGACGTGTATTTATTGATTTTCTTCTTACATATTTATCTCTTGCTTCTTTCAGCGCATCACTATCTTCTAATTTCTTGGCTTGATCACGAAATTTTTTAATATTATCCTAAAAAAACGAAATTCAATCGAAATCTTTTGATGTTTTGTTTTCATACTTTAATATCTTTATTTTTATTGAATTCTTCTTTGATATTATCCATCAATGAACCAAAAAACCCTTTTGGTTGCGAAGCATTTCCTCGTTTCTGCAAAATTGACATAGCAAAACTTATTTCAAACAAAGATTACGTTTCGATTTTACTGAGAGAAACAATGGATCATGATAAATGAAAACTTTCGGTCGAAGTAAAGTTTGCTGAGATTGATTTGAATTCTGATTGAATGTTGATGTTTGTTGAATTGAATAACTTCGATAGATCGGCGATGCTGAACGAACATTATTGATCGTTGAAGCTTTCGATGAAAGTGTCTGAAAACAAAACGAAAATCCTATTCGAAGAATGTATTTCAATTTCAATTTACAATTAAATTCGGTACACATTTCGACGCAGTCGTAAGAACTTTAGCCATTGATTGAATGGAAATCTAAAATGAGAAGATAGTCTCGAGACAAGTTCGATTTCATCAGCTTTTCTAGGTCGAATGACTCATTAAAGATCGATGTTTGAGAAAATTTATTCGAATCAGAATCTAGTTTCTTCGTAATATATAAGAGCTTTTTATGGGTGGATTATGTAACCAATGAGAAGTGTTCGTTTTTCGAACCAATGGCATTTCTTCGATAGAAACTTCTTATTTTCTCTTTTTCTTTTAAAATATATTTGATTTGATTTAGCTCGAATTGATCAAAGAGATTTTATTTCTCCCGAGAAAAAAAAAGAAATACAACGAATAATAAATTGAACAGATCATATTTTTGCCCATTTTTTTCTTTGAAATTCATTCTCCGAAGAATAGATTTATATACAGAAGAGAGTTGATTTAACTTCGTAGATCGATAATTTGACATTGCAAACCAGGATCATAAGATGTATGAGATGAAACCACGTACAATGCAGGATTATTGACATGTTCATGAAATCCAGACTTTTTACATGTGGATATAACAGAAATACCCGTGTCCGGCGTGAGAGAAAATATAGCCGTACTAAAAAATAATTTCAATTTGTCAACAAACGAGAATTCTTTTTCTTTTTACTCGTTAAATTTTGGACTGATAACAATTGCAATAGCTTCTTGCATTAACATTTGATAGGGTAGATGCGTATGAAGATCAACACTGGACAAAAATGCTGTTTGAGTTGGATGTGTCTATATAAGACAGAAAATACGTAAAACGTTGATAAATAATTGTGAAATACGTACATGAATCCATCCGAGTGTGATTAAATTATGAGTTGAAATGAATTCCACGACTTCTTCTTCTTTTTCCGTATCACAAGAATCTATTTTTGAATTCAACGAGATTGTCTTCGAGAGAAGAAAAAAAATCGATGTGATTCTTTCTACCTGGTCCACCGTTTTGTTTGGGAACGATGATATGTGTTATTGCATATTGATTATTGTCTTTCTATTTGATTTTAAAACAAAAAGAAATCCTCAGATTTATCTTCGAACAAACGATTTACTCGATAACCAGCGAGAATACCGCAAGTTTCGATGCTTTGCGCTAAACAAAATAAATGATTCACAAAGTTTCTTCTTTAAATTCGACAAAAACCTGTATTTCGTTGTGCAGTTTGAAGGAATTTCGACGTAATATCACTGGGAACGGCAATCCGACGGAATGAACCCATGCCAGTATTGATCGTTGCTAATAAATCGATTGAAATGCGACGAAGTGTTTTCTTTTCTCAAGAGATTTACCTGTCGGTTTTTGCGATCGATCATAAGTCGGTCTGAAAAATGGAAATCATTAAACATGTTCAATGAAAAATAGAAATTCACTTGGCAGGTTCAGCAGACACTCGAGCAGAAGCAATCGTTGGCGATTGAACGAATTGTGCTTTGAGTTGTTCGAAAGCAGCTTCATTTTCCTGTCGAATACTAAAGCAAATTTCGATTATTGTTTTAGTATCAAATGATTTCTACTTCTTTGAATCTTGATTTACAGCAATTGCATCAGAGATTTTTAGATTATCTTCAACTTGTGCTGCTTTCTAATTCAAAAAAACAAAAAGAAACAGAATCAATTCGTTTGGTAAAATCAGTCAAATGACTTGTTTTTCTTCGAATTCACGCGCATATTTTTCGATTAATTTCACTTTTAATTCTTCAGCTCTTGGCAAAGCTTTGCTTCGCATAATCTAATCACACAATTAACTTGAAATTAATCAAAACGAACATTATTGTCTTTTACTTCTTTGACACGTTCTCGTTCGTTAACCGAAACATTTGCGAAATCCGGATGGAATTTTTTCAATTCTTCAACAAATAATCTTCAACACAAAACAATCAGTTTTCATCAACAAAATAATATTTATGTTTTCTTTTTACGTTATATATCTCGAATAGAGAATAAAACTTTGTTCATATTGATTCGTTCGATAGTAATGTTCGGCTTCATCAATAAGATTATTCGATGTTTTATAGTAAAAACTAATCGGTGTCGACGAACGTATCGGTATTCGACATTGATTTTCAAGTAATGAATGAACTTTATCTCGAGCTAGTTTATTGGCATCATCGGATAAAGTCATCATTGATCTGTAAAACAACAACAAAAACAGAAAAGATTTCGTTTTTATGTCGATTAAAACGTTACAAAGAAAAAAAAGAACGTCGTCGCAATCGATTTTAGTCTGACGAATTGCGACGTAGTCATTGATTCTTCGCGATAGATGTCAATAGAAAATCAACATGTATGCAAAGAAAAGAACAAACGATTTCTTATTTTGCTATTGGTTTTTTGATTTGTTACGGTTTTTACATCATGATCATCTGATTTCTTATCCAAATGAGTCAGTTAACCTTTTTGCTCGCTTGTCGAACATCTCGAATCCAGAACTATATGTCTGACGTCAATTGTCACATGTTTTTGTCGAAAACAGACATTTTCTTTCTTGTTGTTTATCATTTAGATAAATAATCATAACGTGGAAAGTTTTTTCCTTCTCTTGTTTGCTTTGATTTATATGAGATATGAATTTTGCCGCAGGTATCGAAGCACATTCGACTATGGATTCACCGTCAACGCGGCCACGTCAGCGACGAACAACAACAACAACAAATCAAAACGAAAGACCAAATGAAAGAAGTTCGCAAAAAGCTCAAAAGCAAAAATTAAAAAATGAAATCGAAAAAATCGTCCTATGGAGACAACCATTGAATACGATTCAATTTGCCATCGCTGAAATCTTCTATTTAATTCATCATAATTTAAAATATTTGATAACCTATCGAAAAACATTGATTTCATCAATTCTTGTCCTATGTCTTTCAATATTTGTTTACAAAACCGAAGGCTCACATCAGCAAAGTATTCAAACAATCGAACATTTAATTCTATGGATTTTATATTGGCTCGGTCTTGGCATTGCCTCATCAATCGGTCTCGGAACTGGTCTACATACGTTCCTCTTATATTTGGGTCCATTTATTGCTCAAGTGACCTTGGCAGCTTATGAATGTGGATCGATTAAATTTCCTCGTCCACCGTATCCAAACGAAATCATTTGTCCAGCATCGTCATTGTCCAATGATTCACTGACGACCAATCTTCTCAATCCAACTGCTCCGATATCATTTTGGAATATTCTTTGGAAAGTTAAATTAGAAGCTTTCTTCTGGGGTTTAGGCACTGCCTTCGGTGAATTGCCACCGTATTTTATGGCGCGTGCAGCACGTCTCGGCACAAGCGACGATGATGAAGAAGACGAAGAACTCGTCGAATTCGAGCAGTTGCTAATCAATGCTCAAGTACATCAATCACGAAATTTATCACTTTTCGAACGTTTACGTTATCTTGTCTATTGTTTAATTCAACGTGTTGGTTTCTTTGGCATTTTACTTTGCGCAAGTATACCAAATCCTCTATTCGATCTAGCCGGTATCACATGCGGCTATTTTCTTATATCGTTTTGGCGTTTTTTCTTTGCAACAATCATTGGCAAAGCGTTAATTAAAATGAGTATTCAAACAATATTCATTATTTTCTTATTTAGTGAACATCACGTCGAACGAATCATTCGTTTGATCAAATACGTACCGCATTACGGTCAATTATTGCAAACGCCATTCAAAGATTGGTTAAAAGAACAAAAAGGTAAAATGCATCGAAAACTCGGCGATAATAGTTCGATTCATGTGGCGAATGTTTCGTTATTATCGAAGATATTCAATTATTTTGTTGCGGCGATGATCGGATATTTTATTATCTCGATTATAAACTCATTGGCACAACGCTATTATAAGCGAACACGTACCACGGAATGTAAATGAACAATCAGAAGCATAACTGTGAAAATCGATCATCATTGTCCTTTGTTTTTAACAACGATTCGTATATATTTTTTGTTTTGTTTTTCTTTTGCAAAATGTTTACTTTTTCATCAGGGATGCGAAGAGTTAAGGAATTACTTTATACATATATATTAACAAAAAAAACAGAATAAATTAATTGAAAGAATTCACTCGTCAGAATTGTCCGAAAATGTTGTACAACTATTTCATAACTGCACGCCCGCAAAAGTTCTTGTACGTTCGCGCTGGATTTGCCCTTGAATTGATGTGGGTGTTAAATAGTTGCACGGAGTTTGTGGCTAATCTAACTGTAAAAAAGGAAAGAAAGTACAATTGAAGTAGTCTACATCATGAAAATCATCGTGAATAATTTGAGATGAAAAGAAAAACATGATTTTAACTTATATCTGGCAAAAATTTTATTATTTTTTAATATCAAGAGATTTGAAAAGAATAACAAAACAAAAGAATTTCAGTTTAGATTGTCATTAATTGTTCAATGAATTTTATTCTTCCTCTATTCATGACAATATCGTGTCAATTCAGAAATATTACAGAAATTTTCACAACAGGATTCTGTTATAACACGTTTTCGTCGATCGCTCAAATCGTCGAAATAATCCAACGGTTGATCGCGTTTAAAATTCATAACTAAATTCGTGTCTTTATGTTTTTCGACGACTCGACAAACGACACTTA
>Ga0209935_1003746_pt1 | contig 15074 bp, 24 predicted proteins | sample ThiBio_1000_plan_2_FD_183958 | JGI IMG/M metagenome (GOLD analysis project Ga0209935, IMG submission 183958) | Wastewater bioreactor microbial communities from Cape Town, South Africa - Thiocy_cont_1000_plan (SPAdes) | ecosystem: Engineered > Bioreactor > Thiocyanate-remediating >... | reverse complement strand
CAGCAGCAGCGCAATGATGATCTGCTTGAAGCAGCGAAGCATGGCTCGCTGGAAGACATCCGATCCCTTCTCGAGGGACGTGCCCATGTCAACGCTCGTGACTACAACAACAGCACACCACTCCACTATGCATCGTCAAGTGGCCATCATCAATGCGTCGAGCTGCTGCTTGATCGACAAGCCGATATCAGTGCTCGTGGATACAACAACAACACGCCTCTCTACTATGCAGCGTCGAATGGCTACCATCAATGCATCGAGGTCCTTCTCGATCGACGCGCCGATATCAACTTGTGCAATGGCTACTTTGAGACGCCTCTCCATCTTGCATCATCGAATGGCCACTTTCAATGCATTGAGGTTCTTCTTGATCGACATGCCGATATCAGTGCTCGTGACCGTAACGATGACACGCCTCTCCATCTTGCATCATCGAAAGGCCACCTTCAATGCATTGAGGTTCTTCTTGATCGTGGCGCCACCATCGATGCTCGTAATCGCAACGAATATACGCCTCTCCATCTTGCGGCATGGAGAGGCCACGGCGTCGAGCTCCTGCTTGACCGCCAAGCCGATGTCAACGCTCGAGATTCCGGCAACAAAACGCCTCTCCATCTTGCGTCGTCGCATGGCCATCGTGAATACGTCCAGTGCGCAGAGCTTCTTCTCGATCGACATGCCGATATCAATGCTCAAGACAAATGCAATTGCTCACCTCTCCATCTCGCAGCAGCGAGGGGCCATCTTCAATGCGTCGAGTTCCTGCTTGATCGTGGCGCCGACAGATCCCTCATCAATGTGCGTGTGACTCACGAATCCACCAAGTTTACGTCTTGTGTGAGCCACAGCGCACCATTCTCACTTGTCGATATTACTTCAGAACACTGGCCTTACTGCTGCACAGGCCACCAACAATTCAAAGATTGCGGCATTGATTCAAAGCTATGGTACATACGCACGCACACATCATTCACATTCATGCATCGAATCGAATAGAAGATATTTACTCGATTGGAATGACGTGGATCTTGGTTTGCACTTGTATTCGATGGATTTCTGGAACGCAACACAAAGAGTACCGATGGAGCATCGAGCGACACAGCCGTGTTCCCAAGGCCGTCAAGGAGATCGTGCTCACGATGACGATGATTCGATCGATTGCATCATGGTCGTCGATCTCGCTCCTTCCGAACGAACTCTTGTTCTTGATCCTTGAGCATCTCGACTTTGATGCGATTGTTCGAGTCGCTCCTGAGCGATCTCAAAAACAGCAGCCTTCGCGAGACGACGGAAAGAACAAGAACAAGAAGAAGTGCCTCATGATGTGAGCAGCATATGATGCACACATCTGTGACACACACACACACAAGAGCGAGATGCTTGGTTCGCTCGTCACATCAATGAAGCATCACTCGACCATTCTCGCTGACCAACTCTCCAGCTCACTGACTCACTGAGTCATTGACTCACTGACATACTCACTCATTGTAAATGGAATACACGAGTCGTGGATTGGATGGAGGATGGTGGAATGGCTCTCGATCGAGGTTGTTGTTTGGTTGCTCGCTCTCGCTCACACCCACTCCACTCCATCATCATGAGCACACCAACACCAACACCACCAACAACAACATCATCAAAACCAATATCACACATCACACGACAAGGCAAGGCACTTTGGAACCGAGCTCGTCAAGGTCGACATGATCTCATCGCTCGTTCGGTGCTGTATGGCGCCCCGATCGACTGGCAGGGATCGCGTGGCACCACGCCGTTGCACATTGCGATCGAGACCTCACGTAAGCATCCCGACGAGGCAATGGCGACCGTCGTGTCGTTGTTGGAGCTCAAGGCCAATGTATCGAGCGTCAATCACATGGGTCAGACGCCATTGTTCACTGCGTGCTCGGTCGGCAACCATGCGATCATGATGCTGTTGCTGCGACACACGGGCATCTTCGACGTCGAGCGAACGGCCGTCCAATGCGAGACACTGATGCATGCTGCCGCTCGTGGCGGCAATCTCGAGGTCGTTCGTGAGCTGCTACAACATGGCGCCTCGGTCAATGCCACCACGGCCACTGGCCACACTCCGCTCTTGATCGCGTGTGCCGGTTCTCACACCGAGATTGCGAGATCGTTGCTCGAGCATCGAGCTGATGTCAACGCCTCGGCTGCCACCGTGACGCCAGTGTTTCAAGTGCTCGTGGATGCGACCGACAACGTCGAGTTGATGTCGATACTGCTCGATCATGGCGCTGATCTCAACCTCCACAATCGATCGCTCACGTGGCATTTCTCGTTCGCATGTCGCGCAAGTCCCAAGATCGCCCGAGTGCTCCTCGATCGAGGAGCCGACATTCACGGCGCGAGCAATTACTCTCCTCCGATCGTCGTGGCTCCCATGTCAGGCGACATTGAGCTCATCGATGTGCTGCTCGAACGCAAGGCCGATCTCCACACCGAATCCAAGGTCGGGCCGTACTGGGGCACGCCGCTCGCCATGGCGGCAGCCGCGGGCAAACCTCTGGCCGTATCGCACCTCCTTGCTCTAGGAGCTCGGCTGCACTCGACCGTTCCTCCTCTGGCGTACGCCATCTCGACGCAACATTACGAGCAGTACCCCAACGTTTCTCGGTTCAACTCCAAGGAGGAGGATCTTTGTCAAGCGATATCAATGTTGATCGAGGCTCGGTCGGACGTCAACGGGCTCTCGCTCGAGCGCACTCCTCTCTTGTACCGTGCCGCCGGGTATCTGCCGACCCGAGTGATCGAGATCCTCCTCGATGCCAAGGCCAACGTCGACGCGACCGGCAATTGGGATCGAACGCCGCTGTACGAGGCCGCGTATTGGGACCGGATCGAAACGGTTAAGCTGTTGCTGGCTCGCAGAGCCAATCCGAACCACTTGAGCCACGACGGCCAATCGCCATTGCATTTTGCAGTGACACGCGGTTCGCTGCCGGGCGCCAAGTTGCTGATCGACGCCCATGCCGACGTCAATGCCTGTGCTCGACAATCGCGCCTCGGGCCAATCCATCAGGCGCTCTCATCGGACCGACCCGAACTCGTCGAGCTCTTGCTCTCGCGCAAGGCCAGCCCCAATCTCATTGGACCGATCGGTCCGCCATTGCACAGTGCCTGCAGCGAGCGGGCAGTGATGCTGCTTCTCAACTATCGAGCCGACATTGATGCCAGATCATCGTCGAGCGGCGACACTGCATTGCACTCTGCTGCATTGTATGGGCGCGTGGCGGTGTTCCAAGCGCTCATTGCTGCCGGAGCCGATCCATTGATTGTGAATGTACGAATAGATGCAAGTACTGATGGATGTAGAGCGTAGGTGCGACAGATTCATTCACTCGATGACTGATTGGATGATGTATTACAGAACAAGTATCAAACACCAATGGAGTTGGCGCACCCAACAGTTCGAGACAGCCTCAGGCCATTCGATTTCGAGTGGAACGTATCGATTCATCGGTACACGCTGCAACCGTTCCAACAAGCCGTCAAGACCTTGATGATGATTCGCAACTACGAGCATCGCTCGACCTTCTCGTTGCTTCCCAACGAGTTGTTGTTCATCATATTCGATCACTTGTTATACGCCGAGCGAGAAGCACAGCGTGAGGGCAAGCGAACCTCTCGTCTTGCGAGTGCATGTTGTTGTTCGTAACGTATCATACGTCCATTCAGTCAGCTGCACCATGACGGTACTCATTACACTCTTCAACTCCATGACTACTATCTCGATCACACTTCTTGCACGAAACTCACCGTATATAAACCATTACTTGTAACTAGAATCACTTGATCAGCAAGCTCTCTCTATCTATCCATCAATTCAACGTTCCCTTTCTTATTGGTTAACAGTAGATTGTGGATAACGAACAATAACGAATCGAATCGAGGCACAGACAGAGAGCGAGAGAGGCTTCCAATCTACTACATCAATGGCGGCACCGAAGCAGGAGCCTTGCGGTAGTTGAAGCGCGACTGATACGCATATGCATATCGAATGAGTCGCGCCTCACTCCATGCATGGCTCGTGATCGTCATGCCGAGCGGCACTCCCTCGCTCGTGAATCCCGTCTGGAACACCAAGGCTGGCAAGCCGCTCAAGGCCGAGAACAACGAGTACGACATCCATCCAGGCCCTGGATTGACGCCGAGCTTCAACGGTGCCTGGTTCGAAGGCGGATAGATGATGGCATCAAGCTTGTAGTACTCGAGCATCCACTCAAAGAAGCGTGCCACTTGTTGGTTGGTCTCGCTATTGATTGTCAAAGCAAATATACGTGAGTTCGTGAGTTTGTGAGTTCGTGAGTTCGTGAGGCTATAGCTGCTAGATCTTCGTACTGATACTTGATACAACCAGGAGCAGGTATACCAGTACAGTTCGGGTTGGCTTGTGCGAGAATCGTCGATACAATGTCGATAGCTTGAGGTTGTTCGTTTGGAATGGCTTGCATCGCAGCCAGCATCTGCTTGGCGCTCTTGATGGGCGAGCTTGCCGTAGTTCGTGTTTCTGCTCCGATGGATGGATAGCGTGTGGCAGTTAGATACGTGTCACTAGTACTGCTGATAGATAGACGACGACGTACGAAAGTAGTAGTCCCATGAGCTGCGTTCCTCGGCTTGCGCACAGCGAAATGGCTCGGGGTCGATCGTGTTGTACGTCATGAAGGGCAAGAAGAACGACACGTTCGGATACACAAGAGTCACAGACGCTCCGAGCTGTGCAAACTCTTGTGCCACTCGCTTGGTTTGCTCGACAATCTTGAATGGCATGCGAGAGTGAGTGATCGATTCGTCTGACAATGAAATGGAATGTACAATCGAGTCATGGGTCGAGCACGTACGAGTGGACTGGGAATGAGCGACACGTTGAATGGTCCGGTCTGTGCCATGAGGGTTGATTGCAACACTCCAATACGTGCTCCTTGAAGAGCCTTCGTGCTCAACATCGAAGAGTATGGTACGGAAGGTCGAGCCCAAGTGCTGCCAGCATCAATCACCTACAAATGATCGTGTGTGAGCGAGCGAGATCGAGCGAGATCGATCATGAGGTAGCACGCATTCTCGCATGGAATGGATCGCGTACATCCATCACACGAGCCAGATCCTCGACCGTTCGAGTCATTGGGCCAGCGACATCTTGCCAATCAAGCAACGGGAACACTCCGATGCTGCTGATCAAGCCTTGGGTCGATCGCAATCCAACGAGATTCTGCACACTCGATGGATTCTGGATCGAGCCGTTGGTATCTGATCCGATGCCAATGACAGCGTACGAGGCAGCGATCGCCGTTCCCGTTCCTATTCACACAAGGCGAGCGATCATCAATGTAATGTACGCGACAGGTGCTCACGTTGTCACGCGGCCAGATACCTCCACTCGAGCCCATGGGAGTGTAGGCAAAGTTGTAGGCATTCAACGTCTGTCCACCGAGCGAGCTGTTGGTGTTCATGCCATCGAACGCGAGCTCGGCCATGTTGACCTTGGCGATCACGATCGCTCCAGCGTCGGTGAGACGCTTCAGCAACAAGGCGGGCGAGGTCGGGTAGGTAGTATTCAAGGCGATGGACGCGGCGGCCGTCGGATATCCCGGCATGTCGATGTTGTCCTTGAGCGCCACGGGCACACAGAACAAGCTGCGTCCCTGACGACCGGCCTTGTCGAGCTGCTGCGCCTGTGCGATGGCCTGTTGATTCAACGCAATGATGGCGTTGAGCTTGGGCCCTTGCTGATCGTACGCCGCGATACGATCGAGGAACAACTGAATCACTTGCTGACACGTGAGACGACCCGAGTCGATCTCGGCTTCGATCTGTGCGATCGTTGCTTCGGCGGCATTGAACGCCGTCACCGAATGGAAGAGCGCGACCAGCGACACGCTCACGAGCACGAGGACCACCACAAACGAGTAGCGAGTCATTTGCGTTGGTGAGGCCTTGGTGAGGCACACGACAACAAGGAGTGCGAGAGAGTGCGGTGCGTGCAGCAGGGCAATGAACGAAATGAAGCGATGGACGTTCGACGCGCCGTTACGGATCGCTCGCACCAGCGGAACTTTCCTACGCAACCGACCGAATGTTCCACGAGGAACTTTCCACCTTTATCCCCTGTCGTTGTGTGCGGCCTTCCGGAGTACAGCAACGCCCACCACCCTCGTTGTTGGCGTGGCGTTAATCAATCATTGAGACGTGGAGACGTGCGCTCGCACAGGCGGCGGGATCGAGAGAGAGTGAGGGTGCTGCTGGAGCTGGCACAAGTGCTGTCGTAAAAGCAGTCACCAATCGAAATGGTGGTTCTTTGTTGATTGCTGATTGTTTGAGCAGTGCCCAAGGAGCTGGCGCAGTACAAGAGCCGGGAATCCAACAAATGGTCACTGTGTAGGGCAGCCCACCCCACCACTGCCACCCGCCAAATAGTGCGACTTCGGATTCTCGGCGTAGCCCTTCATCCGAAGCGCCTCGTCGCTGTCGGGGCCCACGGCTATTGCGTAGTTCTCGTAAGCCTTCCATGCCCACTCGCTGGCCTCTTCCAGGTCTCCGGCCGAGAGACAGCCCTGCACGGCGTCGTATTGCACCGCTGCGATCGTCGCCGGGTCGATCATCTCGGTGTCCATCAAGGAAACGAGATCGGTCACCAACTTGACGCCCTTGCGACCACGACCCGCGGCGATTGTGCGGTAGATCTCATCGTGGAGCGACTTCATCCTGAGACGATTGCGATCGCTCGCTCGTCGGCCAGCTTCGTCGAGCGTACACAGATCGCATGTGCAATCGAACGAGTACACTCTGTGCAGGTACTGTTGCCGCTCTTGGACCGTCATGAACTGGTCCCGGATGTACGACACCGTGATCTCGGTACCGACGGGAATGTCCTGCACGGCATACACTGACTCGATTTGGTTCGAGTCGCTCCACGAGAAGATGGCGTTCGATCGGCACGAGTGGTTGAAGCGAGAGATCGTCAAGAACAGCCCGTTCTCGGTCGCGTCGGAGCCCAGTCCGAAGCAATTGGTTACGAAGATACCAATGAGCGACTTGCCAGCGAGTAGGCCGCGCTTCGAGTTGTCGGCCAGCTCCATGATGGCTGCTTGTTGCTCAGGCGGCAAGCGCGTGAACTCGCGGTTCAGCTCCTCGATCTCACGCGCGCCAGCAACGGCAATGCCGGGTCTGCGAAGCACAGGCCTCTCCTTGAGAATGAGTTCGCCGCGAGCGATTGCTCGCGTTGCGACAAGCCCCTTGCCCTTGCCGACGACGTCCTCCAGCCGCACTGGCCAACAGCACGACTTGTGCCTCGGCCAATCAGCTACTTGGCATTCGCGGCCGCAATACCGAACCGCCCGGCATTTGGAGCAGAGACTCCTTGCAGCCGGGGCAGAGCAACGCGAACAAGCTTGCGAGTTCATCGTGGTGGCAAATCACGGCGGAAAAGATGGCAATGAGGATTGGCTCGACGACAAGAACGAGAGGGCTGATGACGAGCGACTACGGGAGGCCGTATTGATGGACGTCCTACAAAATCGATCCAGCGCAAGGAACAGGCCGAACTCTCTGGGCTCCCAAAGGAAAATATGAAGCAGCCAGCAGAATCGATAATGTCAATCCAATCATCCAGTCGTGTGGATGTATGTGGCCTCTCACAAACTGCAGCAATCATTGAGGAAGGATGATCGAGCCAGCCAGCCAGCCAGCCAGTCAGCCTCAGCAGGCATCGGGGTCGAGAGGCGGTCTCTCGCGCTCGTTGTTCTTGTTGTTCCTCGTCCTTCGCTCATCAACGCCATCCTCATCCTCATCATCATCGACCCCCGCTCCTCCTGCAGCTTCGTCACGTCGCCCGAACTCGTTGGGCACTGTCGTTGCTGTCGACCTCTGGCACAATGGCATCACAACGAAAGCTCGACCGGAATCTCCTTCGCGCAGCCAGGCAAGGCGCATTGAACGACATCCAAGCTCTCGTTGATCGACGCGCCGACGTCAATGCTCGTGCTCCCGACAACTGTACACCTCTCCATCTTGCAGCAGCGAATGGCCGCCATCAATGCATCGAGCCCCTTCTTGATCTTAACGCCGATATCAACGCTGCCGATTCGCTACGGAACAAGGCCCTCAACCTTGCGTCGGCCAAGGGCTTCCTGGACTGCGTCGCGATCCTGCTTGCTCGACGCGCTGACGTCAACGCAAGCGACCTCATCAAGTACACACCGCTACACTCTGCATCGCTCAATGGTCACCAACAATGTGTCGATCTCCTTCTTGCGCAACATGCCGATATCAACGCTCTCGACTCGCGAGGCAGTACACCTCTCCATCTTGCATCAGCCAATGGCCACCATCAATGCATCGAGCTCCTCCTTGATCGAAACGCCGATATCAACCCTCTCGGTTCGCGAGGCAGTACACCCCTCCACCTTGCATCAGCCGATGGCCACCATCAATGCATCGAGCTTCTCCTTGATCGAAACGCTGATATCAATTTTGCTGGTCGCGACCAGAATACACCCCTCCACCTTGCATCAGCCGATGGCCACCAACAATGCATCGAGCTTCTTCTTGATCGAAACGCCGACATCAACGCTCTCGATTCGCAAGGACAAACACCTCTCCATGCTGCATCTTTGAATGGCCACCATCAATGCGTGGAACTTCTTCTTGAGCGCCATGCCGACATCAACGCCCTCACTTCCAACAAGTACACGCCGCTGCATCTCGCACTCCACAATGGCCGCCATCAATGCGTCGCGCTGCTTCTCTGCAGGAACGCCCAATACACCCCCTCGATCTTCATCAACACCACACCGCTTCACTACATGTCGGAGTACGGTTATCGCCAATGCGTGGAGCTCCTTCTCGATCAACAAGCCGACATCCATTCACATGCTTACGACAAGAAGACGCCTCTCCATCTTGCATCGATGCATGGCCGTCATCCATGCGTGGAGCTCCTTCTCGATCGCCAAGCCGACATCCATGCTCGCGACTTCAACAAGAATACGCCTCTCCATCTTGCGTCGACGAACGGCCATCATCCATGCGTGGAGCTCCTTCTTGATCGACATGCCGACATCCATTCACATGCTCACGACAAGAAGGCGCCTCTCCATCTCGCATCGATGAATGGCCACCATCAATGCGTGGAGCTCCTTCTCGATCGACAAGCCGACATCCATGCTCGCGACCTCAACGAGAATACACCTCTCCATCTCGCAGCCGAGAAAGCTCATCGTCAATGCATCGAGACTCTCATTGATCGACACGCCGATGTCAACGCTTTCACGAGATTGAACCAAACTCCTCTCCATCTCGCAGCTCCGAATAGCTGCCTGATGCATATCCAAATCCTCATGGATCGTGGCGCTGACGCATCCTTGATCGATGTGCGTGCTCAGCATCACCACCATTCCTCTCTCTCTCTCTCTCTCTCTCTCTCTCTCTCTCTCATCGATTGTGCGTGTGAGAGTGACTTTCGTTCTGATCAAACTCATCCATCAACATCACCTTCCAGAACGACGGTCGAACGCCTGAGCAGTGCGCCAGGTATTCAGGCACAAAACGTCTGATTCGAGATCACAGTACGCTGCTCACTCACTCACACGTGCATTTCGATGAGTGCTCCATCGAGTCCCCATCTGATTCTCACACCACGTTGGATGATTGTGAAGAATATCATCGATGGAGCATCGAGCGACATCAACAATCTCCCAAGGTCATCAGGGACTTCATCTTCACGATGACGATGATTCGATCGATTGCGATGTGGTCGTCGATCTCTCTTCTTCCGAACGAGCTGTTGTTCTTGATCTTTGAGGAGCTTGACATCGATGCGATGATGCGTGGTGAAAGTATGCGCCGTCAACACCAAGAACGAATGCGGCAAAGGCAACAGCGACAGCGAAGCCGAGATCGCAAGGGGCAACGAGAGCGAACACCAGCTCATGAATCAGATCAAGATCAAGAGCCAGAGCCAGCTCAAGATCAAGAGGCAGATCGAGAGCCAGATCAAGAGCCAGATCGAGAGCCAGCTCAAGAGCCAGAGCAACGAGAGCAACAGCTGGTGTCTCAGGGCGAAGATCAATATCAAGAAGGCGATGCAACCGCGGACCAAGTGGCTGCCAAGCACAAGAAGAAGTGCCTTGTGATGTGAGCGACGCTTGGGTCGGTCATGTCAATTCATAGCACTCACTCACTCGCTCACTCGCTCACTCACTCACTCACTCACGATATCTCACTCACGATATCTCACTCACGATATCTCACTCACGATATCTCACTCACGATATCTCACTCACGATATCTCACTCACGATATCTCACTCACTCACGATATCTCACTCACTCACTCACGATATCTCACTCACTCACTCACTCACTCACTCACTCACTCACTCACGATATCTCACTCACTCACGATATCTCACTCACTCACTCACTCACTCACTCACGATATCTCACTCACTCACTCACTCACTCACTCACTCACGATATCTCACTCACTCACTCACCAACGCATGCTCACGCACACAATAACATCCACCCAAGAACAACAGTAACAGTGACTACTACACCCATCGAAGAAGCAATACTGTCATTGGCAGTCATTGAGAATGAAGCAAGCAGCAGGATACATGATGTCAATCCAATCATCCAGTCGTGTGGATGTATGTGGTCTCTCACAAACTGCAGCAATCATTGAGGAAGGATGATCGAGCCAGCCAGCCAGCCAGCCAGTCAGCCAGCCAGCCAGTCAGCCAGCCAGTCAGCCAGCCAGCCAGCCAGCCAGCCTCAGCATCAGGCAACGGGGTTTGAGAGGCGGTCTCTCTCGCTCGCTGTTCTTGTTGTTCCTCGTCCTTCGCTCATCAACGCCATCCTCATCCTCATCATCATCGACCCCCGCTCCTCCTGCAGCTTCGTCACGTCGCTCGACACTTCGTTGGGCACTGTCGATTGCTTTCGACCTCTGGCACAATGGCATCACAACGAAAGCTCGACGAGGATCTCCTTCGCGCAGCCAGGCAAGGCGCATTGAACGACATCCAAGCTCTCGTTGATCGACGCGCCGACGTCAATGCTCGTGCTCCCGACAACTGTACACCTCTCCATCTTGCAGCAGCGAATGGCCGCCATCAATGCATCGAGCCCCTTCTTGATCTTAACGCCGATATCAACGCTGCCGATTCGCTACGGAACAAGGCCCTCAACCTTGCGTCGGCCAAGGGCTTCCTGGACTGCGTCGCGATCCTGCTTGCTCGACGCGCTGACGTCAACGCAAGCGACCTCATCAAGTACACACCGCTACACTCTGCATCGCTCAATGGCCACCAACAATGTGTCGATATCCTTCTTGCGCAACATGCCGATATCAACGCTCTCGACTCGCGAGGCAGTACACCTCTCCATCTTGCATCAGCCAATGGCCGCCGACAATGCATCGAGCTCCTCCTTGATCGAAACGCCGATATCAACCCTGTCGATTCGCAAGGACAAACACCTCTCCATCTTGTATTGGAGAATAACCGCCAACAATGCATCAAGCTTCTCCTTGATCGACATGCCGATATCAATGCTCTCGGTCCGCAAGAGAATACTCCCCTCCACCTTGCATCGATGAATGGCGATGACAAAGCCATCCAACTTCTTCTCGATCGACGTGCCGACATCAATGCGATTGCCTCCAACAAGTACACGCCGCTGCATCTCGCACTCCACAATGGCCGCCATCAATGCGTCGCGCTGCTTCTCTGCAGGAACGCCGACTTCGATCCCTCAATCTTCTTCAACACCACACCGCTTCACTACATGTCGGAGTACGGTCATCATCAATGCGTGGAGCTCCTTCTCGATCAACAAGCCGACATCCACGCGATTGCGTATGACAAGAAGACGCCTCTCCATCTTGCATCGATGAATGGCCATCGACAATGCGTGGAGCTCCTTCTCTATCGGAATGCCGACATCCATGCTCGCGACTTCAACTGCAATACGCCTCTCCATCTCGCAGCCGAGAAAGATCACCATCCATGCGTGAAGCTCCTTCTCGATCGACACGCCGATATCAACGCTCGTGATTCCAACTACTTGACGCCACTTCATGCCGCATCGTTGCGAAGCCGCGAGCAATGCATCAAGATTCTCGTTTCTCGACACGCCGATGTCAACGCTTTCACGAGATTGAACCAAACTCCCCTCCATCTCGCAGCTCCAAATAGCAGCCTAATAAGTGTCCAAACCCTCATGGATCATGGCGCTGACGCATCCTTGATCGATGTGCGTGCTCATCATCATCACCACCATTCCTCTCTCTCTCTCTCTCTCTCTCTCTCTCTCTCTCTCTCTCATCGATTGTGTGTGCGAGAGCGACTTCGTTCTGATCAAACTCATCCATCAACATCACCTTCCAGAACGACGGTCGAACGCCTGAGCAGTGCGCCAGGTATTCAGGCACAAAACGTCTGATTCGAGATCACAGTACGCTGCTCACTCACTCACACGTGCATTTCGATGAGTGCTCCATCGAGTCCCCATCTGATTCTCACACCACGTTGGATGATTGTGAAGAATATCATCGATGGAGCATCGAGCGACATCAACAATCTCCCAAGGTCATCAGGGACTTCATCTTCACGATGACGATGATTCGATCGATTGCGATGTGGTCGTCGATCTCTCTTCTTCCGAACGAACTGTTGTTCTTGATCTTTGAGGAGCTTGACTTTGATGCGATGATGCGTGGTGAAAGTATGCGCCATCAACACCAAGAACGAATGCGGCAAAAGCAACAGCGACAGCGAAGCCGAGATCGCAAGGGGCAACGAGAGCGAACACCAGCTCAAGATCAAGATCAAGAGCCAGAGCAACGAGAGCAACAGCTGGTGTCTCAAGGCGAAGATCAACATCAAGAAGGCGATGCAACCGCGGACCAAGTGGCTGCCAAGCACAAGAAGTGCCTTGTGATGTGAGCGACGCTTGGGTCGGTCATGTCAATCCACAGCACTCACTCACGCACATCACCCAAGAACAACAGTAACAGTGACTCAGCATCAGGCATCGGGGTTGAGAGGCGGTCTCTCATCGATTGTGCGTGCGAGAGCGGCTTTCATTTCGATCCAACTCAACCAATAACATCGCCTTCCAGAACGACGGTCGAACTGCTGAGCAATGCGCCAGGTCTTCAGGCACAAAACGTCTGATTCGAGATTACAATACGCTCACTCGCTCGCTCGCTCACACAGATATATACGTAAGCACACAAAATACACATACACACACCACACATACACAGCACCAAGCGATGGCAATGCAAGTCGCCCGACGACGACGTACTAGCTCCTGTCAGAGCTCATCGACGAGGCTTTGCGAATGGGGGTGGTCTCATCGATCATGAGGTAGTTGGTTCGCTTGCGATAGTGCGCCCATGAGGCGATGGCCACGACGACGACGACGAGTGCGAAGCACAGCGGCACCACGACGATGAGGATGATGACAGTCGATGAGAGCTGTCGATGAGACGGCGCGTACTGCTCCGGCAGACAGGTCGAGTTGCCGACCGAGGCCGGGAAGCCATCGGGCAACTCGAAGCAGTTGATCGTGTCCGAGATGATGAAGCCATCGGTAGCTCGATGGAGATAGAGGCACAGGCTCCTGTGACACGCGGCATACCAGTCAACGAGTGCACGCGACCAATGGTCGAGATACCAATGCAATGGATGAGATGCGATGGGTATCGAGGCCACGATCATGGTACCTGCCATCCACGACGCCCGGCATGAATCCCGTCTGGTTGATGCTCTACACACACAACACACCGTGGCATGAGAGGCATTCCTCGATGGTGAGAGTCGGAGTCAACGGAGCGCGCGTACTCGCTCGCAGGCCGAGTAGATTGTGTTGCACGTCTGCCAGCAGACGGTGGCGTTGCTGGGTATCGAGGTGTTGCCAATGTAGAAGTCGGCCGTGTTCGGCGCACAAGGCATGCATTCCAACGCGCTCAGCGCTTCGTAACTACTCGAGGAGAAGGCCGTGTTTTATGCACAGACTCAGTGAGTGATCGACTGAGTGGTCAGTTGATTTTGAGCGAGGATTGATACCATGAAGGCTCGGCAAAGAAGGTTTGGTTGGTGGCGAGCTCGGTGATGGCGGTCGAGATGGCATCGAGAAGAGCCAGCGAGGTCGAGTTATCGCAACACGAGGCTTGATCATACCAACAACATGTCGCGAGAGATTGAGAGAGCGTGGCGTTGAGTGGAAGGGTCGAGTTGGTGTAGCATGTGTTGCTGCTGCTCGAGCTGCTCGCGCTCGTGGTATGGAAGCTACAACAGCACACGAGAAACAGCAGTAGCAGCAGCGGTGGAAGCAATCCTGTCGTTCGAGGTATCGTTCGAGATATTGTTGTGTGATCTCGTTGGAGCATTGTGATATGCGATATAGATCTATACCCCAGCACCCAAGCAAGCAAGCAAGCACCGATGAGAGCGAGAGAGTAAGAATGAGAGTGAGATCGAAAGCGACAGCAAAACTGCCGTTACGATGTCGTGCCCCAAATATGACGCTTATTCCGGGGCATAGAGACCACAGATATGCGTCCTATCTCGGGGTACAGTTCCGTAGATTCCGGAGGTTCGGTGGCAGTTCGCCCGGATTTCGAGCGCGCAACGGAATGCCGGTCATCGACCGAGGCAGGGCAGCAGCAGGGCAGCCGTAGTTGTTTGCTTGCTTGCTGGTCGGGTGCTCCAGGATGTGTTCGCGAGGTACGTCTCGTCCAACGTTACGGTCCGTACGCACGCCGCTCATCTCCATCCACAGGAGCCGGAGCTGCAGGTCTGCACCCGTTGTTGCAGCATCTACGCTATTTGGTACGTTGGGGCAACTGGGGGCGCTCCTCGTCCAACACCATATGCAGCACTCGCGATACCAACGAGCCCGCCCAATCAATCAATCAATCAATCAATCAATCAATCGCTCGTGACAGGTGGGAACATGGAGTGGCGCGGGTCGTGGCTCGTATCCGACGTTGGCGTCGGCCTTCACGTACCAAGAGGAAGTGACGTTCTCGCACGTCGGTAA
>Ga0209935_1003743_pt1 | contig 15079 bp, 22 predicted proteins | sample ThiBio_1000_plan_2_FD_183958 | JGI IMG/M metagenome (GOLD analysis project Ga0209935, IMG submission 183958) | Wastewater bioreactor microbial communities from Cape Town, South Africa - Thiocy_cont_1000_plan (SPAdes) | ecosystem: Engineered > Bioreactor > Thiocyanate-remediating >... | reverse complement strand
GACCATCTTGAGCGACATGTCCTCGTGGTGCCAGCCGGGCCGGTGGCGCCCGGCCCAGTCCTCGAACGCGTGCGAGAACGGGCCGTGGCCGAGGTCGTGGCACAGGCCAGCGAGTGTCACGAGGCGCTTGTCGCGCTCGGTGATGTTGAGCTCGGGTTGCTGCACCTGGAACCGATTCATGAGGTCACCAGCCAAGTAGCTAACACCGATACAGTGCTCGAATCTAGCCCACCCACGCCGGTCAGAATACAATACAAGCGAACAAGCCAAGCGAACGAGCGAGCGAGCCAAGGGACACACGGTACCGATTGTGCGAGCCGCCTGGAAAGAGAAAGTACGTGGTGCCGACTTGCTTGAGGTCTCGCAAGCGCTGGAACTGCGGCGTGTCGACCACCTCCATCGAGTAGCCCGGCAGCTTGATATGGCCATGAACCGGATCGTTGATGACTTTGCTCTTCTTGCCACTCGCAAGCGAGTAGTTGCTGCTGCTGCTGGCCGTAAACGCCGACGAAGACGATGAAGACGTCATTGCCACACTCGTCCTCGTCCTCGCACGGCGCGAGCTCGAAAGTGATACGACTCACTCAGACTAGCGGGTGGTGATACACGGGAGGCGTAGTGGGACGAGTAGGATCGAGTGGCGGTACCGCTAGCGAAGCCACGCGAACACGCACGCGAACGAGAGGAGAACGAGAGAGATCAACAACGAACGAGCGAGGCAACGGTAGCAACGGTAAGCGTCGCGCGATGTGAGCTCTCGCGCGACACTTAATCGATCTGCTTCTGCTCCTTCGTCGTCGTTGTTGATGTGGAAGACGAAGAAGACCTGGCGCTCTGGCGCTCGTCCTGCCACGCCATGTGCAGGTGGAAGGCCGAGTAGGTCAGCAACATGGCCGCCACCACGAGCACCGGCACTTGACACGGCGCACAGCACGGCGAGAACTCGCCAAAGTAGCAACACGGCATCGCGACGATCAGCAGCGACAAGGCGAACAGGAACGCCAGGTAGGTGCTGACGCCCCAGACCCACACGGCACGCGACGGCATCCGCAACGAACGAGGCAACGTCGTCGTCGTCGTCGTCGCCACCACAAGAGCGAGAGCGAGAAGATGGGTGCGTTCGGAGAAGAGGGGAACGACGAGGCGACGCAGACGCGCGACGTTGCCTCTGTCGATGGCGTGTGGCGCAGAGGCGGCGAGAGCAGCACAAAAGAGCGGGAGCGCGAAGGCGCACTTTTTCACTCGCTCTCTTCCTGGCGCATCACTGTTCCTGAGGCGCAATCTCGCTCTCGATCGCTCGCTCTTGCGGCTTCGGTGGATGCTCTCGTGCGTCTCGTCGTGGTCGCTCTCGCCACACCAACTCCTACTGCAGCTCACGCTCGGCTCGGTCGTCTCGGTGGTGGTGGTGGCGGTGACGTACTATCGCTATCGCTTGATCTACAACGCTGCGGCAGTCGGTGCAGCGGTTCGCGTGTTCTGGCAACAGCCGCAGCAAGGCGCTTGCTCGTTGGTTGCGCGCGTTCGCCTCGCCCGAGTCGCGTATCTGAAGGAACGCCTCCACTCGTCGCTGATGCTCACCACGGAGTGCTCGTGCAGAGTCGAGAGCTCGTGCTGTCACCTTTGCAGTGGTACGTCAGAGTCGTTCTCGTCGTTCTCGTCGTTCTCGACTTGACTCGCTGGTGCGCGCAGCTGCTCGACACAATGAAACGCTCAAGGCCTTTGTGGCTAGCAACGGCTCGACCCAAGTCCTGAAACGCCTTCCGCCATCGTACTTTGGCATCGCGCTCAACGGCAACGTGCTCACCGTGCCGACGTGCGATTCTCTCCGCCCCATCATCAAGGATGCGCTCGCCGCACCGGGCCTCTCGTTCGAACCCGAGCTCGCACGCGCCATCATCGACGAGCAGCTCTCCGACAACAAGGCCCTGCAGTTCCTGGTGCTGCTGTTTCGCGTGTCGCTCCTCGGTGGCGTGGAGCAGTATCCCGAGAGCTTGCTCTGCTCGGTGGTTCAACATTGCGCCCTGCTGCACCTGCCGTACGTCAAGTCCGCCAACACAACCACGTACGTACGCTACGCAACACCAAGCCTCGCTCGCTCTCTCGCCCTCGCTCTCGCGTCGCACCGAGATTGACCAGCTCGTTTCGGTGGCACACGCACAGGAACTACCATAGCTTCGGTGAGTGGGTGCTCGAGAGTGCTTGGCCGTACCTCAACGACGACCACCGCTTCGGCCTCGAACTCATGATGGTGCACCGCAACATGCAGTGGCTCTCGCGCCGCTTCGAGAGCTTCTACGCGAACCTGCCGCCGACGCCGCACAACATCGACCTCATGTTCGAGCACGCCTTCCGGCCCTCGCGCTCCAAGGTCGTCTTCCGCCGCGTGGCGGCCGAGGCTCCGACCGACCCGCGCATGCCCGAGCTGTTCGAGTACTACCTGGCGCTCGAGTGGCATCGTCCGCCGAGCTTCTCACACCTGCCGTGCGACGGCCTGAGCTCGCCCGATTGTGCCATCGCCGCGCTGCCGGTCGAGCTGTTGCGCCTGATCTTCCGCCACCTCGAGCCGGCCGAGCTGTCAGCCGGGCCCATGTTGGCGTGCCATGCGTGGCGCTCCGTCATCCGGCACGACGACGAGTACTGGCGCCACGCCATCGTGCAGCGCGCCCCGAACCAGCGCGCCGCCGAGTACGCCACCAACCCACGCGAGTTCTACATGCTCTCTCAGCGCAAGGCGACCTATCGCCGCGCGGCCCTCGAGTTCCTGAGCCGCTCCGACGATCCGGCCTTCGCACCGCCGCTGCTGCGCAACCTGCTGTTACTGCAGCAGGAGAAGCTGCACCAGGAAAGCTGGTGCACGTACCTGCTCGCCGCCGAGGACCGCACGCCGGGCCTCGTGGCGCCGTTCATCGAGTTTATGCGCTCGCCCGAACACGCGCCCGGCACCTTCTCGTCGGCCTTCCACCGGCTGCAGACCATGCTCGTGCGCGAGCGCAAGCAGCCGCCGACCGCCACGCAGTACCAGCTCGTGCACACCATTACGTTTGAGTGCCTATCGGTCGAGCACCTGCGCCTCGATGTCCTCCGCTACCTGGTGCAGCACGACGGCGTCTCGTCATCGGTGAGCCTGCTCGAGACGTTCGAGCGCTCGTTGCCAGAGATTGCCGCGCGCCTGCCCATGAGCGTGGCGCTGCACGAGTGGCTGTCGCCGCTCGCCGAGCGCGAACCAGCGCGAGTCGCTGCCATCCTCGCGCCTCTGGGCTCCAAGGACTGGATCCGCCTCGGAGTCATCAAGCTGATTCAGCGCACCAACTTGGCTGCCTTGCTCGTCGACTCGTTGCAATCGCGCTTCACGCTGTCAGAGCCACTGCTGTTCAGTGACATTGCCATCGTACGTACCTCACTCACTCACAACCTACCTACTTACTGGCCGCACTCACACGCAAAACGCCATCTTATGCAGACTCTCCGCTCGCTGAATCGAGAGGATATCAACCAATGGCTGGCCGAGCACACGAGCGGGCCCAACATGCCCTACCACGTGCTGCTCCTTCGATCGCTCCCGCACGACCGCATCATGACGCTCGCCGAGCTGCAGGACTACTTGGTTTCCGACAAGAATCGAATCTTCAGTTCGTAATAGGTTGTAGTTGTATAGTTGTAGATATGTGTTTGTTCGAGAGAGAGATTGATAAAGCTCAGAGATTCGATGTGAGATTCGAGTTAAGAACAGTGCTTCGCTCACTTCTCACGCCAGTTGCTTGGCGCCCTCGCTCGCTCTCCACCTCGCCATGGCGAACCGAGATACACCCACAACCACAACATCACCACCACCACCCTCGAGTAAGACAAGTAGCTGCAGCTGCAGCAGCAACAGCAGCAGCGGCACCTTGAGCTCGCCCGTCTCCTTGTTACTTCGCCCGCTATCGGACGCGTGGGCGCTCGCACACGCCGCGTATCAGTTCGTGTACGACACGATCGATCGGCCGCAATGCCGTTGGTGGCCCATCAAGCAGCCGCTCTTTCGCTGTCCGTCCGACGACGGCGTGTGGCTGCGCGACGTCGACAAGGCGCAGATCAACGCGTGGTTCAAGGGCGACATTGACCGCGACGGCTTCGTGCCGTGCTCCGAGCTGCACTGGGGCCTCTGCAACGTGCGCCACGTGCAGGTCTTTGGCATCGCCTTCTGGCGAGCCATGAAGATGTACATCCCGGTCCACTTCATACCGGTGCTGCTCTACAAGCGAGGCAAGCTGTTCAAGAGGTACGCGTACCTCTCGAGCACACGTGTGCCCTCGTGCCCTCGTGGCATGGATGTTCATCTGTCTCTTGAGCGCGATCGCACGTCCACCGCAGTGTGCCTGTGTTCGCACGCTGGGTCGCCAACTCGTTCGTGTCTGCGTGCCGATCGTCCGCCTTCCTCGGTGTCTACTGTATGCTGTTCGCCTTTGTGCTTTGTACCTGTCGAAACATCACGAAACGGTACGCACTGGCTGGAGACGTTGCACCAGGGGCGCTTCGTAACCGCCGAGCTATGGCTCTCTCGCTCTCGTTCGGCATACACAGTGACTCGGTGGTCTACGCCAACATTGGAGGGTTCGTGTGCGGCTGGTCGCTATTACTCGAGGAGCACGTTCGACGACGCGAGATCGCCACCTACTGCATCCCGCAAGTGCTCGAGATCTGGGGCAAGTATCTCGTGTCGCGCGGTTGGATCTCGTACGTCGTCGTCGCAAGCCGTGGCCTCCTCGCGAGAGTGAACACTGATGCACGCAACACACAACGCAACACAGGCCCGTGGCTCATTGGGAGGTGCTGGTGTTCTGCGTGGCACTCGGCGTGTTGATGTTCTACTACAAGCGCCATCCGCGACATCTCAAGTCAGCCACCGAGACCGTGCTCACGCTGGTGTTCGAATAGAGCACCCGAGCGAGAGAGCGCGCCTTGTATCCACACGACCTCCCGCCCTCCAGCGACCTACCAATCCATTCATTGTATACCAATCAAACTCAACAAGCCCTCACCATCATGGTGCCACACGATCCTCCTCCTCCTCCTTGTTGTCCTCGTTGTTGTCGTCGGTTCACACGGTCTTGCGGCCTTAGATACGCCGCGCGAGAGCTTGGCGCCAAGCGAATGTCGCCCTCACACACCATTCGCTTGCTGCCCTCGTCTGCCTCGCGTGCCTCGTCCTACCCGTCGCTCGTGCGTGTGTGTCTACCGTGGCATGGCGTACGACTCGACCTCATTGTTGAAGGCCGGTGAGACCGAGCTCGCTGGCTACTCGTCGAGCGAGTTCTACAGCAGATACGGCGACCTTGAAGCCGGCGGCGATGCGGCACACCTCGATGGCAGCGTCAGCGACGGCATGGTCGGCGTCGGCGCCAGGAAGCAGCGCTCGTCGCGCAGCTCGCGGGCACGCCGCACACGCATCACGAGTAGCTCCAGCAGCACCAGCGTGCGCTTGTATGAGAACTGGTCCGAGGATGCGCCGAGTCTGATAGCGAGTACGCGCGACTTTGATGCGCCCGATGCCGACGACGATGGCGTCGGCGCCGGTGGCGACGGCGGCCATGGCTCTGGCGGACATGGCTCGCAGCCCGGCGACGATGACGAATACGACGATGATGAGACGGCCGACGTGCCGATCAATCGACCCAAGCCGCCGATGACGGTGATTGTGCGCGAGTGGCTCAAGGAGTACATGGCGTTCGAGGTGTCGCTGGTGGTGGTCGTCGCGTTGATGCTGCTCGGCATCTTCGTCATATGGCCGCCGTGGACCGACGAAGGTTCGAGCCACCGCCACTGCCAGATACGACGAGACACTCTCTGATCGATCAATGTGTTTGTATGTGTGTAGCCTTGGGCTGGAAGGCATGGTTCTCGATTGGCTCGTGCGCAGTGACGCTGCTGCTGCTGCTGGTGCCGTGGTTCCCGCCGTCGTTCGTGCTGCTGCTCTCGATGACGTCGCTCATGGCCGTGCGCATCATCACCGTCAACGAGGCATTGGCTGGATTCTCCAACACGGGTGTCGCTACCGTCGCCGTGTTGTTCATCGTTGCCAAGTCAGGTACCAATGCTCACTCTCTCGATCTCGATCTCTCTCTCGATCTCATTGTCTCTCACTCACACTCGCCGAATAGTCGAAGAGAGCAAGGCCCTCAACCTCGTGATCAAGTACATTCTACGCAAACCGACCACGATCCTCTCGGCACAGCTGCGCCTCTTGTTCCCGGTGGCGTTCTTCTCGGCCTTCCTCAACAACACGCCGATCGTCGCCATGATGATTCCGGTGGTCGAGAGCTGGAGCGTCAAGTGCAAGATACCGCAATCGATGCTGCTGATGCCGCTGAGCTTCGCTGCCATCCTCGGCGGCTCGTGCTCGATCATCGGCACCAGCACCAATGTCATTGTGCTCGGTCTCGCTCAGGAGGCCGACCCCACGATCGAGCTCGGCTTCTTTGAGATTGCTCTCGTCGGACTGCCGACCACACTCATCGGCATTCTCTACATGCTGCTGACCTCGCGATTCTTGTTGCCTCGTACGTCGACACGCGCACGCACCACACGACATCAACCAATGCTGCAAGCAGTGCCGCCTTCTCACTCGCGCGTTGGCGTGATCGATCGCGCCAGTGACCACGAGTCCGACCGAAGCACTGATGAATCAACCTCGCGAGTACACCGCCTCGGTCGTCATTCGAACCGGCTCCGAGGTCATTGGCAAGACGATCGAGGACGCTGGCCTGCACGACCTCGGCGTCGTGCTGTTCCAATTGCGCCGTCGCCTGGTCGATGCGAGCAAGTTCAGCGTCAATGCCTCCTCGGCCAGCAACAGCGCCAGCGACGACAACTCGAAACACGAAGCCAGCGCCGACGACGAGAGCAAGCCGATACGTGCCGCCAATGCCGCCCCTGTCGTGGGGCAGCAGATGATCATGCAGCCCGAACCCGACACGGTGCTGCAGGCCGGCGATGTGCTCTACTTTGCCGGAGTCGTCGAGGCCATGCAACGCGTCTACGACATTCCTGGCCTCGTGCCAGCGACGGCTGAGGTGCGTTGCGAACGATTGCCGCTGCCTCCTCCTCTCGCTGACGCAACATCACTCGCGGCCATACCATCACGATAGTTGAGCAAATTGACGGTTCGTCGATCGAGTCGAGCCTTGGTCGAGACTGTGCTGGCCGCACATGCACCATTCATTGGCAAGACCTTACGACAGGCACGATTCCGAACCGAGTACAGTGCTGTTGTCATTGCCATTCATCGGTATCTCTCTCGTGCTATCTCTGCTTACCCACACGACTGACTCTCACTGACTCTCACTGACTCTCACTCTGACTGACTGACTGAACTGACACTGCGCCGAGCAGAAAAGGTGAGCGAATTCAAGCGAAACTCAAGGACATTACTCTGCAAGGTGGCGATACGCTGCTGCTCGAGGCTGAGCGCTCGTTCCTCACCAACCACCGCAACGACTCGAACTTTTCGCTCATTCACGAGATTGCCGACTACTCGGTGCTCGGGCGCTACCGCCTCTGGCGCATGGTGTTCGTGTGCCTGATCGCTCTCGCCATGGTCGTCGTCTCGACCGTCGAGCTGATTGATCTCTTCTCGGCGGCGCTCGTCGCCACGTGCGTCTACATTCTCACCAAGTGCATCACCATGAACTCGGCGCTCGACTCAGTCAAGGGCGATCTGCTGCTCATCATTGCCGCGGCCTTCGGACTCGGCGTGGCGCTCGAGAAGACCGGCGCCGCCAAGGCGCTCGCCGACGTGCTGGTGAGCATCTTCTCGCCCGCCGGCAAGATCGGCGTCCTGTTCGGCCTGTACTTTGCGACCGCCGTCATGAGCTCGGTCATCAGCAACGCCGCCACCGTGACGCTCATGTTCCCCATCGGCTGGTCGTTCGTGCAATCGGGAGAGCTGACGCAAAAGGCCGTCATCTACACGCTGATGCTCGCGGGCTCGTGCTGCTTCTCGACGCCGATCGGCTACCAAACCAACATCATGGTCACGGGTCCCGGAGGCTACCAGCCGGTGGACTTTTTCAAGTTCGGTGGCCCGCTGACCATTCTCTCGACCATCGTCGGAGTGCTCTTGTGTTACTTTATCTTTCAATATTGAAGCCGACAAGCAGGCGAGCATATGAGAAGAGTATGGATGATGGTGATGACATGACGATGTCTGACGACAACGATGATCGCTAGAATGGAGGGGAAGGAGGCGAGGTAGCATTTCAATCGTCTCGTTGCTTTGTTGCGTCGTCATCTCTTGTTGCTCGTTGCTTGCTTGCTTGGTGTCTCTCTCGTGTCTCGTGTCTCGTGTCTCCTGTAAGAGAGCTTCATATCTTCATCTCTTTGGTTTGAGCAGTTTGGAGCTTGGATCATCTCTTTGTCGTTGTGCCAGGTGAGATTGAAGTGGAAGAGATGGGAGACGATGCTCTTGATCGTGATGCTCGAATCAAGCTCTCGATCGGCACCAAACAACAAGGTGATGCTGATGGCCAGTTCTACTGTCCTCTTGGCTTGGTGTTCGACCATCATCGAGGTCTCTTGCTCGTCTCCGATTCTAGCAATGATCGAGTGCAAGTATTCTCGTGCGATGATGGCGGCTCGTTCGTGTCCAAGTTCGGCGAGTACGGCGACCAACCAGGCCAGTTCAACAATCCATGGGGCCTTGCGATCGATCACGATCATGATCGCATCCTCATCGTCGATCGAGGCAATGGTCGAGTACAATCATGGTCATTGAGCGATCAATCGTTCTTGTCGTGCATCGGCCAGTATGGAACACGATATCTCGAGTTCGATCTCCCTCAAGGCATTGCGATCGACAAGCATCATCATCGCACCATCGTGACCGATACCCACAACCATCGATTGATGTTCTTGTCGTCGATCGATCCCCCGGTCTTGTTCTCGATCGGTAAGCAAGGATCTCGACGTGCAGAGTTCTGCTATCCATCAGGCATTGCGATCGATCATGATCGACATCGAATCATCGTCGCTGACACAGAGAACCATCGAGTGGTGTTCTTGTCGTTGATCGATGGCTCGTTCTTGTTCGAGTTCGGCTCTCAAGGCGACCAACCACGCCAGTTCGTGTCTCCTCAAGGAGTATGCGTCGCCAATCAAGGCCGAATCATCGTCGCCGACAGCGATAACTGTCGATTGCAATCATTCACTCACCAAGGCCGTCACATCTCGTCCTTCGATTGTGGCACCGAGAAGCCATATGGAGTTGCATTCGACGAGCATCGAGGTCTCATCGCCTTCTCGGCAGGCCATCAAGTGCATGTGATTGGAGCCAATCAATGGCTTGCCGACACCAAGTTCGTTTGGCAGCCTGACCGTCATCGACATGCACCATCATGGATGAAGCAAGCAGTGTCGACGATGACGATGATTCGATCGCTGGTCGATGAGTGCTCGGCGATGTCGATGATTCCGAACGAGCTGTTGTTCGAGATCTTCTCGCATCTTTGAGTCCATCCAGGTCGCATTGTGCCATGTGATCGATCTCGAATGACCACCACCAAGAAGAAGAGCACGATGATGTGACGATACTATCCTGCACCTCCTCTTCATCCTCATCATTCTCATCGTGCAGCACTCACTCACAATCAATCAATCAATCAATCAATCAATCAATCAATCAATCAATCAATCAAATGGTCTTGATGAAGGAATGATTGATACGTCGTGTGCAATCTTGAACGAGATATCAATCAAGGTCTCTCTATCACAAATGCGTTGCTCAACATGAGTCTTGCTCTCTCTCTCTCTCATCAATCATTGTATCAATCTCAATCAACTTCTCTTTCCAATACCAATACAAATACCAAGACCAAGACCAAGAGAAGAAGATTCAAGAATGATGATGAAGATCAAGAAGAGGCTCGTGTGAGTGAGGGAGTGGTTGGTTGAGGGAGGGAGGTGCTGTTCTTTGTTCCTTCATCGATTGGTTCTTGTTGCTCGTTGCTTGCTTGCTTGCTTGGTGTCTCTCTCTCGTGTCTCGTGTCTCGTGTGAGAGCTCTTCATTTCTTCATCTCTTTGGTTTGAGCAGTTTGGAGCTTGGATCATCTCTTTGTCGTTGTGTGAGAGAGAGAGATTGAAGAGGAAGAGATGGGAGACGATGCTCTTGATCGTGATGCTCGAATCAAGCTCTCGATCGGCACCAAGAAACAAGGCCGTGATGATGGCCTGTTCTTCTTGTCTCGAGGCTTGGTGTTCGACCATCATCGAGGCTTCTTGCTCGTTGTCGATTGCTGGAATCATCGAGTGCAAGTATTCTCGTGCGATGATTATGATGGCTCGTTCGTGTCCAAGTTCGGCGAGCAAGGCACCCAACCAGGCCAGCTCAACTTTCCATATGGCATTGCGATCGATCACGATCATGATCGCATCCTCGTCACTGATAGTGCCAATAATCGAGTACAATCATGGTCATTGAGCGAGCAATCGTTCTTGTCGTGCATCGGCCAGTATGGGTCGGGAGATCTCGAGTTCAAAAGCCATCGAGGCATCGCGATCGACAAGCATCATCATCGCATCATCATCGCCGATACCTCCAACCATCGATTGGTGTTCTTGTCGTCGATCGATCTCTCGTTCTTGTTCAAGATCGGTAAGCGAGGATCTCGACCTGGCGAGTTCGATCGACCATTAGGCATTGCGATCGATCATGATCGACATCGAATCATCGTCACTGATACCGATAACAATCGAGTGCAAGTATTGTCGTTGATCGATGGCTCGTTCTTGCTCGAGTTCGGCTCTCAAGGCAATCAACCACGCCAGTTCGTGTCTCCTCTTGGAGTATGCATCGCCAATCAAGGCCGAATCATCGTCGCCGACTTCAACAACTATCGGCTTCAATCGTTCACTCACCAAGGCCATCACATCTCATCCTTCGATTGTGGCTCCGAGAATCCATCGGCCGTTGCATTCGACGAGCATCGAGGTCTCATCGCCTTCACGGAAGGCAATCGAGTGCATGTGATTGGAGCCAATCAATGGCTTGCCGACACGTTCACTTGGGGACCAGATCGTCATCGACATGCACCATGGATGAAGCAAGCAGTGTCGACGATGACGATGATTCGATCGCTGGTCGATGAGTGCTCGGCGATGTCGATGATTCCGAACGAGCTCTTGTTCGAGATCTTCTCGCATCTTTGATGATCTTAGTCTTGATCTTGGTATTGATCTTGAGTATATTCGACTTTGACAATACAACAATCCTCCAGCGAGAGATTCCTTCGTGGTTGCGCTCGAACGTGTGCGATGGGAGCAGGCGAGAGCGCGCATTCGTTTCGTTGCTCGGCGCCATGCACAGCGACACCGCCAGCACCAGCACTCTCGCGACTACACCGACACCGAGCGCGCACAGCTCCTCAACCGCCTCCCAGACCGTCGCGACAACCGAGCCATGGTGGCAGACTCTCGCCAAGGAGCTTGACGAGCGCCATCTGCGCAAGGAGTATGCCGAGATCCATCGATTGCTCGAGGAAGCGACAGCTCGCGAGCCGCACAACATCGAGCTGCTGTGGCGGCTCGCTCGCTCGTACTTTGATCTCGGCAATGGTTCGTCGTGCGCACGCACACCATCGATACCACCCGACGGCTGATGACGTCGCGCTCTCGTGCTCTCATACGCGTATGACAGAGCAACGCGATCCCAAGCAGAAGGAGCGCTGGATGCGCGGCGGCTACGCTCTGGCACAACGGTGTCTCGAGCTCGATGGCAACCACTTCTACGCCAACAAGTGGGTCGCGGTCTTCACGTCGGCCATGGTACGAACGTGGCCGAGATGCGACGATATGAGCTCTCGGTGGACTCAGCCGTATTCGTGTGTGTGTGTGCGTGAGAGCAGAGCGAGTTCATGGGCACCAAGGAGAAGATACTCTCGGCACACAAGGTCAAGGAGTACGCGCTGCGCGCCATCGCGGTCCAGCCCGACGACGCCTCGACGCTGCACGTACTCGGTCGCTGGTGCTTCTCGGTCGCCGACGTGAGTTGGATCGAGAAGCGCCTCGCTGCGACGCTGATCGCCTCGTTGCCCGAGTCGTCGTTCGATGAGGCGCTGTCGTTCTTTATGCGCGCCCACAAGAGCAAGGAGCACTTTAAGAGCAACGCGCTGTGGATCGGCCACACGTACACCAAGCTCAAGAACAAGGCCAACGCGCGCAAGTGGTACCGAATAGCGATCGAGATGCCGAGCATGTGTGAGCTCGACCATCAAGTCACCGCCGAGGCGCGCGAGTGCCTGAGCCGCCTGTAACAGACCGACAATCGAGCGACAGCGATCGATCGAGCATATGACACTTTACTACTGCAGGAGCAGAAGGGTTATCATGATGACAAGTCAATGTTGTTGTTGTTGTTGTTGCTGTAATGGTGGCGCTATCGAGATAGGAGAAGAAGGCGAGAGGAGCTGTACAGAGAGGGAGAGAGAGCCACACGACGGTACGTGTGTGGCGGAGAGTGCGAGCCAGCGAATAGGAGGAAGATGAGGAAGAGACCGCTATTCAAGGAGAATCAATCAATACACGAACGAAATGTAACAGGCGCGGCAAGCAAGCAAGCATGCAGGAGAGTGAGTGAGAGTGAGCGAGAGAAAGCCAGTGTACTCAGATCGAGCACACGGCTACGGGCACGTGAGCGGTGGCGACTGACCACTTGCGCGCGTGAGGGCGCTAGCAGCATGTTCGCCCTGGTTGGTCGCTTGGTGGCGCCTTCATATCGATGGGCGCACCACGACCGCTTCCACTGCCGCCACCAGAGGCTTTGCTCTTGAGGTAGTCGCGAGCAATCTTGAGGAACAGCTCGTTGATGTTCTCGCCGGTCTTGGCCGAGGTCTCGAACACGTCGGCGTCGTGCTGGAGCGCAAACTCCTCGACCGTCTTGGTGTCGACGCCGCGCGATGAGCCTTCGTCGAGTCTGTCCTCTGCATTATCCATCCCGTTAGGACCGTATGATTCGTAGAAACCTCCCACGCCGAGACACACACGTACTCTTTGTGCCGACGATATAAATACTGCACTTCTCCTCGTTTGCTACCAGCTCCTCGATCCAAAACTTGACTTTCTCCCAGCTGGCTCCGTTTGTGAGGTCGTAGCACACGATGGCAGCCCGCGCTGATCGATAGTAGATTCTGCTCATACTCTCGTATCGCTCTGCTCCTGCCGTATCCTGCTCCGGCCATCAGTCCCATACACGCGCGCGTGATCAGTCTCGCGTGGCGGCAAACACAACAGCCGTCGGCGCAGAACGCAAGCTTCTCGCGCGTACCCAGATGCCAAGTGTAATAGACTGTGTTCCCACGTCGACCTTCTTGGCGCCGAATGCCGCGCCGACAGTCTATAACCACCGAGCAACGAACGCAACCAATCAGCAGCCGTCGAGTCATCGCCGCCATCGCCATTGCCATCTCTCTCGCTGTCTCGAAGGCATGATCATACCGCTGTAACATTCAGCTTGAACTTGCCGTGTAGATACCGATCCACCAGACCTGTGAACGAGCGCCAGCATCTCGCCACGCATGAGAATCGTTGCCGCGAACCAAGGGCAACAGAGCGAGAGAGCGAGCGAAAGAGAGAGGCCTCGCTTTCGCAAGCAACACAGCAGAGCAACGCAACGCAACCCGGCCACATACAAGTCTTGCCAACGTCATGCTGGCCCAGGAGCACCACCTTCACGTCGACCTTGGACATGATTGTGCTGTGGTTGGGAGGTCAGGTGGCTTGGTGTGACGGCGCTGGAGGAGAGTCAGCGAGCGGCGTTGATATTGCTCAGCCTCGCACAGCACGAGTGTTATTGACTGATACTCTCGCTCCAATGCCACGAGCTGGAGCAACTGATCGAGTAGCCGAGTAGCCGAGTAGGCGAGTAGCAGCAAAGATATGGTCTTGAGCGCAGCGAGCGATGGTATATCGACTTGTACGTTGCGTTGCCGATGATGGTTGTGTTGATGATGTTGATGGCAGCGAAGGAGGAAGAAGAAGCAACAACGCCTTCGCGCTCGCTGCTTCAGTGAGTTCTCCAGCGTAGCGCCATGCAAGCTCCCAGCGCGCCCTTATTTACGGATTCGTTCCGTAGTTTACGTGTGTGTATTTCTGGCCTATCTGGCCGCATTCGCTGCTACCTTCGCTGGTTGGCTCGCTGCTGTTGTTGTTGTTGTTGTTGAAGTAGCAGCGGGAACAACGGGGCGGGCCACTTCCAGCAGCGCCTGATTGCCTGCGAGGTGGGCGTTCTCGATGGCACCGATCGGGTCCTTCTTGTGCAGCATCAAGTAGCCCTGCAGGTGCGCCATCGAAATGTGCTTGCCCGACAGCTGGCGTTGGAACTCCTCGGCTCGGCTCTCGGGCTGCTCGGGATAGAAGCGCATGAACATACGCCGCAGCTGACCATCCGAGGCGTAGTCGAGCTTCTCGATAATGTCGACGCGACCCGGCCGCACGAGCGCCGGGTCCAGCCGATCGAGAAAGTTCGTCGTCATGAACATGATGCGCTCCTCGGACGACGCCACGCCATCGAGCGCGTTCAGCAGACCCGAGAACGTCAGGTGGCTGAAGGCTTGGTAGGCGCTCGATCGAGCTCCGTGCGACGCTGCTGCCGCCATGGCGCTGGCACTCGCCGGTGAGGCGGCGGCACCGTTCGGCGAGCCTGCTGCCGCCGCTGCCTCGGGCATGCCGGATTGTGCTCGCGAGATGCCGATCGCATCAATATCTTCGAGTAGAATGATGCTGTGCTGCGGTGCAACGCAGAGGAGGTGGTTGAGTCGATCATCGGTGAGCGACTTGTCGCTGAGACTCAGGATGCAGATGTTGTAGTCGAGCTCGCCCGCCAGTGCTGCAATGAAGCTCGACTTGCCTGCAATGAGTGAGTGGAGTGATTGATTGATGAGTGGAGTGAGTGGAGTGAGTGGAGTGAGCTCATGCACAGATCAATGGCACGTTGCCTTGCAGCGAGCAGCATACCGCAACCAGGCGGACCATGCAGCAAGTAGCCTCGTCGGTACGGGATGCCTGTGTCAATGTACCACTGCCGACTGCGCTGGAACTCGCGCACGTCGTC
>Ga0209935_1003735_pt1 | contig 15120 bp, 12 predicted proteins | sample ThiBio_1000_plan_2_FD_183958 | JGI IMG/M metagenome (GOLD analysis project Ga0209935, IMG submission 183958) | Wastewater bioreactor microbial communities from Cape Town, South Africa - Thiocy_cont_1000_plan (SPAdes) | ecosystem: Engineered > Bioreactor > Thiocyanate-remediating >... | reverse complement strand
CGCGCTGTGTAGCGGCCGTTTCTGTGGATAAAGTTGTGGGGTGACTTGATAGGCGCGGTGTCGGAGAAGCCGGCGGAAGACAATGCATCAAGGCATGATACGGCCACTGCGTCCAGTTGTGCTGGTGTATCCAAACACTATATTTACACTCTATACTTTTTTTGCTAAGGTTTTTGAGCAAAAAAGTATCTCTTCAAACTATTTTTGTGTGAAATGCTGTTGACCTGTATTTATTATGGCTGATTGAGTACCCTGATTATTGCCATATTGGTGCCTGCTGGAGTGTTTCAATTTTTGTGTTTACAAGCATTTAACAAGTGTTGACAAAGGCCTCTTAATCATTATCTACTATGTGGATTACTCCTGGTACTTTTAGTACACACACACACACACACACACACACACACATACACATACACACACACACACACACACACACACACACACACACACACACACACACACACAGTTAATACCTTGGGTCAAACATGCCTTTGATAGAGGCAATGAATTGGAGAAAGCAAAAGCACTTGTTGTACAAACTCTAAGCCAATTTCATATTCACTTTCCACCTCAACCAAGTGTTAAGAAGTTTTCAGACCATGTTTAGCATAAAGCAACTGTAAATTTTTTCTTTGGTGAGAGTGGTTATGATGAGACTTGGCAAGAGTCAAGTTCACCTAAAACAAATCACTATCTGATGGAAAAAGAACTGCCTCATTTTGTTGATGGCCTCTATTCCAATTTCTTGCTCTGGTGAAAAGGGCATGAGTCCAGCTTTCCATAGCTTGCAAGGCTGGCTGAGCATTACTTAGTGATCATGGCTTCCTTTGCTCTAGTGGAACAGGTCTTCTTTAAGAGTGGCTGGTTTGTGACCAAGACAAGGTGTTCCATGTCGAATGACACTTTCTCTCTTCTTACCTTCCTGAGCACAAACAGCCAACATCTCCCAAATAATAAGTAAAATTAAAAAAAACTCGGTGCAACCGTCGGTTTGGCGCCTAATTAACCGCGCGGTTCAAACCGGTTGCACCGAACCGTTGCCCAGCGCTGGGTCCAACCCTACCTTCCCAGAAAGCTCTCATAATAAAAGATTTAGATAGAAATTCTACGTAAACTGTTAACGGAGTTAGATATTACCGTTAAATTAATAAAAACGTTATCGACTTCTCCGCTCTCTCTTACACACACTGCTGGGGTTCCTGTCTAGCTCAACACTTCGACTCTGTACCTTCCGTCAACATAAAAAAAACACGTGACCGAATGAAGTGGTCGCAGTTGGTGGCGCTTACCATCCTATGTGCTATATCCACGGCACTCCACTTTCCCCACGAGGTTGACATCAACGTTCAAAGCGATCGCGTTAGCGGCTGGCTTGCATATCCATCTCAACGGAACTCCACTTTCGCACTGCAAATCCACGTAGATGGGCAACCTCTGAAGCGGATCTCGTCGCCTCCATCCTTCTTCCACCAGTACCTTGGTGGGGAAGATTTTGCAAAGTCATACTTTGATGTTCCGATCACAATTGGATGCGGGGATCACGAGGTTTCCGTCTCTCTGGACAATGGCGAGAGCGCCCAAAAACTTTTGGGATCGAAGCACGTGCACAAACCATGCAACCTCTCTGAAGTAAAACGGATCCCTGCTCCGAAGGGTGACTCCCCACCCACCGGCCAATTGCTTCAGGCCACTCTCTATGAACTTCTGGGAAGCGCTAGCGATGCGGATTGCCCCTCAGCGCCTTTGAAGTTATCGATCTTCATTGACGGCATTTTTTTCACTTCGTTCATGAGTAATGGATCCACTCAAACATTTACATACAGAATTGGCATGCTTTATTACGAAGGATTGTGGTTGCCCCTTTCACCGAGTGGCCTGCCATTGGGGTACGGTAATCATGTGATAAATGTGTATGTTTGTGGTAAGATTTCATCCCGCAAAAAAAAAAAGACTCGCATAATGTATTCCTTGTTATTGTGCGCAGTTCTTTTTTATTTTTTATTTATTTTATGACATGCGCCTTTCCCCTACCCCTCTCCTCTAACAGGAGTCGATGCTAGCGGTCTACCTGACGGCTTACAAGCGGAGCTCACCGGTTCACCAGTAACGCTCACAGGACACCCTGATGAATACGTGCTCGCCACGCCGGACAATCAAGTCAGGATCTCATTCCGGGCCAACTACGGCGGCAGCATCACCTCCATCCATGACAACCTCCTCCCTTACAATAATTTGGTCGACGACGATACCTCGGGTGCCCTCTTCCAAACCGCATTCTGGGTGATGCCGCTTCATTCTGTGCCACCACCCAACTGTGCCAATCACGGAAACACAGGCGCTGCGTTGTTGATGGATAATCCAACTCAAGGAGGTCATCCCAACGGCTTTGAGGTCAACCCTATTGGATACATAGGTACCACCAATATCACAAACCCGCTCGAGTTTATACGATGGGAAGATAGTGGACACACGTTGCATTTCAAGAAAAGGTAGATTCCTCTTCCCCCCTCTCACATCTTTCCCTCCATGAGTCAGCTAACCTAGGTTTTTTTTTTTTCCTAGATACATCAATTACAACTATTGTCTGACTGACCCCACACCACTAAACAATCTCACCGTATGGGATACCGACTTTTATCTGGAACAATGGGCTAGCTTGGACACCACGTATAACCGCACCCTTAAACTCCAGAACATTATTAGCTACGTAGGGCCGAGTCCCTTCATCTTCAGTAAGGGATTGATGGCCAGCTGGGCGATTCCAACGATCTTTGGGGCAAATCTGCCCTACATCATTTGGGAGGAGTTGGAGATTCCGGAGGATTGCAATGGGACCGTGTTCAACAGTCAGAGCAAATGGGCAGCGTTGGTCGATCAGCAAAGCTCCAGCAATGCATCCGGCCTTGGGTTGGTTTACAAACCTACCGCAGAATCTGTATTCCCTGGAAAGCTATTCCTCTGCGAACCCGTTTCCTCAGCCGGCGCTCAGGGGGAGTATGTCACAGAGTTATCAGGGTTCTTGCCAGCACTGGAATCTTTCGGAGATCTTGTCGGTGTCAATCGGATCAGCGAGTATTACCAGTTTGCACCCAATGGAACCTTCAGCTGGACGACATATCATCCAATTGGGTCTTTGAGTCATATCCGCACCACCGCACAAGCGCTCCAGGCAAGCTGGCCAATCTCTGCCACGACAGCAGCGAGCACAGCTTCATCAACGCCTCTCTCGTTTTGGGAGTGGTTAGGGAGAGGATAAAGCACACTTTTGCCTAACGCTGGGCAAAATAAACCAGTTAAGAGAATTAACAGGATTTTAACAGGTTTTAACCAGTTAATCGGTTAACAGAATTTTGCAAGCGGGCAAAACGAGGGAGAAAATTTTAACAACTTGTTAAATTCCTTGCATTCTGTTAACAGAAGTTTTTTTGCCCAGCGTTACTCTTGCCTCATATTAAAAAAAAAAATGATATCACACCCGAGTTTTGTCTCCCTCACGAAGCGAACATCTGCAACCCCCCCTGAAATGAAGTCGAGCCAGAATAGATCACCGAGAGTTCTTCTCTTGGTGCCACAGAAACCCCGTTCGGCAACGGGTTGCGCATAGATGGCTTGGAGGCCATGAAATTCCTTGCCCTCTTCGCGTGGCATCATCGAGCGAGGCAGAGTGAAACGCAACGGGGCGCGATAGTAGTGGCTAACCAGGCTCAAAGGGCCGCACACCGCATACACTTTCGCTTCCGTTTTTTCGTTGGGCGAGGTTGACTGCCTCTTCATTTTGTGTGGAACTTCTAACAACGATGGATAGCCTTCGTTCCTGAGTTGTTCGATCTCCTCCTTGCTGGTCAATTCGAACAAAGTGCCAAAGAGATGTCCCTCCAGCAAAGGAGTCCCTTGTTGAGCCGCCACCTTCTTCCCGCCGGTGCGCAAAAAAAACCCCAGACGAGCTGCCCTGCTTTCCTTGGTGCAGATGGGGCTGGAAGGTGCCAACACTGCGGCGTGATAGCGATACAACGCAGCCAACATGTTGTTGGTGTTGCGGGCTTTGGTTGCCCAGCTGCGTTTCCAGCAACAGAAGGAAGGACCGTATCTCATTGGTTTGCATATCGCTTCAACAAGCGTAGCGAATTCTTCTGGCGTCAGATCCCTCTCGACAGTTCTCTCACCTGCAGTTTTCTCGAGGATGTGCCTCTTGAAGAACAACAGTAGCGGATGCTTACGGGGATGCTGTAGTGTTTGCGTTTCAATATCGTAGCCCGACATTTTCTGTTGGAGAAAGAAGCTTATTCTCCTAACACAGTGGCTCGGCGAATCGCTTATCAAGGCAACCTGGAGGGACGGGTCAGGATGCAAGGGTCATATCAAGTGCCGAGACCCATCTGGACGAAAGGGACTGAGATGTCGCTTTACTTTTTTACTTTGGTTCTTTCAGTTCCCGGTTCTTGACAAAGGCACCTCCTCTTCATTTGAAAAATATTCAAGCTTCGATGATGCAAGGTGAGTGGCCAGCTCAGCACGAGCTCCTTTGGCCCCAAGATTTTTCTGCACGAGAAGCTTGACACGCTATCGAGCGTGTAAACTGGCAAACTTAGCCTTGCTTTTCCCACTAAAAGATCCTCGTTTTTAGCGTTGATCCACTTCCTTCAGTTTCTCGAGACGCACCCGTAGTTATGAAAAGTCCGTCGCCGATTTCGGAAGACCTTCACAGTTCCGCTTCAAGAGTGAGAGGCTAGCTTGCGTACCGACATCGATTTCTATGCGCACATCATCTGGCTCTATTTATCGCAGAAGTGCAAACGCCTAACCCAAAACACCAAAAGGGTAGCTACCTCAATTGGGTGGATTTGGACTGCCAGGTCATAACCTTAGACAGTCATTCAGTGGTGTTTGTGTTTTCCGATACTATCTTCACGCCTTCCTTTTGAAGAATATAGAAGACTCACTCTTGAAGTTGTGAGTTCAGTCCTGTCTCTTCCCACTGTTGTTAAGAGCTGTATGAATGGATCCATTCATACGACTCGTCCTGCTTATGCAATTCAATCCTTCCTGGCAGAGAACCTAAACTCCCAAATACCATAGTGGAGAGCTCTTGGAGCAATCCCTATGTGACCAGATATCAGTACGAAGAGCATGGCAGTGCTGTAAAAGTTCATGTTGTGAATGGAAGGGAATTAAGTACACATTTCAAAGGATAAGAAAGGGGGTTGTCCTTGCTTTGAAGGTACCGGGATACTTCCTGTGGGATGCCGGATGGCGTCATAAAAAGATATCCATCCTTCAATGAAACCAAGGTTCTTCCATCTCCCTGATTCCGGTGGCAGCACGCACACCCCGAATACCCTGAAATACAGCATGTCATTTAACAAACAATGGCGCACAAACTCCACTTTTCGATGCCTTTACACTTTGCTGTTGAACGATATTAACATTAACACATTCACTCGTCGACGGACGCTGCAGTGCGAATATATGATATGCACAGAGTTCACGAGGGACTGCGATTTGTACAAGTTCATTTCGTACACGGCTTCAACTTCATCCCCTTTTTTTATTGTTGGCTCAATCTTTTCGCTGCCTTCCTCTTCCGCGTCCGACTTCTGATGTTGTAGGGTGGGGCACAAGGAAAGAAAGTTTTCACTTCGACCAAAACGTTTCATACATGATGGAGATAAGGCCAGCCAACGGATGGCTAAAAGCACGCTGCGCTCCCGAAGAGGACGAAGAAGTGGAGGAAGTAGAAGCAAGGATATCCGGACAATTCTCGACATACGGCCCACAGGTTCCAGCAGAAGCGGGACAGACCTCATTCGGACAACTCGGGTTGCAATTGAATTCGGTGCAGCAGTCAATCAGATGCACCGTCGCGCGATCATAATAGAAGTCCGCCAAAGCTTGTAATACCCCCACATTGAAGACAGTCACCGGAGAAACCATGGAACCCAGGGCGGTATGTTCATAACACATCTCGCTGAACCCCGCAGTGACCTTGGCCGCGGCAAGGGCGTATCGGGTGGCATTGGCATAGGCAACAAGATAATCGATGACGTCAGCCGGGGTGTCCGCTTTGACTGCTGGGACTCCGAGGTATTGTTGAGATGACTTGGTCGGTCAAGGAGATGTGATTGAAGGTCGGGAATTGCATGAACGGGTAGATGACGTTCCCAATGAAACACTCTTGCTTCTGCAGCGCACTTCCAGAGTTCGCGGCAGCACAATCAGCGTCGAAGAGAGGTTCCCATGGAAACAAGGTGGCGTTGCCCAACTTGCCATCGATCACCGAAGCGTTGTATAAAGGAAAACTAGTCACCCACCCTAATGATGAGGAATCAGCAACCTTTTATGGAAAATCCACTAACCTGAATCGATGGCAACTCTTATTTTAGGAATCCAGGGCGTGAGAGATTTGAAGCGATTGGCGTTTTGAAAAGCGCCCTCTCCTCCCGCTGAACTTCCCCCAAACAGCAGCTCGGTAGCATTGGCCAGATTGGGATACGGGATGATCGCCGGATTAGTCAGATCGGATATCATGGCGGGCACGTGGTTGCTGCCCAGGAAAGACCACCCCCCAACGCTGGAGTTAAAGATTGTTCCCGACCAATAGTCACTGGAGCAGTAATATCCGAAAACGACATTGAAGTCCCAAAAAGTCCGGATTAATGGTTTCATTGCTTGAAAAAAGGCCACCCTGAAGGTTTTGATCAGACTAACCGAGAAACACCTTTTGATATTTACCCCATTTGTGGAGGGAGAAGCTCCCGCACTGCTCATCAGATTGTTCTGCTGCTTCCACCTCAGCGCGCATGTGGTGTTACTGCTGCACTCGCTTCCACCCTGGGGAATTTCACTTTGGATTAATACGGATCATTTTGGGGGGTTGTGAACCTACAGCCAGCCAAATGATCCACTTTGTAGATCCTGTGGATGATGCTCCAAAGTAAAACAGGCCAGGTGTGTCTGATAGACAGCTCAGTTAGTTTTGTGCTGTTGAACAACAATGAGAGTACACACTGTCATTGCACAGTGCCTGCTTTTCAACTGCCTCGTTGTAGAAATAACGAGTCATGTGTCTCTGTGAGTTCACATTGGAACAAAAGCAGAGGCAAGCGAACAAGCAGAGAAACAGCCTCATCCTCCGCGGTGGAACACGTGAGAAATAAACTCATGCTCTCCATTGTCGCTATCGTCATCTTCCCCCAAGACAATATTACTTCTTGGAAAAATAATTACTTTTGGAACTCCTCAGTTCAGACCTTTCCCATTGGCCTCTGCTAGGCTGACAACGTCCGTGTAATAGGAATCGTCAGCTTTGAGTTGCAAACAAATTGCACCCAAAACAATGGGAAACTCGCTTATCGGCAGCGCATTTTGTTGCAACCATTGATGAGCCATTCCAACTCATAATCCCGAAACGAAGATGTCAATCATCTTGATCCCGTCATCTAGTGCGGAGAGTCCACTTGTGGAGCTTTGAGCCCAGAGAGGAAGGGGGAAAGAAAAGAAAAAAAGGTTAAAAAAAAAAAACCCCCAAACAATGAACACGGTCCCAATCACGGTGGTGCTGATGGTCCTTATTGTGGGGAGCACTACCCAGAGCATTCCAAAGAGCGTCTATCCTTTGGCCACTGGCAACGTCATCCACCTCAACGAGCTGTCCATGAATGACCTGGAAACCCTCGCCGCCTACCGGATGATCTATCTCCAGACCTTCAACACCAGCACGGTGTCCATTCTGCGATCGCTCAACCCAGACCTCCTCCTCATTGAATACCATGACTCGGTACCTTTTTGTGGACCAGACACAGGGATCGTGGAAGAATTCTATATCGAGAATATAGCAATGACCTTGGCAGCCAACCTCACCCAGGCCATCAGCGCCTCGGTCACCTCAATCAGCATCACCAAGGGTACCGACCTGCCCATCCTGGCTTCGATGCCAGGTCTCGCCTACAGCAACGGCACGCTGGGAGCGTTCATCTTTTTCGTGCGGGTTGAAGATGAGTACATGAAGGTGGTCCAGTACAATGGCACGCATGGCACGCTCTCCGTGATCAGAGGCTTTGGCGGCTCACAGGCGGCCAACCATGCAGCCGGCACTCCAGTCCTCTCGCCAGTTTACTGGTCCAATCCACCTGACCCCACCGGCGTCTCCAACCAGAAGCTATGCTACATCTGTGCGCCGTTCTACCACTACCCATGGGATTTGCCGCTGGTGAGTGCGTACGCCGGAGTTGTGGCCAACCTCAATTCGTCCAACCCACGTATCATCGATGGCATCTGGATGGATCTGCTGCAAACCATCGCAAGCGGTGCCATGACGGCACGCGGCGTAAATGTGGAGAACGGCGGCATATGGGACTACAACACATCGGCGCCGTTAGCAGAGGAGGACTACGTTATCTATCAACAACGTCGCCTTGCCCGCTATCAACAAATATGGCCCGGTCGCCATTGGTACGGCAACAGCCTTGAGCCAGCCGCATACCCTTATCAAAAGCAGCTCCTGCTGCCAAACCTGGCGGTCGGTTATACTAAGCCTCTGGATGCCTACTCTTTTGAACTAGCCTCTGGCGCTGCCTCCTTCAATTGCTACGGCGGATTCCCCGGCATAGCTGCAGTGACCCCGAGCTTCCGAACCCTGCACCCATTCAACGCGGTCATCAGCACGCTTGCAGATCTAAATGCAAATGGACTTCCCTACTTCTTCGACATCGCAAATGCTGGCTGCGATGTCAACTTTCTTTTTGGGATTGGGGGAAATCTGCGCCAAGAGATAGAGGATTGGGCTTACGCCATGTACCTCCTCTCCGTGAATTCGACCACCGGCAATGGATGGTTCAACACGTGGGGCTTCGAGAGCGTTTATGTCAACGGCTCTTTCGTTTCTACCAAGGCGGTCTTGTATGATCGCTATCTCTGGCCCATCGGTCCACCCATCGAGGGCATACCGGCCATCAGCAACTCCACAGACCCGGTTGTTCTCTACACACGTCGTTTCTTCGGTGGCTTGGTGCTCATTGCCGTGGCTCAGAACATAACAACGCTGGGCATGAGCATTAGCTCCACCCTTGATGAAGCATACACGGACCCCGAAACGAACGCCACCTTCTCTGCGGGCGATCAGATCGTCCTCACAGCCCCCGAAGGGAAGATTCTGCTGGCACCGTCTGTTGTTTCAACAAGCTCAAATCCTTTGCCTCCCGTGAGTTCAAGCAGCAGGATGTGGCCCTCAATGGCTGACCGCTTTTGCTCATCCCTTTCTTTAATTCTCCAACTGTTCGTGACTTTGTGAGCTTGGCGAAAGCGAATTCCAATTCCCTCTTTTTTCCCCCCAATCCTTTCTTACAACTACAGGTGTAGAGAATAATGCTGGGTTTCGGTTCGCTTTCTTCTAACATCTAGCTGCCTGATTTCTTTGTTGCTTCTGATAAATGGGGGAGGGGTCTCCATTTCATTTTTGCTCTTTTAGGTCCATCATCACACCAGGCGGTTCTGATGGTTTATGTTAATTCATATCACAAAGATGAAGTAACCATATCAACATACAACAAGTATAAAGACTCATCAAAAATACTAATGAGAAAGCATTGCTGGCTATCCAGAAAGAAGGTGTAGGACATAAGGTTTGCTACAAATGTTCAATGAAAATTTGAGGGGATAAAAAAATTGTTTCATTGTTGGCTTTCAATCCCATCATCTGCACCTGCCTGTTTTGCAAAGAGACGCCACAGATAACCTCCTTTGTTATTTTCGCTTCGCGGCTGTTTGTGCTGGGTGGCACACGTGCGTTGTAATTCTAGTGCTTCAGGGTTTCCGCAAATGGAAGAGCCCGCCCCCGGAATATCTTTCAGTTCGACGTGAAATGGTTCGAAAAAATTTCAGATCCTGGTGGTGTGAGTTGGAAACGACCTTCATTTCAGCAACTGAATAAGTACACTCCTTCTGATATCACATACTACTACAACGTTTACCCTGCGGCGCATACGCAATCTCAACCTTTTCAAGTTATATTCTGTGACGAGTCTCACTTATTAGTAAGGACTTGCAGAGACTTACTGTTGGGACCCTGATGACGCCAAAGCCCTCTGCCTTCTATATGATCGGTAACTCTGCCCTGTCCCTCCATGTCCACACCCACCTAATCCACGCTCGTGCCCGCATGCATATACACGCGCACATATTCTCGCAGGATTACAGACCTCCCGTTCTTCCTCGACCGAGTGGAAAACATGAAATCGTATGGAGAGCACGATGTTGTCAAGCGGCTGGTGCAAAGGTTATCTGTCGTGAAGCATATCAACAGCTATCTTCTTGTGACCGACTTATCGTGCAGCGTGGGTACCATCCTTCAAAGTGCAGACATCCCAAAAAGTTGATGCTATTCGGTTTCAGTATCTACTTGCGCAGGATGAAGAAGACGGTGACCGAAGCAGTCTCAACAGTGTGTTGGTGTATGTAGGAATAGACCCACTGATTGCTGACCGTATCCCAAGAAGGCACATCTGTGGGATGCCTCATTTGATAGGTAACAGAGCCTGTTTTTTGTATTTTTTTTTCCCCTGCGTTTGTACTGTCACAGGTAAACGTTCTCTCATCACCCGTGTCTGTCTGTGTACCAAAGCGCCAGAAATATTACGTGATGAGTCGATTGGGCCTACACCTGCTTCCATGTGGAATGTTGGGTGCATTTTCTACATACTGTAAGCAATCCGCGCATGAGGCGTGTGTGAGTGTGACACCCTATCCTGAAAAAGCCTTTGTAGGCTTGAAACCGCTCCATTTAGACGAGACGGTCTTAGGGAAACCTTTCAAGCGATCATCGAGGCAGACTATGAATTCCATTCCCCTGCATAGAACAGCATCTCTTCGGAGGTCAAGGACTTCATTAAAAAATTACTCCTCAAGGACCCACGAGAACGAAGGACGGTGGAGGGTGCTCTGAAATATGATGGATATGCAAAAGCCTCGAGGAGAAAGGAGACAGCGGCGGTGAGTGTTACAACATCCATATCAGCTTTCGGAAGGAGCTGCGCGATGAGTTTTTTGACTACTATTACTGGCACTAACCCGGAAGAAATACATTTATTCCCACCATGAGAAATTTCATACAGTTACACACTTCGAATAGAAGGCTCATGGTAACATGACTCGTACAGCAGATTGTGACCAACCAGAAGGTCAGGCCACTCTTCTTCAACTTGCCAAGCTCAGCCTTAATCAGGAAGAAAACCAGATCACAGGGGTTGAGTTCTGGGGAGTAGGTTGGAAGGAACAGAAGCTGGATGTCATAGGCAGCCAGTAAATCGAAGACGGTTGCACCAGTGTCATATCCCACGTGCACAGCGGCGTTGGTGCACACAAGCCAATCACCAGCAATTAGGACTATTCAACCCCAATACGAGCTGTCAGAATGTGGTGTCGATGTCCACATCAGACAATTCCTTTTTCTATTTATCGATTTCTAAAAAAAACATTTTCCAACAATCCCACTTCGCGCCTTCTTTTTTTTCTTCCTTATAACATTGCGGTTAGCATTACCGTACAAACCATGCCCCTTGTTCAGTTCTTCATCCATTATTAATGCTGTCTTTTTTGCGTTGCTCCTCCGGAACACCACGATTTTCCCTTGGGCCACGATCAGATTCCTTTCCTTGCTATTCGAAAATATATCCCAGGTGAGGGTGTCCTGGTCCCCAAGTTGTCTCGACATGACTCAATATCTTGACTTTTTTTTGCTAGTCGGCACTTTTGGAGAGCGCCGCATGACGGTTTTGCTACTGATCTCTTTTGCTTAGCCCTCGAATGCCTTTTGAAAAGGGAAAAAAAAAAAATGTTTTAAATTCAGAACAAGTCAAAAAAACAAACCTACCTTGATTCCTTGATTCCCGAAGGATTCAGTTGACATACCAAGCGATTTGGAAAAGGAGAGAGGACTGTTAGACATTTCATCTCTTCGCTGGACAATAGAACCATCGAATTCAGAGCTGAAACTTCCACCGGTCATAACCGCTGTCCTTACTCACCCAGTGAATTTCCAGAAAATAATGGGTACCATCCAGTGTTGCTATTACTGTTAAGCCAGCGCCATCTTTCAACAGCCCTGTATCGCCCAAGTAAAAGGCCACCCCCAAGCAATCAAAACAGCACAGCATCCAATCAGGCCTTAAACCAGCACGGATAACCAACGACTTCCAAGAATGCTCCCACAACTGCTCTAACGGCCCCGGCAATCGTCAAGAGGACAACTCAAAAGAAAGCCATGGCTTCTAACAAGTAACTATGCATATTCAGCATCAGCCCGCCATCTGATCGCTCCAGCAGTCCGTAGACGATGCACCTAACTTATGGTAGTACATTAGGCAAGGTACCGTAGGCTGAAATTAAATGCAGTCGGTTTCCTCCTGATTGCCGTTTGATTCTCTTGGGTCAGATGCTCGCATTAACAAAAAAATACGACGTCCTTCTAAGATTGCGATATTATTTTGGGATGTTCTGGGTGGCCGAAAATGTTCTTTAAGCAGAGAACTTTCGCGGCTATGTGCATATTCTTTCACGCCAAGCAAAGAGCGCACAAAAGTCGTCTTGAAAGCGCAATTGAGAAGAAGATAGCCACGGTGTTTTACATTGGTTCTTGCTTGGGCCCTCAGCCATCTCTTCCTTTTGGTTGTGCCGAGGTTTCCACCTCAAGCAAGATTGGCGTTGCTATTTCAAAGAAAAAATCTTCTACCTTCGAGCCGTCGGTAGCTAATATCTCTGCAAGATTTGTTTATTCGTGTCGGCAAGATTCATTGCTTCGTCCTTATGAATGACCTACTTAATTTGTTACCATCAGGCACTGTCTCTTGTGAAAGTGGATATGTGCCCTCTTGCTGACCCGAAGTCTATCATGTTGCCCCCTAACATTTTTACTGCAGAAGAACAAAGGCATAGGTGGCATTCTCCGAGCTATTAAGGAATGTCTGTTGAAAATAATTACAGGCCCGCACAAAATAAGAAGGTCCTACGGATAATACTGTTAAATGAGGTGCAATCAGTAAAGTTATATACCACTACAGCTCCACGGACATCATGATAAAAAGGAGGATTGTAATCCAAAATAATAGGGAAAGGGAAGGCAGACATTTACATGGAGTTACGAGTCCTAAAGAAGTGTAAGCATTACACTAGATGGTCATCATAAAGATACTAAATGAACGGATTTCGTCTCGTGTCACCATCTTCACAGACAACCGCGGTGCTATTCTCCTCGCACAGGGACCTACATGACATCATTCACGCATCAAGCACTTCGATATCCGTCACCACTTTATTAGGAAGCAGATCAAGAAGGGGGTCATACAGCTTGAACACTGCCCATTGACCGCGATGATCGCAGACATGCTCACGAAGGCATCGCCACGTCCGCAGTTAGAAAAGCTTTGATCCCTCGCCGGTATCCATCCCCTCCGAGATGCATAGCAGTAGTTCAGCTTGAGGGGGCGTGTTGGCGGAGTCACTCCAACCAATCTTCTTACCGCTATGCACTTCGGGCATTCGATGCCCTATAAATATGTAAGAATTAGTCTCTAATAGAGCTTTGTTGTTGTTCACACATTACAGTATCTCAGTCCCTACACGGCGTACTCTACACTCTCCGGTTCACACTGCACTGCCACACACTGTATCTAACAACATGTTGTGCATGTTGTCCTAGTCCCTCCTCAAACCTAAATAGGTTTTGTAGCAGGCATTGGATCAATATTCACTCATTGATTTTTGTGAAACTCAGCACCTAATCACTCTTAACAGGAGTTGTCACAAATGTGGCGCCAAAACGCTTTTCAAACTTCCAAAGAGTTTTCTTGATCCATTAATTAACCGGATTGGATTTGGATGCGGAGTCCAAACCATCCAAGACAACGTTGGTGTGCACTCCATGTGCCTCTATCAGAATCGTGAGAGAAGCGCCTAAGCCACCAAGCTAAAAGGTGATCACCCTTCTAGGGTGACTTTTGGGTCTCAGGTGGTTAGATGGCAAGTCCGGGCAGGCGGACATCAGTGTTGATGGAGAGGATGAACGGTGTTATCCTCTGATAGCCTCATCTATTAGGAGGCACAAAACTGCATCCGCTACCTATTGAAACTCAAATGGCATTAGGAAAGCCGGTTGACAGTTGCACCTTTTGGTGTTATTTAGTTAATATGTTTGCTGTTTTGAAAAAAAAAAAAAAAAAAAAAAAAACAGTTTCAACACTTTATTCTCAACCTTTCTCATCAAGAGAGAAGGTTGTTGTGTTCAGGAGAAACGCAACAAGGTTTACTTAACTTTGGCACCTCCCAGGACCATATCGGTCAGAATAGACATAGGATCAACAACTGTTGCAAAAACGAAAAATTAATTAAATGTTTTCGGGGGGCGGGGGGGGGCAAAGTTGGGATGAAGGGGAAGCATACGACTTTTCTTTAGAGGAAAGGTGGGGTTTACGCAGTTGAGCTTTGGAGGATCGTAGATGGATGGGTTGAAGGGACCGGGTACAGTGTTGGAGAATCCCCACAAAACATCGCCAACGTAGGGAGAGTTCTTGATGAGTATTTGAACGATAGCGTTACCGTAGGGGGTATTCTTCTTGTTCACCCACATCTATGTGGCAAAATGAACAAATTAAATAAAAAAAAGAGGCAATGTATAGAGGGGAAGGAGACACATACATCAATGTAGTAGGATTCATAGGGGGTCCAGGTCCATACGCTACAAGCAACACCGTTCACCGTCTTGTCTCCAGCATAGGTGGCATTGTGGGGAATGCTCAGAGGAAACAGTTGCAACCAGGACTAAGATTTAGCATTTAAGATTCGAGTGTCGAAGTAGGAAAATAAGAGAATAAAAAATATTTTTTACTTTGGAGACGGATCGAGTCCAGCAGATGGGTCCCTCGAAGAAGTATCCAGTAATGTGGCCGGGATTGACGCTGGGGTTGGAGATGGCGTTGGTATGTACGTAGAGCGGAAGAAATTCTTCGCCGCCAAAGGAGAGACTGCCTCCACCGTTAAAGTCATCCAAAGCAAGATAACCAGCAAATACAGGAGCACCTTTTTAAAATATGATCATTTTTTTTTTTTACTTTTTTTTTTTTTTGTTTGTTA
>Ga0209935_1003728_pt1 | contig 15133 bp, 15 predicted proteins | sample ThiBio_1000_plan_2_FD_183958 | JGI IMG/M metagenome (GOLD analysis project Ga0209935, IMG submission 183958) | Wastewater bioreactor microbial communities from Cape Town, South Africa - Thiocy_cont_1000_plan (SPAdes) | ecosystem: Engineered > Bioreactor > Thiocyanate-remediating >... | reverse complement strand
AGCGGAACGAGAAGAGACTGGTCGAGTTCTTGTTGACGGCCGAGATACGACTCGCTTCGAGCAGATGCTTGCGCATATCGCGTTCGACCATCTCTCGTATCGAGAGAGCACCGGCGTTCTCGCTCTCAGCAATGATCCATTCTCGATTGCGTTGTGCTTGAATCAATGATTGGTTGATTGATTGATTGGTGCATCGAGTCATTGAGAGAGATTGCCATCATTCACACTAGATCGCTCGAGCGACATACCAGTTGCAAGAATCAAGGGCCACGTGTGGCGTACGTAATCCGAGTCGAGCGACAGACACCAGTTGGTAATGTCAGGCAGATGGCGAGGTATGTTGAGGTCGGTTCCACGCCATACGAGCAACGGCAGCACACCGAGCTGCTGCGCCTTCTCGTAGCCTCTCAACCTGCCAACGCACAAACACATCGATCAGTCGCAATGACCGCAAGGCAATGATGGTCCGATGAGCGTACTCGAGCCCGAGAGATTCTTCGTTGCATAATGAGGCAGGTAGCGAGTTGATGATGAATGCAATGCAGGCACGCAGGCGAGCACTCAGATGGACCTCAACGAGTGCTCCGAATCTATCCAACGAGATATTAGCCAATCGATTGCTTGAATGGCTGAGTGAGTGGATGCATGCATGGCTGAGTGGCTCGTACAGGAGCGAGGGCAGCTCGTCGGGAAGGCGCACGGCTCGCGCCGATGCAGGATCGAACGAGAACGAGGTCGAGTCCGAGGCGTACTGCAGGAAGGCCAGCAACGAGCGCAGCGCCGCGAGACACTCCTTGGCTCGGTTGCGCGAGAGCAGCATCTTGCGAGCGAGTTCGACGGCCTCTTGTGCATCGTCGCGAGCTGCGATACGCACAACGACGGCCTTGCGTCGCTCAGACATGATTGGATAGATGTGATTGGAGATTGGATGAGATGATTGGATGTGATTGGATAGATGTGATTGGATAGATGTGATTGGATGGATGTGATTGGATAGATGTGATTGATGATTGGATAGATGTGATTGGATAGATGTGATTGATGATTGGATAGATGTGATTGGATAGATGTGATTGGATTGGATGTGATTGGATAGATGTGGGATTGGATAGATGTGATTAGATAGATGTGATTAGATAGATGGGATTGATTGGATGGATAGATGTGATTAGATAGATGTGATTGATTGATTGGATGGGATTGGATAGATAGATGTGGGATTGGATAGATGTGATTGATTGGATAGATGTGATTGGATAGATGTGATTGATTGGATAGATGTGATTGATTGGATAGATGTGATTGGAGATTGGATGTGATTGATGATTGGATAGATGTGATTGGATAGATGTGGGATTGGATGGATGAGATTGATCAGATCTGCTTGTGCGCGAGAGAAGAGGAAGCGAGATCGCTCTCAGCGCGAATTCGCTCGTCGTCTGGCGGCCTCTCGGTTACTTGAAGCAGCGCGTGCTCCAAAACACTAGCGCAAACACACACACGCGCCCCCCGCTCCTCGTCACTGTCTCTCGTCGCTCTCATCGTCGCCGTCGGTAGGAGAGTGAGTTGTTGGTTCAAGAAGCGAGAGGCTGCGTATCACGGGACCGCTCGTTGCCTATGGGGCTGAGACATTGCTGACGTTGGAGCGAGCGCGATATCTCTCTCTTGTGGTTCGGTGGTCCACCGATCGTTGTTGCTGACCTATCATGGCCGAGCAACCACCAGCCACCGTACTACCGGGTATGCAACTCGTTGATGATGACGACGACAGGCTCGCCGACTTTGCTGATGGCGATCGTGTGGGGTTTGTAGTGTACATGAACCAATACGAGGCCAAGATCTCGATCTTGGCACAGCGCGCACAAGAACGACGACGCCGCCGCCAGACATCGGCCTTGGTGTTCCTGTTGTTCATCGTGCTGTCGGGCTTGTACTTGTACTCGATCACTCGCGACACACGTGGTAGGTACCAGCTAGAGAACGCTCGATTCGCTCCGATCGCACTTGTTGATTCGTTCGGTTCCTCTCGCTCGCGTGTGTGTGCGCCAGACGTCGCGGGCAGCCTCGGTCTCGCGCGCCGCCACTGGTGGCAGATGCTGTCGCTACGGCGATCATGGGGTCCGCGACGCTACCACAACCATCCTCATCGACCACGCCTGCGATTGGACGACTCGGAGCAGCACCACAATGACAACGACAAGCCTCACCACGCAGCGAACGCCAATGACATGGTGGTGGTGCCAGGCAGCCACCACGCCGTCAAGGTCGTCGATGGCGATGCTGCGGTGCTGCTACCCGAGATGCCGCATCGCTCCAACACCAACAACGCCACCATCGACAGCGCTCAGATATGCAGAAACACGGCGCAGGGCAAGTGGCTCGTGACCGACGATCGCGGTAGGTCATTCATTGCGTCTCGCGCTCTCTCTCGCGAGCAGGCGTGCGTGCGTTCGCTCGTTCGCGTGCATGGTTTAATAATCGATATCTGTGCATGCGCATCCGGTCGTGGGACACACTCACAGGAGTGGTTTGCTCGTGGCGAGCGGTCGACCGTAACGGCTGCTGTGCGACGTCCTCCGAGCACGAAGCCGACATCGTGGTCGCCAAGGAGGAGACCGCCATCTCGCTGCTGGACGACATCATCAGCGGCACGGATCGCGTCGGAGTGTCGTTCTCGACCGCTGCCACCTCGTGTCTCACGTGCAACGACCGAGAGTGCTGCGGCATGTTCGAGTTCTGCGTCTCGTGTTGCATGCGGCCCGCACAGGTAGCTCGATGTCGACTGCTCTGCTGCGCGTGTCGGCGAGTAGTGGACCTTACTCACCATGTGTGCGTGTGCGTGTGTACAGGCGCTGCGAGCTGTCGATCTCTTTGCGTCGGCCGATCCCGAGCCTACTCCGTCGAGCTACACGACCGCGCAACTATTCGAAGCCTGCACGTACGTACTCACCTGTCGTGCCGCTCGTTGGCAACCAGTTGCACACTCACTCTCGCTCGTTCTCGTTGCATAGGGCCCTCTGCCGCACCTCGTCGCGAAGCATTCGGTGGAACCATACGTTCAAGCATGACGAACACCGCCACTGCTACCGCGTACTATCGTCGCCATCTGCCGCCATCAGCGCTGCCGTGGCGGCGCTGTAGCAGCACTGTACTCTTTGTTTGCTCACGGCGCCGGATGCCCCCAAGACACCGACCTCCTCCGCCAGACCTATCTATTATTACCTGCCATCTCTCGCTCTCGCTCTCGACGAGCGTGTACCAACTAACTACTTATTTACTTTACCCCCCACACCTCTTGCTTGCCGAGCTGTACACTATGACCAATACCGACGACCACCACTACCACTACCACTACAACTATGAGATTCGACTTTTGTATCGTATCTGGTTTCCGCATCGAAGCGCAGCGAATCGAATCGAATCGAGAGTTTTTTGTTTTTGTTGTTTGTTTACATTTACAATCAATCAATGCATACAAATGACATTTTTACACGAATATCAAGCAACAGCAGCAGCAACAGCAAACACACACACATCATGGTACAAAGTACACACACACACACACAGAGACACCATTCTCTGGACTTACGCAGCGAGAGCTAACTTTCGCATACGGTGGAAGGTCGGCGAAGCGAGAATATGCGCGAACGCTGGGTCCTCGGAGATGTCTACCTTGGGCAGTTGGTGGAACTTGATGCAGCGAACGAGCCATGCCTCGCAGTCGTAGAAGCGCCACTGAAGTGCACACACGCGAGCTGCAGATGGAGTGGGTGAGTGAGTGAGTGAGTGAGTGAGTGCAAACGACACTGATTGTGATTGGCGACGTACCAATCGTATAGGAACCAATGCCTTCACACAGTTCATCAGCGCGATAGCTGAGCTCGTAGGCCTTCTCGAGCAGCCCAAAGGCCGATTCGAGTTCGGCGTCGGCAAGCGCAATGTTGAGGCACGAGTCGGCCCACATCACGAGCGACTTGGCGTCCTGCGGTTGCAGTGCGACGCTGGCCTCGAACTTTTCGAAAGCTTGCTTGCTGATACGCAATCGTTCGTTGGGTTCTTGATGCAATGACGCAAGGTGCCCGAGTACCCAACCGAGATCTGGAGCAGCAAGTCAGAACATGCGCACACAGGCCCACACTTTGCCTCTCTCTCTCTCATATTGCCAGTTTGTGTTGTGATTACGTACTGGCAAGTACAACGTGATCATCCGGCTTCAAGCGGAGCACCGACAGGTACTTTTCGCGAGCCAACTCGAGCAGGCTCTCAGTGTCGGTCATGTTCTGTGATCGACGCGCGAGTTCGACGGCCGTGTCGGCCTCGATGCGCGGGATGGTGTAGGTGAACTTGCCACGCGCGTGCAGGCCAATAAAGTCCGACTCGGAGAAGCGAGCTTGCGGCGGCAGTGGCGATCGGCGACGACGCTCGTCCCAATCGACCGAGAGCAGGTCGTTGTTGCTGCCGTTGTTGTTGTTGTCGTCGCCGTCGTTGTCTTCTTGTTGTTGCTCAAAGAAACCCGCGGGAAAGAGGTCCTGACGCGAGAACGACACGCCAGCAAGCGTCTGCAGACGGTGATAGAGCATGTCGAGGTCGATGCTGGCGCGCAAGTCGAACGTGTCGTTCTCCTCGAGCTCCGACAGGCCCTTGGGATACTTGGCCTTGACATGCTCCTTGACGGTCTTCCAGTAGCGCGCCGTGAGTTCGGGCGACGACTGGCAAAAGACAATGTTGAAGAAGCTCACCACGAGACAGCGGTAGTGGTCGTCCTCCATCGAGCGCAGGTGGCGCATCTTGCGGTGCAGCGAGGCCTTGAGCGAGCGTGCAATCAGCTCGACCAGAATCAAGTGCGAGATGCCACGCTGCAACGCGGCGCCAGGGCTGAGTGGATCGAGCTCACTGGTTCGCTTAGTTTGTTGCATCATCAATTGGCGTACACAACCGAGATGCCGAACTAGAGAGAGAGAGAGATTGCGAGTTAGTACGTGCGGCTTTGACTGATGCGATCAGAGAGAGAGAGAGAGACATACTATTGATACCAGCACGATGTAAATCCTCAATCAACCACTCGATCGAACGTCGACTCGTGGTACAATTGGCAATCTCCATCGACAAGGTCAAGGGCATCGAGGAGGCAGCGAGCTCCTTGGCGAGCAACATGGCGTGACGGAGGTCTTGATCGTCCTTGGCGTCGAGTTGCGTGAGCGTACGCGCAAAGTCGGGGATCACCTTGTCGTGCAGGTAGCGCGTGGCCTCGTGCACCTCCGAGTCGTGCACCTTGTTGTCCGTGTGGCCAAAGAGCGTAAAGGCGTCGCTCGAGAGCGGGCAGCGGAAGCGGCTCACGAGCTCGGGCCGCAGCAGTTGGTACAGGAAGGCGCCCGGCTTGTCGCGCGACGGCGACTCGGGCGGAAAGAGGCGCGCGAGGTCGACGACGTACAGGCGGCCGTCGTGACCGAGGTGGCCCTCAATGTCGCACGGCCCGTAGAGGAAGCGGTTCTTGTCGGGCTCGTTGTTGACGCCGGCCACGTGGCCCTTGAGGTTCAGCACGGCGGCGCACTGCTTGATGAGGTGGTTCATCTCGGACAGATCGGCGTGCACCGTCTGGCCACCGTCGCCGCTGCCGTACACGAGCGTCTCGTGCGAGATGGGCAGACTCGAGGTGGCGAGCAGCCGGTAGCCGCGGTAGTCGATGATGGTCATGAGGCCAAAGTTGAGGCCGTGTATCATACCGCACGACACCATGGCCGTCTGGCCCTTGAGCTCGTGCCCGGCGACCTTCATGGCGAACTCGTCCGAGCCGAAGAGGTGGTTCTTGTCGACGGCGTACTTGAAGAAGATCGACTCGTGCAGGTACTTTTCGCCGCCCGCGATGCCGAGGCACGAGAGCGGCTTGATGGTCTTCTTGGACAGCGGCAAATGGCGCTCCTTGATGATCACCTGCCCGAGCGCCGACGCCACCGACATGAACTCGAGCGACAACTCGTGTAGCTTCTGCCCACGGTGCAGCGGATCCGACTGCAGCACTTGATAGTACTCTTCGTTCCAGTCGCGTCGTGTTTTGGCACTCGCTGCTGTCGCCATCACAACCGATCCACCGCTCAAGCTCTTGATGCATGGAGGAGGAGCAGGAACAGCAACAGCAACAGGAGCAGGAGGAGGAGCAGGAGCCGTTACGGCCGACGACGAGAGTGGCGTCGAGTAGCCCAACAATGCGGCTGTCGCTGCCGCCGGTGGCGGTAAGGCGGCGGTGACAGCACCAGTGGTGGTGGTCCCAAGCTTGGCATTGGTGTAGGCCAAGCGAGCTGCGGTGGCAGAGGAGGCAGCCGGTTTGAGTGGCTGCTGGCTCGTATTGACATAGGCAGCACGCGCCACGGAGACTGGTAACGATGCTGACGGTGCGAGGTCGGCATAGCCGTTGGGATGAATGTGGAGCGACAAGGCCGGTGCGCTCGATACGGCCGCTGTCGCTGCCGCCGCCGACGATGATAGCGGCGCCTTCATGATCGCACTGGCCGTGGCTGCCGCTCGAGAACTGTTGGGCTCGGGGAATAACACGGTGTCGCGTCGCAGTTGCGTGCATGGCACCGTCACGAGATCGCGATACGCCGACTTGGAAGAGGAGGAGGAAGAGGAGCTCGTGATGGGTAACGGAGGCGCGAGATGCGATTGTACGAGCTCGGCCACGAGGCGGTAGCCACGCGAGTTGGTCGCCGGTAACATGACCGACGAGGTCGAGGCAGCGGTACTAACGACGCCGCCGCCACTGCCACCACTACTACCGGCCAGCGAGCCGACGGCAGCCGGAGGAAGATGGAAGAACGGCACGCTTTGCTGCGCGTGCTCGAGCGGTTGAAAGTTGTTGTCGCCAAAGTTGAGGAACTCGCTCGTCGGCACGGTCGAGTCACCACCACCGGGCGGCTGAATGTAGGCCGCGGCTGCGGCACTACTGCTGGTGGGCGCTGGCGATCCGGCGACGCCGGTCACCGAGCGAGCAGCGAGCGTCGGCGAGACAGCCGATGCCAGCACGGCATCGGTGCTCGAGGTACCGCACGAGATTGGCACGGCGATCGGAACGCGTGGCGAGTTCGAGTACGCCGACGCAGCAGCAGCCGCAGCAGGTGAGGCGGGAAGACCTGGCGGCGACGAAGAGTGCGCCACCAAGGCCGCGGCGCCAAGCACCGACGAGCCGGTGGCGACGAGACGCGCAGCGGGAGAGGCGGCCGCCGAGCGCGAGAGATTCGCTAGCCGGCGCGCGCTCTTGAGCTCCGACAACGTCTGTGGCTGGAAGCTAAATGGGCGAACATCTACTCGATATGGAGAGTGAGCGAGAGTGAGCGAGAGTGAGCGAGAGCGAGGCGTAACGTACTCTGGAAGATGAGGGAGTTGGGCGATGAGTGGGAGCGTGGTAGGTGGCGACCGCCCTCCTTGGCGACCGCAGCCGGGAAGGTGAAGAGCCTCGCCTCGGTGCGATGGAGGGCGCGGAACACTGGACGCGTGGACATAGGTGACAGCAGCGACGGCGGCTCCTGCGACTGGAGGAGGGAGGAGCGGCGGCGACGCGGCTCCTACAGGCGACGGCGACCGAGGAGGACGACGGGAGAGCAAAGACGACGCGATACCGCCGCCGAAGGCTGTGTCATGGGAGGTACGCGCACGAGCGAGCTACCGCAACAAACAGGCGAGGCAGCGAGTACAACACCGGGAAGAGGAGAGGTGAGGAGAGTGAGGAGCGTGGGATCAGGGGCGCGGTGATGGATGGTGGGTGGTTCGCGTGCGTAAGGCAGCGCGCGAGGTGGTTGGGCGAGAGAGGCAGGCAGGAAGCAAAGGAACGAGAGACCGAGCAAGAGGAGAGGAGGTAACACTCAATAGAGCACTCGAGGCTCCCGATCTTCCTTACTGCCGCTGTTCTTTACTGTTGCTCGCGCAAACGAATCCAACAGCGACTCCACACGCAATCAATCTCAACCAGCCAGCTTACTCAGCGAGCTGTACCTTTGATCTCGATGACATAACTCGTGGTGTGGTTCGGGTTGAGTGAGGAGGTGGAGGTGGTGGTGGTTGGAGGCATTCGCGTACTCTTCCCAGCTCTCGAACCAATGTCCTGGCTCGGTTCCTCCTCCGCTTCTTCTTATTGCTCGCTCTCGTTGCGTCTGTCTCATCGCTGCTGTCACCTCTCATCGCCCTCCTCATGGCATCAGCATTTCGCATCGTGGAAGCGAGTGATGCGCGCTCGTTCCTCGAGCTATCTCGCGAATGGCTCGTATCGCAACTGCCGCGCAGCAACCTTTACCTTGGCATCACGACCTCGGCGCGCGACATGCCGCATCTCTACCATCCGCGGCCGTACTTCGCCGTCGTCTATCGTCGCGACCTCGTGGTCGGCACGGTCTCGATGACTCCACCTCATGCGTGTCTCGTGTACCTGGAGCCCGAGCTCGAGCTCGCAGCCGACACGGACACGCAGTGCGAGCTCGCAATCGACATGGCCGAGCGGTTGGTTGCGTACCACCGCGCTCGCGGCAGTACCACCGACTCCACCGAGCCCGAGCGCCGCCTGAGCAACATCGCCTCGTCGCCACGATTCACGACCATTCTCACGGCAGTCTTGGCTCGCGTGCTGCAGCCCGACTGGAGCCGCCCGGCTGCAGACGGGCACGGCGCTGCAGCGGCACTCGGACTCGAGCTCAACGAGCACCAAGCGGCGGTGCCCGATCGACGCTGGGCCGTGCACCTCCGCCTGCGAATGCTGTACATCACCTCTCGCGCCAATGCCTGCCGAGCACCAGCCGGTGTCGGCGTGCTCGAGATGCCTTCCGGCGAGCGTGTGGCAGCGGGCCGTCTGCGCAGGGCGTCGTTCGAGCACTTTGACACGCTGGTCGAGTGGATGGTTGACTTTGGCCTCGAGACTCGCAATCGCTCGCCCAAGGATGTGGCGGACCGCGAGCCGCTACGAGCCAAAGACCGCAACCAAGTGGCATCGATGCTCGACGCCGGACGAGTGTTCGTGTGGGAGCTGCCCGACGGCACCATCGTATGCATGGCTGCCGTCTCGCGCCCGATCGACAACTACTCGATCTCGATCTCGGCCGTCTTTACGGCAGCCGAGCATCGAGGCAAGGGATACGCCTACAACGCCGTTGCTCACCTAACGAAACGCATGCTCGCTGACGCCGAAGACACTGAAGCCGATCCGACCACCGCCGCCGACGAGCAGCAGCACTCATGGACGGTGCACGACCAGGCCGCCGATCGCAAGTACCACTTCGTGATGATTCACACCAACGCAGATCATCCGACACCGAATGCTGTCTACGAGCGAGTGGGATTCCGTGAGGTGGTCAAGAATCTCGAGACTGAGTTATTGAAGGAATGAATCAGTGAATCAATCAATCAATCAATCAATCAATCAATCAATCAATCAATCAATCAATCAATCAATCAATCAATCAATCAATCAATCAATCAAAGAAGAAGAGAATGAAAGTGAGTGAGGGAGTGGTTGAGGGAGGTGCTGTTCTTTGTTCCTTCATCGATTGGTTCTTGTTGCTCCTCGTTGCTCGTTGCTTGCTTGCTTGGTGTCTCTCTCGTGTCTCGTGTCTCGTGTAAGTGCTTCATATCTTCATCTCTTTGGCTTGAGCAGTTTGGAGCTTGGATCATCTCTTTGTCGTTGTGTGAGAGAGAGAGAGATTGAATTGGAAGAGATGGGAGACGATGTTCTTGATCGTGATGCTCGAATCAAGCTCTCGATCGGCACCAAGAAATATGGCAATGCTGAAGGCGCGTTCACCTTCCCTCAAGGCTTGGTGTTCGACCATCATCGAGGTCTCTTGCTTGTCTCCGACACCGACAATCATCGAGTGCAAGTATTCTCGTGTGATGATGATGATGATGGCGGCTCGTTCGTGTCGAAGCTCGGCGAGGAAGGCAACCAACCAGGCCAGCTCCTGCGTCCGTATGGCCTTGCGATCGATCACGATCATGATCGCATCCTCATCGTTGATTGCGCCAATAATCGAGTACAATCATGGTCATTGAGCGAGCAATCGTTCTTGTCGTGCATCGGTCATCAAGGATCACGAGATCTTGAGTTCAACAACCCTGTTGGCATTGCGATCGACAAGCATCATCATCGCATCATCATCGCCGATACCAACAACCATCGATTGGTGTTCTTGTCGTCGATCGATCTCTCGTTCTTGTTCTCGGTCGGCAAGCAAGGAGCTCAGCCTGGCGAGTTCCGATATCCATCGGGCATTGCGATCGACGATGATCGACATCGAATCATCGTCTCTGATTCCTTCAACAATCGAGTGCAAGTATTGTCGTCGATCGATGGCTCGTTCTTGCTCGAGTTCGGATCCAAAGGCAATCGATCAGGCAAGCTCATGCATCCTCAAGGACTGTGCATCGATAATCAAGGTCGAATCATCGTCGCCGACACCTACAATCGTCGATTGCAATCGTTCACTCACGAAGGCCATCACATCTCATCGTTCGATTGTGGCTTCGAGTATCCATTGGGAGTTGCATTCGACGAGCATCGAGGTCTCATCGCCTTCTCGACAGGCAATCGAGTGCGTGTGATTGGAGCCAATCAATGGCTTGCCGACACGTTCACATGGCGACCAGATCGTCATCGACATGCACCATCATGGATCAAGCGCACGGTATCGACGATGACGATGATTCGATCGCTGGTCGATGAGTCGTCGGCGATGTCGATGATTCCGAACGAGCTGTTGTTCGAGATCTTCTCGTTCCTTTGATCATCTTCATCACCATCACCACGATGATGATGATGATGATGATGACGATGAATCTCTCGATATGATGGAGGGATCCAATCTCGAACGATTGATATCGACTCGTGAGTATGCTCACACACATCTCTTGCAAGCATCGTATCTCTCTCTTGACGAATCAATGAATGCAATCTCAATCACTCTCTCTCTCTCTCTCTCTCTCTTTTTGATATGGATTGGAAGGGCATGCAAGCATCGAGCAGAATCATGACCATCATGATCAAGAATAGGCTCGTGAGAGCGAGGGAGTGGTTGGTGAGGGAGGGAGGTGCTGTTCTTTGTTCCTTCATCGATTGATTCTTGTTGCTTCTTGTTGCTCGTTGCTTGCTTGCTTGGTGTCTCTCTCGTGTCTCGTGTGTGAGAGAGGGCTTCATATCTTCATCTCTTTGGCTTGAGCAGTTTGGAGCTTGGATCATCTCTTTGTCGTTGTGTGAGAGAGAGAGAGAGAGATTGAATTGGAAGAGATGGGAGACGATGTTCTTGATCGTGATGCTCGAATCAAGCTCTCGATCGGCACCAAGAAATATGGCAATGCTGAAGGCGCGTTCACCTTCCCTCAAGGCTTGGTGTTCGACCATCATCGAGGTCTCTTGCTTGTCTCCGACACCGACAATCATCGAGTGCAAGTATTCTCGTGTGATGATGATGATGATGGCGGCTCGTTCGTGTCGAAGCTCGGCGAGGAAGGCAACCAACCAGGCCAGCTCCTGCGTCCGTATGACCTTGCGATCGATCACGATCATGATCGCATCCTCATCGTCGATTGCGCCAATAATCGAGTACAATCATGGTCATTGAGCGAGCAATCGTTCTTGTCGTGCATTGGCAAGAATGGATCACGAGATCTCGAGTTCTACTATCCTCAAGGCATTGCGATCGACAAGCATCATCATCGCATCATCATCGCCGATTCTGCCAACAATCGATTGGTGTTCTTGTCGTCGATCGATCTCTCGTTCTTGTTCAAGATCGGCAAGCGAGGAGTACGACCTGGCGAGTTCCAATATCCATCGGGCATTGCGGTCGATGACGATCGACATCGAATCATCGTCACTGATACCCTCAACAATCGAGTGCAAGTACTGTCGTCGATCGATGGCTCGTTCTTGCTCGAGTTCGGCTCGTACGGCAATCAACCATGCCAGCTCATGCATCCTCATGGAGTATGCATCGATAATCAAGGTCGAATCATCATCGCCGACTCCAACAACTATCGACTCCAAGCATTCACTCACGAAGGCCATCACATCTCATCGTTAGATTGTGGCTCCGAGTATCCATCGGGAGTTGCATTCGACGAGCATCGAGGTCTCATCGCCTTCTCGGCAGTTCATCGAGTGCATGTGATTGGAGCCAATCAATGGCTTGCCGACACGTTCACATGGCGTCCAGATCGTCATCGACATGCACCATCATGGATCAAGCGCACGGTCTCGACGATGACGATGATTCGATCGCTGGTCGATGAGTCGTCGGCGATGTCGATGATTCCGAACGAGCTGCTGTTCGAGATCTTCTCGTTCCTTTGATCATCTTCATCACCATCACCACGATGATGACGATGATGACGATGATGATGAATCTCTCGATATGATGGAGGGATCCAATCTCGAACGATTGATATCGACTCGTGAGTATGCTCACACACATCTCTTGCAAGCATCGTATCTCTCTTTACGAATCAATGAATGCAATCTCAATCACATCCTCTCTCTCTTTGATATGGATTGGAAGGGCATGCAAGCATCGAGCAGAATCATGATCATCATGATCAAGAAGAGGCTCGTGAGAGCGAGGGAGTGGTTGAGGGAGGGAGGTGCTGTTCTTTGTTCCTTCATCGATTGGTTCTTGTTGCTTCTTGTTGCTCGTTGCTTGCTTGCTTGCTTGGTGTCTCTCTCGTGTCTCGTGTGTGAGAGAGGGCTTCATATCTTCATCTCTTTGGCTTGAGCAGTTTGGAGCTTGGATCATCTCTTTGTCGTCGTGAGAGAGAGAGAGAGAGAGATTGAATTGGAAGAGATGGGAGACGATGTTCTTGATCGTGATGCTCGAATCAAGCTCTCGATCGGCACCAAGCATTATGGCAATGCTGAAGGCGCGTTCACCTTCCCTCAAGGCTTGGTGTTCGACCATCATCGAGGTCTCTTGCTTGTCTCCGACACCGACAATCATCGAGTGCAAGTATTCTCGTGTGATGATGATGATGATGGCGGCTCGTTCGTGTCGAAGCTCGGCGAGGAAGGCAACCAACCAGGCCAGCTCCTGCGTCCGTATGACCTTGCGATCGATCACGATCATGATCGCATCCTCATCGTCGATTGCGCCAATAATCGAGTACAATCATGGTCATTGAGCGAGCAATCGTTCTTGTCGTGCATTGGCCAGCATGGATCACGAGATCTCGAGTTCGATGAACCTCAAGGCATTGCGATCGACAAGCATCATCATCGCATCATCATCGTCGACTACAACAACCATCGATTGGTGTTCTTGTCGTCGATCGATCTCTCGTTCTTGTTCAAGATCGGCAAGCAAGGAGCTCAGCCTGGCGAGTTCCGATATCCATCGGGCATTGCGGTCGACGATGATCGACATCGAATCATCGTCTCTGATTCCTTCAACAATCGAGTGCAAGTATTGTCGTCGATCGATGGCTCGTTCTTGCTCGAGTTCGGCTCCAAAGGCCATCAACCATGCCAGTTCATGCATCCTCAAGGATTGTGCATCGATAATCAAGGTCGAATCATCGTCGCCGACACCTACAATCGTCGATTGCAATCGTTCACTCACGAAGGCCATCACATCTCATCGTTCGATTGTGGCTCCGAGTATCCATTGGGAGTTGCATTCGACGAGCATCGAGGTCTCATCGCCTTCTCGACAGGCAATCGAGTGCGTGTGATTGGAGCCAATCAATGGCTTGCCGACACGTTCACATGGCGTCCAGATCGTCATCGACATGCACCATCATGGATCAAGCGCACGGTATCGACGATGACGATGATTCGATCGCTGGTCGATGAGTCGTCGGCGATGTCGATGATTCCGAACGAGCTGTTGTTCGAGATCTTCTCGTTCCTTTGATCATCTTCATCACCATCACCACGATGATGATGATGACGATGACGATGAATCTCTCGATATGATGGAGGGATCCAATCTCGAACGATTGATATATCTCTTGCTATCTCTTGCTATCTCTTGCTATCTCTTGCTATCTCTTGCTATCTCTCATATCAATACAAACACATCAATGATCGATCAAGTGTCGATTTGCGAGGATTGATTCAAGGTCGTGGTTTGTTGGAGGTTTGGCATCAGACACCGGATTGCATCTGCTGTTCGATTGTCTCCTGCTCTCACTGGCACCTCCACCTCCTATCGAATGGCAGTCCCACCAAGAGTGTTGGTCATTGCTGGCAGCGATAGTGGCGGTGGCGCTGGCGTGCAGGCCGATATCAAGACCTCGTCGGCTCTCGGTGCCTTTGCGACCACGGCCGTGAGCTGCTTGACGGCGCAGACGACGCAGCGAGTGGCTGGCGCCCACGTGCCTCCTGCGCACTTTGTGGCGCTGCAGATCTCCGAGGTGGCTCGAGACATTGGCTGCGATGCGGTCAAGATCGGAGCGGTGGCTGATGGCGACTCGGTACGCGCTGTGGTTCGCGAGCTCGCCAAGATGCGTTGGCGCGACCAGCGTGAAGAGCAACCGCAGTTCGACGACGACGTCGATGCCACGACGACGACGATTTGGATCAAGCGAGCCACGAGTGGCCGCGTGGCAGTGGACGATGAACCTGACGAGTCCGTTGTCGGTTGTCCGATGGCCGATGCGGTCACGATGCATGTGGAGCAAGCATTCGACGAGGTGGACGACGTGAGCAAGCACGAGCGACCGGCAATCGTAGTCGACCCAGTGATGGTCACGAGCTCGGGCAGCCCGCTAGTGACGCGCGATGCCGTCGCAGCCATGATCTCCGAGCTGCTGCCGAACGCCACGATCGTGACACCCAACATCGTCGAGATGGCGACGTTGCTAGCGCATGAGATCGACGACGAGCACGAGCGAGCGAGGCGCGAGGCAGCGATCGTGGCGCAGCTGGCGTCGGGCGACATTGGCGCCCTGGCGCTTGCGGCGCGGCAGCTGGCCGAGCAGTGCCGGCTCGAGCGCGGCTGGGTGCTGCTCAAGGGCGGCCATTGCGACGTGAGCGCCACTGGCTCGATCAGCGACGTGCTGTTCTGTGCTCGAACGCGCACCAGCGTCGTGATCTCGGGTCCGCGAGTCGAGACGCGCAACACGCACGGCACCGGCTGCACGCTCGCGAGCGCCATCGCTGCCGGAC
>Ga0209935_1003726_pt1 | contig 15136 bp, 15 predicted proteins | sample ThiBio_1000_plan_2_FD_183958 | JGI IMG/M metagenome (GOLD analysis project Ga0209935, IMG submission 183958) | Wastewater bioreactor microbial communities from Cape Town, South Africa - Thiocy_cont_1000_plan (SPAdes) | ecosystem: Engineered > Bioreactor > Thiocyanate-remediating >... | reverse complement strand
GTTCTCATCGTACAAGTAAACTTAGTCAAACTCAAAGTTCACACTTAACATTCAGTTCGAATACTATTTCAAGTTATCGAAATCATGTGGTATTTACATTAATATAGAGATTGAAATTATTTTATTTTATATTCAATATAGGCAAAAGATAGTTGGGCCAATCCAAATGATTATAGAACAAAACATGAACCAAATAACATAAAGAAAAAGAAAAAGTTTGTTTTTGATTGAAAACAAAGCAATCATTTATCGATTTAGATATATACATGGACGTAATATACTGATATTTACAATTATTTCGGTGATTCTAATTGCATTGGTTGTCATACTCTTGATTTTCTTACTTCCAAAATCAAAAATTAAAACTAGTGAGTTAATAAAGTAGTCGTAGTTCTGATGATCGATCTTGAATATTTAGATACATTACCTATTCTTCGTTGGAATAGAACCGGTGAGACTGTAGCAGGCGTGACAGGTCAATTTGGTAATGCTTCGAATCTACTGAATTTTCCTTGGGGAATATATGTGGATTGGTCAAATGCTCTTTACATTGGAGATCAATTGAATAGTAGAGTTCAGAAATATTTGAAAAATGCAACATTTGGTGAAACAGTAGCAGGTGATCCTACTGGAATAAGTGGTCCGGCATCTAATCTCTTAAATCGTCCTTCCACCCTGACAGTAGACCTGAATGGAAATATATATGTGTGCGATAGATGGAACCGCAGAATTCAATTGTGGAAACCAGGTGCATCAAATGGAACGACTCTAGCAGGCATAACAGGTTTTAACTTTCATAGAATCGTATTTAAATACCAGTAATTTATTTAACTGTAGGTACGGCTGGTGCTGCACTCGATCAACTTAATTTTCCTTATGGAATTGCTTATGATCCTGCGAAGAATGGAATTTATGTGGCTGATACCGATAATAGTCGTATCATGTATTTTTCTGTTGGTGTCAGAAATGGTACTATTGTTGCAGGAAATAATACAGCAGGTATCACTTCTACTCAATTAAATAAACCCAATGGTGTATATTTCGATCGTATATCAAATAGTATTATTATTGCTAATACGGCAGGTCGTAATGTAGTACGATGGTCAATAGGTGCTTCGAATTGGACACTAGTGGCTGGTGCTTTCGGCGGAGTAGCTGGTACTGCTTCAGACAGATTTGCATATCCATCAGATGTAATCTTAGATCCAATGAATAATCTATATGTTGCTGATAGTTCAAACCATCGGATTCAATTCTTCTTCGATGGACAAACCAATGGCTCAACTATAGCTGGATTCACTGGTGTAAATGGTAGCAATGCGTCTTCGTTTGATTTTCCAAGCGTAGTTGCACTCGACAGTCAACTTAATTTATACGTTTGTGATTTGTATAACCATCGAATACAGAAATTCTTACGATACTAAAAACTCATAATAAAACGTTTATTAGCATGACATTTATGATAAGCGCATGTGTTGAAGGTCACATGTGTCTTCATGTTTTTGTTTTAAATGTCATTCGATTAAAAAATCAAAACAATTTCTAATAGAAATCTCGATGTGGTTATACATACTTTTTTGCTGCTTTAGACTATCTATGATGATTAATTTGCCAAATTCTACAATGAACGAAATCGATTTCGTCGAAGTATTAGATGAACCCTATCATAAACCATTGATTCAAAACTCGCATGTCAATATTTTTATAGCCAAATTAGATCGTAATCAAACTACAATGTATCATCGGCACAAAGAAAATACAGTTTACACTGTCATAGCTGGCTCACTCTGCAACACTCAAATATTAGGAGCAGATGTTCGTGAACAAGAATATGTAACGGGAGATTGTTTTTCTGGAGAATATCGATTGCATCCATTAATACATCGTGTAGAATGTTTAAATGAAAGTTCGGCGAATGCTTGGTTTGTTGGTTGTGAAATATTACAAGACAAAGCATTTGTGTCTGCCGATGTCTTAGAACATAATCATTGGATTCCTATTTCAACAGTCAATATTACTGGATGTCGTGCTTATCGACTTAAACTAGCTCCACAAGAAACGACTGGAAAACAGTTAATAGATTCTTCTGGTGTTTTTATTTCATTAACAGATGGTAAATTACAAATAAACAACGACAAACTCGAACAACAACAATTTCCTTTGTCAACTGGTATTATTGAAAAAGGACATGTAACATGGTTTGATGGAGCTATTCAATTGGAAATACAGAATATGAATTCCAATGTATATGAAGCAATACTACTACTCGTCGCATGATCCACTTTGTTTTTTTTTCTTGACGTAATCTATATGGGATCGATTTTTCCTTTTCTTTCTGTATCATGGGGAGAACATGATGCGATAAGACGAAGAGAGAATACTCCCATGGTATGTGCTTATCGTTAATATATATACTCGAAGAAATAGTTGTTGCTTTTGTATTCAATAACAATGGCAAATAAAAAATTAATTTTTATCGGTCTATGCTTGAGCATTTTGCTATTACAAATCAAAGTTCGTATATTCTTTCGAAGTATTTATTTGATTATTTACTTCAATTTATAAAGGCCAGTCCAATTGCTTCATCTGATCAGGATAATGATACTACAGAACAAGTTAAAGAAGCATCAGTCCTCGAAGATGCACCTTGGTATAAATTCTGTGTGGATAATATTAGATACTACCAAAATAAAGCTAATGAAAATAATGCACGACGTAAACGAGAAACATATAATGAAAGTACGAGCATAATTATGAAATGATCTGTGTTTTTTTGCTGATCCATCAATATTTGTAGATGGCGATTTGATCGAGTCGGAGGAAATCGAAGAATCGAACGAAGATTCTACTGTTGTTGAATCAGCCAATTCTGAAGAAACAACACAACCAAACGCAAACGAAGATTTAAGTAAAGATCAAGCACCATGGTATAAATTCTGCGTGGAAAATTTGAAACACTATAATCTAGGAGATAGTTTAAAAACATCTGAACTAGAATCATGGGTATTTAGTGTCAATACCGATGTCTAAATCAGCAAAAAAAAACCATATTAATTGTCTATTGATTTTTTTCTCCATTATGTTATACAAGATTTTTAAAATAAAAGTAATAGTTACCTCCCATACGAAAAAAAAAGAACAAGTTAAACATCCTCAGAATCCATTATTTACCATCTCTTTGTTTGAATGAATCATTCTTGCTCGAGATAAAAACAAAAAAAATAAATATTCGTATGGCAAGTAAACTGCGTATTGCAATCATTGGTGCTGGACCATCGGGTCTTGCACAATTATTAGCTTTTAAAGAAGCAGAACAAGAACAAAAAGTTGAATTGATCTGTTTCGAACGACAATCGGATTGGGGTGGTCTTTGGTTGTATACATCTCAGATTGGACTCGATGCTCATGGAGAACCAATTCATTCGAGTATGTATCGACAGTAAGTATACAAACACGAAATCTCTGAGTCTATATATATGATATGATGATTTGTATTTTTAGTCTTTGGGGTAATACTCCGAAGGAATTAATTGAATATCCTGATTATACATTTCATGATCATTTTGGTTGTTATTTGCCATCGTATTTACCACGTGCGATGATACTTGATTATATTGTTGGTCGAGCTAAAGCAAATAATCTTCGACAATTCATTCGTTTTAATACCGTTGTTCGTCATGTTGATTTTATTGATGAGAAAAATGAATTTTCTGTCGAAGTTGAAGATTTCAACAAAAGCTCGCTAGAAAATTTTACATTCGATCGTGTTATTGTAGCAACTGGTCGTTTTCATGTTCCTCATATGATTCATATCGATGGAGTAGATCAATTTCCTGGTCGAGTTTTTCATTCACATGATCTACGTGATGCAGAAGAATTCAAAGGTCAACATGTTCTACTAATCGGTGGCAGTGTTTCTGCCGATGATATTGCATTACAATGTGTTAAATTCGGTGCTCGATTAGTCACAATGAGTGCTCGTCGACAGCCCGTTGAAATCAAATGGCCCAATGAAGTTCAACTCGTACCAATTATCGTTCGAATCGAAGGTCGAACAGCTCATCTGAATGACGGATCACAAGTTGACAATATCGACGCAATTATTTTCTGTACTGGTTATCGTCATTCGTATCCATTTATGAATCGACGATTTCGACTGCAATGTAGTACACATCAATTTATTCTACCAAATCTTTATAAGAGCCTGTTTTGGAACGATCAGCCTAATCTTATCTATTTGGGTCTAACGAAATATATTTATACATTTTATATATTCGAAATACAAGCAAGGATTGTGCATGATGTTATTCTTGGTCGAATTCAATTACCGAATCAGAATGAACGACAAACAAATTTGAATGAATGGTTAATACGAGATGAACCAACACTGTCATCGGATATTTTTGCGGTGATTCAATTGCAAAATGATTATATTCGTGATATACTCGAGTTGTTATATACAAATCATGAGAATCGATCTCTATCATTGGCAAAATTTAACTTTGACCAATGTAATATTTTGCTAGGACAAGCTTTCCGTGAGAAAACGATTGATAATGCACGTTATCGTGATGCTTCCTATGAATCCGTAATCGATAGCGAAGAGAAACGAATTGTCAAAAATAAGAAATCATGGATGGAGAATATCGATGATTCAATTCTTTGATTCAAATAAAAAAAAAGAACATTCATCTTAAATATAAGAGATAACAATGTCGTACTTTAATTTTCATTTGTCATAAGGTGAGATGATAATGTGGTCTTCTATTCTACTGCTATTTGTTTGCTGTATTTCACTAACATCTGGACTCTTGTATCCATCTGAAAGTGAAACACAACAGATCAGATCCTTGGATGATTTATGGTAAGCTTCTTTCAATGATATCACACAAAATATCAGTATTCATGATTATATCGGATGGGTATGGTACGCACGAGATTTCTTCATTCACAAGACAGCACCTCGTTGGGTCCTTCGTTTTCAAGGTGCTCATTATGAGACACGTGTTTGGATCAATGGACAATCGGTAGTAAATCATTCCGGTGGACATCTACCATTCGAAGCCGATATTACTCCATATATTAACTATTCGAAAGTACGTGTTGTTGTAGCTGTCAGTAATACACTTACACCGACGACATTACCACCAGGTGAATTAATTCATCATAATCCAACTTATATTGAACAAGATGCTCTCTTTGATTTTTTTAATTATTCTGGTATTGACCGTTCGGTTATATTGTATTCAACAGCAAATGCGTACATTGAAGATATAACGATTAGTACAGATAAAATTGATTATGATGATCAACATATACCAACATCGGCTATTCTCAATTATTCGATTGTCATTGCATGACGAAATCAAACGAATGCACGACATGTACTCATCGAATTTTTAGACAAGAATGGAACAGTTGTAGCCTATAGTATGGATATGGAATCACATTTAACTGTTCATAAACCAAACTTATGGGAATCTTGTGGAATGAATCAACACCCTCAAGTTATTATCGAAATGATCAATCGTGATAAAAATCATCCATCAGTTCTCATGTGGTCACTAGCTAATGAACCATCGGCAGACTTAGATCAAGCAGCAGATTATTTCAGTGTATTAGTAAATTTTACAAGACCAAACGCACTTGGACGTCCTGCTAAAGATAAATGTGTACGATTCTTCGATGTGATTTGTATCAATCGTTATTTCGGTTGGAGTGATAATTTAGGTCGATGGGATCAAGTTGTCAAAGTCTCTATCCTGATAAACCAATACTATTCAGTGAATATGGTGCAGAAACATCCTAATACGGGTTATCTTATTGGAGAACTACTTTGGAATATATGTGACTTTGCTACACGACAAAGTGTTAAACGTATTGGTGCCTTGAATAACAAAGGTCTTTTCACTCGACAACGTCAACCAAAAGCAGCTGCTTTTATCATTAAAAAACGTTACGAACAATTGGAATTAATTTCAATTTGAGACATACGTATTTGATTTCTTTAATTATACTGAATAAAATAGACGGAGAAGATTCCTATTATCCGTTTTTAATTATTTATTTATATATATATATATATATATATGGTTAAAAAAAATCTGCCATTCATTCCTCTGACAAAAGAGCAATGTCATCAACAGGTTTTATTACACAGCAAATATTTATCTATGGTGGAATAACGATTATAATTACCGGACTAATTGGCAATATTTTTAATCTAGTTGTATTTCTTAGTCTTCGAACATTTCGCGAAATTTCTTCGTCATTCTATTTAGTTATGATGTCGATTTTTAGTATTACTCAATTGTGTTTAACAGTATTGTCACGTGTTTTAGTTGGAATCAATAGTAGTGATGGAACTAATATGTCAATGTTCTGGTGTAAATGTCGAAATTTTCTTTCTCATCTATTTCAAATACTTCTATTGATATGTTTCTGTTTGGTAACAATTGATCAATATTGTGCAACATGTCCGTATCAACATCTTCGTAAATTCTGTCAAATTAAAATTGCTCAACGTTTAGTTCTTCTGTTTGTTTTCATTTGCTTTCTTCATGGTATTCCATATTTGATATTTTATAATCTTTCAATTAGTATTACTGGACAAGTCAGTTGTATTATAACAAATCCAATTTATACTCAATATCGTACGTATGTTATACTCGTTGGATTAGTAGGATTTTTACCTATTATTATCACAATTATTTTCGGATCGATGGCATTTTATAATGTTCAACAATTAACTTATTATACTGTACCATTAGTACGACGAGAACTTGACAAACAATTAACATCAATGATTTTAATTCAAGTCCTGATTAATTTATTTCTACTTTCACCCGTTGTAATTATTGGTGTTCTCCTTCTCAATCTCGATTTGTTTCGTGATTTAAATGTTAAAGCACAAATTCAATTTAGTTTTAATATCGCAATTATCTTATATTACATTCATTTATGTGTAAGTAATCGGATATGTTTTTTTTTCTTCTTTTATTTTATTAAGAGATTATTTTAAATTTAGAACGCATTTTACATTTATTTTTGTGTTTCGGAAAGATTTCGTCGACAATTCTTCTATGTTTTCAACAAGATTTATGTGAACGCATGTAAGCAACAACGAACAATCACACCAGAATAGACTAAAGTTGTTTTAGACGAAGAAGTATCCATTTAATACATCCATGTTCGATTGCATGAGCAATACTATAAACCGACCATCGTTCTGCTCTTGAAATACTAGTCAACATTTGTTTGATTTCTGTCCAATTTGCTCTTGAAATCTGCTCAGGATCTTTGGTCATTTGATAGGTTGGCACTATCTCATAGTTGAAGTTCTGTGCATATGTGTCAACTAAGCGAAAGAATTGAATGACTTCGTTTTTGTAAATAGGAGATTCATTGTGGCCAACGTTCATAACAGGATTGATAGGTTCACCGTTCGGATAGAGTATGTCTAGATATTGTAACAATTGTTGAGCAACATCTTCCGGTGGTTTCTCATTGTCTAAATTAACTATTGAAAAGTCTACAGTACTTAGTTATTTTAATAATCATTTGCGTCAGTATTCTTACTTTGCTCGTTGATCGTTGTCAGTTTTCTGAGAATATCAACAAGATGATCGGTTGGTTTCCAGGATCCAAACATGCTCAATTGCCAACGAAAACTCAGTTTACTATTATGATCAATATTTGGATTATTTATACGATCGAGAAAAGTAATTTGAGGTTGTTTGAATGGATATTCGGGTAGAAATTCGATTTCAATGAGAAATAAAGTACGATTGCATGATTCAATTTGTAGACAAATACGTCCGTGGATAAAAATCGAATTCGGTGATTGTTCATATGATTGACGTCTTTGCTTTTTAAAGATCGCGAATGGGTTGATTTCTAGAATAAATTTGCGTTCTAATTCCAATTGATTGAGTTCATTTATACTAGTCCAGATACGCTGTTGACGAAGTCTGTGTTGAATCCCACGAATTTCTAAAACGATTTTTATCATATTTGATTAGAAGAAAAACAAATGAAGTCTTACGATTCAAAGGATCAACGAATCTATTTTTACAGCTTGGAAATAACTGCAGATTAGGACATATGTATGGAAGTCGCTCGTAATCTTCAGCAGTTTTCATAGGCACGTAAAGAAAACGAAGTGATGGTGATAATGACCATGTCACACTTGCAGTTAGTGGTACTACACCTAGAGCTGTGCATAACCGTAGACGAGGAAATCCATTGTTGAATATCAGTTCAAATAAATCATGTACTTCAATAACATCCTGTGGCATTAACGTCTGCGACCCTATAAAAGACAATATATTTCAAGTTATTTGTTGATCAACGAACATTTCTTTGAAACTTACAAGCGTAGATATGGAGAATTTCGAGTAGAGGAAAATTTTGTGGATGAATACTTTTGAGTTGTACACTACTAGGATATTTCAATGTAAGTGATTTTAAATTTGAGAATACTGTTAAATCAACTATATCTGATTTGATAATAGCTAAACGTGCAATTTTCTTAGAAAATGTTGGTAAAAGTTGGACATCATCGGTATCATTGTATTGCACAGTATGATTCATACTCTTCATAGATTGAATCATAAAATTAATACGAGAATTTAGTCCATAAGCAGATTTGAAAAGTTCTCGAAGATGAAAATACCCAAATATTTCGAAAAATATTTCATTGGGTAATTGTTCGATAGAAGTAGGTAATGTGTTTTTCGTCGACATACGATGAATGTGACGCACGATTGTTTTTTCCCAAACTGGTTTTTATGACTTAGTAAATACGGGATGAGGTAAAAAGCAATCAGAGTTATATGTATATATACTATATATGAAATTCGGGGAAAATATCCCGTGTGGTATTATGAAGTTTATGGGTTTTTCAGTGAAAAAACGACATATCCCAAGGGGGAAAAGGTGGATTCCGTACTCTGGAAATCCAAGCTGTGACTTTCCCCTTATGATTCACTGCACTGGCTCACGCCCAATTCACAATACATGACATATTTCAATGATATTATCACTGTAGTACTATTCATAGGATTTCATCACTAAAGAAATAGATACATGAATGGGTAAATAAATACTTCGTAAATAGACAATAATGAATTTCTTTGAAAGAAAACTTAAAGTGAAAAAATAGATATTTGAATTTGAATGTGAATTTACCCATTTACCCATCCACCCACCCTCAACATTATGAATAAAATAGTAGATGATAATTCAATGAGTGATTAAGAAAATATTTTTATTTGATAAGAAAAAGTAATTGACAAGCAGAGAACTTTTTCTTGCGTAACGAACGAAAAAAAGATCAAATAAAACTTCTGAAGATCAGAATAAACAGTGTTGAAACAATGTACGATAATGCATATAGTCTCAAAGCAAGATTTGATTGATCTTCAAAAACACTAAATTGTTTTTCTGCTAAAAGCACTAAAAGTGTACTCATTTTACTGGACTTAAGTAAAAGTACAAAGTACTCTTGTTAAGTATAAGTATTTGTACTTGTCCAATGTCTGATCACTGCTCGATGAGATTTTAATATTTTTCATTAAAAAACATAAGAATCAATAGGAAAATGTTTGCTCTATTCCGGAATCAAAAAATCAATTCAAACAGATTAGTAGAATCCAGATATGAAGGATTTTGTGGAAGAGTCTATTTTAACGATGGAATTAAGTTCAGACTCTCTAAAAGATTATCTTTGCTATTTTGATCTGTCTTGTTTATATACTTGTTTAAACAAAGAACAACAGAAAATAATTTCGAAGAGTATAGCTGCCAAAGTCTTTCAGCCGTCACATTTTTCTTTTTCTTGATGAGCGTTGGCACATTCATCAATTTACTTATTATATTTTTGTTAAAAATAGGGTAAAAAGCAGTTGGCAATCGGCTTGAGTTCAATAAAATATATGAAGAGAAGAGAAGAGAAGAGGAAAAATGTATATTACTCTTATTTTCATAAGTTCAAAATATTGTAGTTGATAATATAGTGCTTTAGAATTGAGTAAGCTTTAAAAATCAACCACCGGTAAACCAATATAATGATCGCCACGCGTAACATACTATCGATTGAAAAGTAAAACGAATTAGAAGAGAAATTAAATTGTTCTAATCTTTACTAATGATTTTATAGGTCAAAAAATAATGGTCTTGTCAAGGTGAAATTCAATAGATCTATTATAGGTATACTAGTGATTGTGATTAGTATATTGGTGATGATTGCACTAATTGCGTTGATTACTATACTTATAAAATCAAATTGTAAGTTCTAGTTGAATAAATCACTACATATATAAGAATTTTTTTTTTCTACTTCAATAAAAGCTAAAACAACAACAAGCTTTGCATCAAGTGCAAAATCTACAACAACAACAACAAGATTTACATCAACTACAACAAGCTTTACATCAACTACAAAATCTACAATGGCAACAACAACAACAACAACAACAACAACAACAACAACAACAACTGATTATTCATCAAGTAAAATAAAAACTAATAAAATTTCTTATTCGCTTTTTCTTTTTATTACTGTAGCGTTAACCTTACTTACTGGCACAGAGGAAATCGTATATCCTATATGGAATACGATTGCTGGTGGTAATAGTACAGAATCAGTAGCTGGGGAAGATACTGGTAATTACTATCCGGGTGAAACTCCACAAATGGCTTTTGATCAACAGAGTGCTACTAAATATACAAATTTTGGTTCATGCACCCCATCACAATGGGGATATACGTGTGGAGAGAAGACTGGTTTATATTTGACACCTATTCGTGGTTTATCATGCCTTCAAAGCGTACGATTTTGTACTGCAAATGATATTCCAGAACGTGATCCATTGACAATAACAATCGAAGGTAGTAATCAAACATCATCAGAGCTTACTCTTGGTTCCAGTTGGACACTAATTTACAATGGATCATCTGGTTTAGATACCGACCCAGGTCGGCAAGTATATGGCCAAATACAACATATATCCAACTATGCTTGGTATCGTAGTTATAGAATTCTCGCTACAAAACAACGTGATTATCATTCATCTATTCAGTATGCTGAAATAGAACTCAAGGGATATTGAATTTGTATTTCACAAATTTTCATGTACTTTTGAGCGTTGCTTTTTATAATTTACTAATAGAGTAAACTTTTTCTTCATGCTTGCGTTGCTTATTACTTATGAAATAAAGGCTTGCTCATTCAACTGAAAAGAAAAAATCACGTTATGACGAGAATATGATGACGTAGTTGTACGATATTACTCATATTGATTGGTAAAAACCAAAGTCAAGCGTCTATATAAGGATAACATTCGTCTTCTATTTTAACTCAGAAACAAATGGAGACATTATCAATTCATAGAAAAAGTATCGTTTTTACTTCTTTGGATTCACAACAACAACAAATCGAACATATCAATAAACTATCGCATCCAATAACATATCATATCAACATCGAATCCTGTAAACATTTCATTCAATCAAATGAGCATCAAGCAATATTTCTGATAGTTGCATCATCAGATATTGACTTGTTATTATCCAATATCGAAATATTTAAACAAGTTCATTCAATTTTTATATTTTCTTGTCCTAATGATCGATACAGATTAGTGCGGGATGAAAACTTAAATATTATTGGTTTTTATCATCAATTCGATTCACTTATTTCATCGATTGATGAAGAAATAACTGAATACAATAAAAAATTCAATCAGTGGACTATTTTCGATCAGGAACACTATGAAAAACGAGATTTATCACAACACGCTCATGATTTTCTTGGATTTCATCTCTTTCATAAACTCATTCATCATTTATCACGAGATGAAAATGCTAAACAACAAATGATTGAATTTTTTCAAGAGAAAATTCCTTCAAATTATGAATTTATTGAAACATACCAATCAAACGATGCTTTAGATTGGTATCTCAATCGTACATTTCTTCGACAATTAATTAATCAAGAATTACAAACATTCAATATTAATAATCTTTATCGATTGAGATATTTCCTTGCTGATCTTTGTGAACATCTACATCAAGAGCGTCAAACGACAACTCAATCTTCTCAGGCAAACTTTATAGTCTATCATTCCATGCAATTAACCAAACATGAATTCAATGAGATGAAAAATAATCAAGGTAAACTAATATTAATGAGAGGCTTTCTTCTGACATCAGATCTTCCTCTTCAACCATCCGATGATTTAATCAATATTATTTTTGAAATTCAATGTAATATTCGAGAACTTGGTAATACATTAATCTTGTCACGATTAAATCAAACTTTATTTGATATAAACACAACATATCGACTTGAAAGTGTTGTAGAACGTGATCAATATTGGACTATTCGATTAACTATAGTTAATGATGGTCAATTGATTATAGAAAAATATATTAATGATACTCGTCGACAAATAGATAATCTAAGTATTCCAATTATATTCGGAAATTTTTTACGTGATAGATGTCAATTGGAGGACTCTGAAAATTATTTAAAATGTTTATTGAATGATTCACCAAATGAGGATTTAGCATGGATTCAGTATTCAATCGGTCAAACTCTTAATGGAAAGGGAAACTGGACTGCAGCCAGAGAGTATTTTGATAGTTCATATAAACGAATGTTGAAATCGAATCCAATTCGTATCAAAGATTCAACTGTCATACTTTTAAGTATCGGTGACCTATTATATACAGAAGGAAAATATGAAGAAGCATTTGATTATATCCAACAAGCATTAGAAATTCAACAAAAATATTATGTTTCTAATCATCCACATATTGCTACAAGTTTACAACTTCTTGGAAATATTTATAATATAAGACAACAGAAAGATAAAGCGCTTGACTTTCTACAGAAAGCATTATTAATTCGTAAAGAATATTATAATGATTTTCATATCGATATGGTTATAAATTTAATGTCTATTGCTGGTCTAATGTTTGATCAAGGGGAAAAGAACACATTATTGGAATCTTCCGATCGAGCATTAAATATCCTTAGCTATTATTCTCAATCAAATAGTATTTATGCTGCTACAAATATAGTTTTAACTAGTGATATTCTATTGGGAGAGAAAAAATATGATCAATCTTTGAATTTACTCGAAAAAGCGATGAGAACAGTTCGACGAATACGTCCATCTTATCATATTGATTATAGTACTCTGTTGAATCGAATTCTAAATGTTAAATTTTATCAAGAAAAATACGACGAATGCTTAGAATCGTATCAACACGTATTAGTAGCGATTCGAAACTACTTATCTCCTGATCACTTAGATATTATGTGGGTATTAAATAAAATTGGGAGTACACATTTATACGGGAAGCGAGATTGGGAACAAGCACATCAATGTTATCAACAGGCTTTAGATGTACTAGAAAGATCCTATCCATCATATGATGGATATAAAGCATGGTTGAACAATTATATTGGAAATCTCTTTTATGAGAAAAAAGATTATGATCAAGCTTATAAATATTATCAACAAGCATTGAGTATTCAAAAAAACTTTTATTTATACCAGCATTCTGATATAGTCGATACATTAAATCTTATAGGTAAAGTATTACAAAAACAAACAAAATATGATGAAGCACTGAAATATTATCAGCAATCATTAAAAATGGAAACAAATCTCTATTCATCGGATCATATAAAAATTATTCCGAGTTTGCTCCATATAGGTGATTTATATGAAGAAAAAGAAAATTATGATGAAGCTTTGAAATTTTATCAAAAAGCTTTATCAATTAGAGAAAAACATTATTCATGTGATGACGAAGAAATTGCTTCGAGTTTAATTTTAATTGGCCGTGTATTGAAAAATCAGCAAAAATATGATGAAGCATTAAATGCACAAAATCGTGCATTAGCGATTCGAAAGAAAAATAATTCATCAAATCAAGAACTCATTGCACACACTCTTACTCACATTGGCAGTAGCCTGTATGACCAACAAAACTATATTGAAGCATTACATTTTTATCAAGAAGCAATGGAAATTTATGATCAGTATTATCAATCAGATCATGTAAATAAAGTTACCAATTTGAGTAATATAGGTGATGCATTAAGCGAATTGAAAAGAGCTGATGAAGCTCTTGTATATAGGAAACGAGCACTAAATATGCAAGAGAATCTTTTTGGTGAAAATGGTCATATTGATATGGTTTCTACTTTGAATTCAATTGGTTACATCTTAGTGAAACAAAATGAATTCGAAGAAGCTTTAAATTATTATGAACGATCTTTAATAATAAGAGAACAGCTTGATCCATCGAATCATACATCGATCATAAATCTTCTTATGACAATTAGTAATACTTTACGTAAGCTAAATAAGGATGATGAAGCGTTAGAACGTTTGGAAAGAATATTAAGTTTATTCGAAACTCATAAATTATCAATGGACGACGAACTTGCCGAAACGTTTTGTGATATTGGAAGTATTCGATATTATCAGCAATATTATGATAAAGCAATTGATTTCTATAAACGAGGATTAAAAATACGTGAAGAACAGAATCCACTCAAGCATACAAATATTGCAACAATACGTTATTATATTGGCTTGAGTTATTCTAAACAAAGAACATTCGATGAAGCATTGAAATTTTTCGAATCAGCTTTAGGTTATTATGAAAAATATAATGCTCAAGATTATGAATCAGTTAATATCATTTTACATGAAATCGCTTTAGTTTGGAATCAAAAACAAGATTATAATCGTGCTACCGAATACTTGCTTAGACGTCTTAGAGTAATGGAAGGAAATCTCGCTTTAAACAAGCCAAATATTATTTCTAATATTTCTTGTATTGCTCAAGTTCAACGTAACATACCTAATTATCAATTATCATTGGTATATGAACTGAAATCTCTTTCACTTCAAGAAGAAATTCTTTTACCTGATAATATTACAATTGGTAGCACTTTATCCGATATCGGTTTATGTTACGAGAATATCAATCAATTGAAATTAGCACTTGAATATTATCAACGAGCATTGTACATCTATGAACTATCTGAAGCTGATTCTTTTGATCATCTATGGAGATTAGAGAGCAGTATTGAAAGGGTCTCAGATTTGTT
>Ga0209935_1003724_pt1 | contig 15139 bp, 13 predicted proteins | sample ThiBio_1000_plan_2_FD_183958 | JGI IMG/M metagenome (GOLD analysis project Ga0209935, IMG submission 183958) | Wastewater bioreactor microbial communities from Cape Town, South Africa - Thiocy_cont_1000_plan (SPAdes) | ecosystem: Engineered > Bioreactor > Thiocyanate-remediating >... | reverse complement strand
CCCTAACCCTAACCCCTAACCCCTAACCCCTAACCCCTAACCCCTAACCCCTAACCCCTAACCCCTAACCCCTAACCCTAACCCTTGCTAATGAAGGAAACATATCCAATGATGGTGGTGGGACGCAGTTCATTCCGAGTTGTCTTGAACGTATTAAAAAAGCACCCAGTTTCCAAATACTTCTGTAGTGCTTCAACATACGATTCAATCATATGAATACCCAATTTTGGAGTCCTCTTTTGTTGTTGAATGAGTGATTTGACTTTGCTTTTTTTGTTTTGAAGGCTACCTTTTGATGAGGATTGGAGGGACATGGAGTTGCTTCACAGGATTGAATGCTGCATACCATGGTATTGGATGGATTTTTGGGACAATTGGCAACATGTCATGGCACTAAACTGAGATCAGCGAACACCACGGAGCAATGTGGACAAGTTCGATTTTCTTGCGGACATGTTTCCTCTTCTCATGTTCATTTCGCCATCTTCGAGAAGGAAAAGTCTGAGTGCATTGAGAGCAGTGGAACTGTTCAGGTTGTTGTCCTTCCATGCCACTGTGATCACCAAACAAGAAAAACAAAAAGGAATATTATCTGCATGATTCTGCGTGACCATCCCGCAAGAAAAAAAAAGAGAATTTTATTTGCGTGATTCGGGCACATTTCTGTCGAGCAGCTCCATTGAAATTGGCGAGATCCCTTTAGGGTGATTTAGGGGGAAGCCAATTTAACGCGAGACACTTTGGAGTGACTCTGGTGTGACTCCTGTGTGACTCCGGCGTGTTGGGTACGTGACGGTAGCAAAATTTTTGTCGACTCCCGTACTCCATAAGCTGGCGTAAATGATAGTGGGCGTGATTTTTTACATCCCTAACCCTAGGTGTTGCGGCATTGTAGTCTGTATCTGGACAAGCCCTCTTCGCTCTCCCACGCAACAGAAAACTCTTCTCATGTCAAAGTTTTATTCAAATTCAATAGTCATCATTCCCTTTTTTGTGTTCCTCAGGGAAGGAGAGAGTTTTCAACGGAGAGGATGTCTCTCCATCAACCACGAACCTGACAAGATCAATCTTATCAGTGATTAAGTCATGGTGTACCGAAATCCCTCCGGCTGTCTCAGCAAATGCCTCAGGAGATAAGTCTCGGTAATGAAAAGTGATGCCTTTGAAGGAAAGGGAGACGCTTTCAACAGGGTTTTCAGAGGAACCGGACAGCTGAACAGAGGTCACTTGCGCACCAGTCAGCTCCACCAGCAAATACGGCTCAGGGTCCGGCTGGTCCGAAGAGGTATCGCTGCTGCCACCAGCAGGGGGAGGAGCACCAAAGGCTAAGCCACCACCGCCACCACTAGCATTATCTTTACCAGCGGGTGGGTCGCGGAAGATCTTGAGGTAACCTTTGGGGATCACTTGTTTGGTCCAGCAGGCTTCCATAAGTACTGGAGAGGCAATGTCGGTGTACTTCATCAAAGTAAGATTATGGTGTCGGACCGGTTGATTTTCTTGCTGGATGGAAGACTCTTCTGGCTTCCAAGGCAATTTGCGGATTGCGGTATGAAGGCGGATGGAATGCCCAATTTTTTTGATCCCAAGCACTTTCAAATCTTCACTGCCCACATATTTGAGCTCGTTGCCTGTGACATGATTTTCGATGAAAGCCGCAGCGTATTCACCCAGTTTGAGATCGTCGGTCAGCCACTTTGCGACTTGCTCGGAGGTCCAGTCGTCGGGGGTTAATTCCGTCGATTGCTTCTTTGTAGAGGATCCATAATCATCACCAGCACTTGAGCCAAAACTGAAGCTGAGACATGTCATGTTGGACCCCTTGGGCCCGCGAATGCCATCCAACTCAAAGAATACACTGTGCTGGTTCCTTCTTCTGTTGCCGTACATTGCGCGTTGCACCTGAGAGAACAAAATAAACTTTCATGGAAGCAGGGTAAAATTAAGTTTCTTAATCTTTGAGCTTCAGGAAAGACTGCCTGGGCAAATTTCGCTTTGCGCCAATGAGTAATTCTACCCTGACTTTCACTCGTTGGGGGTGTTTGAATAACTTTTCACAAAACATAAGTCACAGAGGGCTCTAAATCATTATGGACCAGCTTGTCAGCTTGTATAACAGTAAGTTATTCAACAGAGTTGTGTGTAAAGGAGATGTATTACAGGAAAAAAAACAAAACACACAAAAAATACAAACATCCATGGCACAGGCAGTATTACACCATCTCCTCATTGTCCATCGGAGGCCCTACCCAAACAAAGTTGCTGTTCCAAGTCGCTTGTGCCTTGCGTTCTTTCCTGCACGCGGACCAGCAGCCGCAACAGGCTCGCCATTTGCAGCATAAAAACACAACGAAGCCCAGCCACAAGCGAGACAACAACCATATCACGAAAAAGTAGCCGAACCAGAAGAAGGATATGACCTGCTGCACGAAAGAGGCGAAGAAGACTGCAATGGCAACACCCAACATGAATCCGGTAACGTTGGTGGTCATCAGGGTGAGGCATATCACAATCAGGTTGAGCATTAGGATGAAACCGCAGGACGCCTGCGACTGTTCGCGGAGTTTGGCCTGCGCTTTCTCGATTTTCAACCTCGTTGCATTATCGACCCCAGCATCTGCTTTAAGCTCGGAAGGAGGTCGGTTTCCCCAGGTCAAGTCGAATGTCCGCGCAAAAGAGTAAGCGCCAAAGCTCGAAACCATCGTGGGCAGAAACAGATAGAACGGCAGGATGGTGCGGACCATAAAGAGGAAGGATCCTCCGCCGGTGAAGATGGAATTAAAGACCGGGAAGAGTGTACAAACGATAACCAGGATGAATAGATAGTACGTCATGGAAGTTTGGTCGGTAGGAGCCGTCCAGAAACTAGGTATCCCATTTTGTACCACTATTAACCAATGTTAACCAACAAAAAACAAAAAGAGAAACGTGGGGGGGGCAAAGAGCTTGAATTCTTACCTGCAAGACCGGTCATCACAAAGGTGAGGATAATGGTGCATGTGTTGATAAAAAGCATCCAGTAAAACAAGAAGGCCTCGAAGTTGACCCATCTGTGCCGCAGCACGAAGGCTATGTACGAAGCTACCGCTATCAACCAAATGACGTCGGTGTAGGTACTGGAGGATGCATTCGCGAGTTCCCAGAGCTCCTGCAACGAGAGCCGAAGGGAGATGAGAAACAACCCAGGAGAGAGGGCAACCACAGCAAACATGAACAACTGACACATGATGAGCATCCACATGATGACCTTGCGAATCGGGTTGTGTTTCGACCTGAATATCAACCCCGGATTGAGCAGGCCGAGGTAGATGTATCCCGCCACCGTGCCATTGATCCATCGCCGCCGCTGAAAGGCCAAGGTCTTGAGTTCGGTCTCGGCGGCAAAATAGAACGTTGCTGTTGGGACAAGCGCGGTGAATCGGGGTTTCTCCGTTTTGAGGGCGGCAGCATAGCACAAGACTCGATCCTCAGCAAGAAGCAGATTACCGAGCATGATGTCCTGCTCCTCCGGGGGTGTGTGAACGGTTTCGAAGTACCATCTCCAAGGCTCGCCTGCCATATCGGAGCGACGCGACATACCGCATGGACCAGGTATCACAGGCAACATTCCGGCAAGGTGAAAGGCAGCCATGTAGCTCGAGAAAGAGCTCTCGTAGTCGTAGCACTGTGCGGAGCGATACCACCTTGCAAGAGAGTACCACAACTCCTCGCTCTTCTGCTGCTTGACCGTCATCACACGCTGCCGTCCGGTGACGCACGAAACCTTCTTGTGATGGTCGAGATAATTGGCAAGACGATACAAGCATTTTTTCGCGTAGAGGGTTCCCACATCCGACGCAAACACGTAAGTCGAAGCGATGTCTCGTGAAAAAGCCACGAAGCCCCATTCGTGAGAATTGTGCTTGAGACGATTGTCCAGCTTCAAAATCATTTGGATATCCAAATCTCCTGGTTGCATATCCTGCCGTGGGACCTGGGTGAACGTGGTTCTGCCATCGCCGTTGGCTCCTAAGCGCACGATACGACTCTGTACGATGTAAGTCATGTGCCGAGAAGCGGTGCCTGCGATATGGTAAGATAAGCAGGTTAGGATAAACAAACTAATTAAAATTGCCAAATATGTACAAAGCAATAAAATATACCTGGTCCTCCTTCTTTGAGTTTCGTTAGGATACGGTCAGCCTCGATGAAGAGAAGGTCGTGCAGCTGGCGTGAAGGAAACATAGAACACACATACTCCTTCATGCTCCGCGACATCCTCTCAATACCGTCAAAGATCAGGCATATCCTGTGTTTGTAGTTCGTAGGTGCGCTCCATTTCGCAGCGACCCGCGGAGAGCGTTGCCGCGAGAGCGAGAAGAGGGTACGATGAAGTTCCTCCTGCTCTTCGTTGTAGCACGCCACAACGATACCGATGCTATCACGAGCTCCTGCGTCGGGATGATGAAAGTAGAGTACGTTTTTCCTCGGGAGCTTAGCATTATGTGCCGTAAGCAACGGCATCTCTGCAGGATCTCTGTGGAGATATCGCCGCATGTGCCCAGGAAGGGAACAGGTCTCTAGCTTCCAATGGCGGCAATAAGGCTTTGTTACCCTTACTCTCAACTTCTCAGCTCCTTCATCTTCAAAATCCCAGTCCTCAAACTCCCCGTCCTCGAAGCCTTCTTCCTCTTCATCGGTCTCCTCCTCGGCCCGCTCGCGTTCGGCGGCCTCAGAATCGGTGCTCGCCGCCTTGTTGGTCTTGTCGTCGTTGTCGCCGCTTTCCTCTGAGTCAGTGTGAGGTGCTGGCCTCCCGCCGGCAGCTCTGTTCGATTCCTCCTCTTCGCTGCTACTGGACTCAATGTCGATTTCGTGCTGGATATCCGTCGAATCCATGTGAGAGCTGAGATTTGCGCTTAAGCTTCTTTGTCTTGAAGGCAACTCTGGCTCCCTCTCCCCATCCATCTTGGTGGGTTCGTTTGGCAAAGCCTATACATTAGAAAAGAGCCTCGCTCCCGGGTAGATATATTGACAAGCAGAATTTCCTGTTAAGCTTATAATCTTTGCTGTGAATAACCACAAGCATAGTTTTGGATAACGGCTGCTATTGGATGCAGCAAAAAAGTCAACCAAGCAGGACAGATTTAAATCACAACGCCATCTGTTTTTAGCCTTACTCTTAGATTTTGAATTTTCCCTCACGGCCGCGCTTTGCCAGGAATCGGAGGGTAGCAGCCATCCGGTTACCTCGTCTCTCTGCAGAGAGAGTGTTGTTGGTCTTGACAACACATTTCCTATCAACACGCATTATAGCTACCCTCCATGAGAAAGCATAGTTACACATTTGCCGCTACAGCATTCCAAGAATAGAAGAAAGCCGCGCTTTGAGCCAAGCACTTCGCAAAAAACAGCCATCGACACTTTGCGACCCGTGGAATCTTTACGTATTCTACGTCAAGCATACGTACTCTGGAGACATTATCTCCCGTCGAGCCAACAAGTAAAAGTAGCATCTATCTTATCTTCACACACAAGAAAGCCCGCGGAACACCCCGCCTCCACGCCAGAAAATTCAATGCCTAGAAAGCCGTTAGCAAGCAGTTCGTAAGGTCCCAGACTGTGCGAACAGAAGCGCGCGAACACCTACCCACTCGCTCGCAGCGGTCAACGTTATTCTCCCTCAACCTGATGAAGCGGAAATAGTTAGCTTAGAGCCGCAAGAGTTCCTTCTTCCCTTCTTGCGGCTTTCTAGATCCTGGCCGGTAGCTAATCCAAACTTGGTTTCGCAACAAACCTACCCCCCCGAGCATCTCACAATCCTCGAGCTCACCAGGTCACCTCAGCGTACGAGTTAATCATCACTTCCTCTTCAATCATCTTTTTACGCACAATTTGATTTTGGATTCATAATATCAGCAATGTTCTACTTAATTCTGCCGAATATGATGACATTGCATGTTCAACATTAGCCATCTGAAGTAAGTTCTTTGAACATTACATCGTATCCTCACGAGGTCTCTGTTTGGTTTAGAACTGGTCGCGGGTGTACAAAGAGACCAATTTTCAATCTCATTGATGATGAAGACATCAACAGCTTTCCCATCAACATGCGAATGATTTGTTTTCAACTCGTTGTTGGTCATGCCAGGATCGGTTTGCTTGGCAAGCACTTCCTCCCTTTCTACCCTCCTGACTTTTTTCTTTGCCTACCTTAGAAAAACGAACGCCAAAAGGGGCGGTAGTTGCTAGCCCCAAAAAATGAAAGAATCAACTTTGGTACATAAATAAGGTCTGTATTTACAGAATACTTTTGATACAGATTCGGCTTCGTGTTCCTAGCATCAACAACGACGAAAGTGAACTGGCTACCAGTAACGCAGCATTTGCATAACAATGCCTGCGATCACTCCCGTGCTCAGTTGTGAGCCAGCGGACTCCGGGCCAATTGGTTGAGTAGAGGGCTCGTTGCGGCCGGCGAGGTTGTTGGGGCAGGTATGTGGTGGTGTAGTGGTGGTGGTAGTGGTAGTGGGTGGTGTGGTAGTAGTGGTGGTAGTGGTAGTGGTAGTAGTGGTGGGTTTGGTGGTAGTAGTAGTGGCGGGTGCGCATTGGTTTATGGTAGTAGTGGGTGGTGTAGTGGTGGTGGGTTTGGTCGTGGTAGTAGTGGTAGTAGGCTTGGTAGTGGTAGTGGTAGTCGTAGTAGTAGTTGTAGTGGGTTTGGTGGTGGTAGTAGTGGGAGGCGTGGTAGTGGTGGTTGTCGCAGAGCCACTGTAGATGCCACTAATCCAGGCGGAATCGGCGGCGGAGTCGTGGAACTCCCAGCCCATAACTCCCGCATTCCAGCCGAGTTGGCTCTGGGCTTGGACAACCCAGGACCCGAGTGTGGCGGGAGCAACATAGCCATCGCCGGCGTCATTGCTAAGCACAGGCTTACCTGAATTTGCAGGAATGTCAGTCAACTAACACACGTACACCACAAGAGTAACGCACCAACAACGATCTTGGACAAAGGTACTCCGTATGCGGCGATTTCCTTAACCGAAGTCCCAGGGAAATCGGGACAGCTCCTGCGTGGGAAGGAAGTTAGAAGATTGAATGGCTCAAGAGAGCGCACGCTGCGTGCTACGTACCCCACTGAACTGGTGAAAAGGCCTTCATAAGTGGTGTAGCATGTGGTGCCTTGATTGTAGAATTGAACATTGAAGAAGTCGATTGAGCTAGCAGCTCCTTGGTACACAGCGGAGTAACCACCAGTGGTACCTTTCAAGGGAAGAAGGTAAGATAAAATATATACCAGGAGAAAATCAGAGGAGAGAACATACCAGTCCAGAGGGCCTGAGCGCCAGTGTAGCCTATTGGCCCAAAGTAGGGAGCCTGCGGGGCATGAGAAACAATGCCTGAGGAACCCAGCACACTTTTGGCGGCAGTGCTAAGGTCAACCAGCCATTGAATGGTTTGCTGTGCGGTCAAAGAACCCGCCACCATTGGGATACTGAATTGTTCCATGTCGAAATCTACGCCATCCAACAAGTTATTCTTGGCCCACTGGGCCACCATGGTGCCATAAGCTGTGCCAGTGGTCGAGGCAAACAACGAGGAGGTCGGCACGGTCGAACCGCCTTTTGGAGGGCAGAAAAAATTGGAAAAGGCTCCAAAGAAAGGAAAAGAAGTGGCAACAAACCTGCGGAGACTAGAACGACCGCGTTTTTTGAGTGAACGTAACTCATAGTACTTAGTTGCGCAGCTGCTCCGGCGCTCTCCCAGGCAAGCGCCACATCCGTAGGACCGGTTTCCAAGAAGAAGGCAAGAATAATCACATTATAACCTAAGAACAAATATCGTATTAGTAATTTTGTACGAGGTTGTGAAAAAAGAGGGGATAGGGTTAGCACCTGCGTCAACTGCTTGGGATACCACTTCAGCTGGCACATTCCAATTGGGATCCAGATCTATGTAGATCACTTTCAAGGGACCAGAAGGAAGAGCGGCAAGGGCGCAGCAACAGAAGGCGAGCGCCGTCAGGAGGAGTATATTTGTTTTTGCGGTCATGTTGTCGGTCTTCAGTGGTTGTAATACAATAGAAAAACTTGACCCGCCAGTAATGGTTATAAATACCTCTCCCTCGGAGTTGTTAATTGGTGGAGGGAGGTATCAAAGTCAGTCGAATCACAGGAGAGAGCCTAATGAAACCAATTTGAACGCCAATATAGTTAGCCGAATTATTGGTCTCACCCCATTACGAACTTCCTTTCTGGGCAACCAACCCACAAAGTATCCCTTGGGTCTCATCTCCTAGAGGCTTGCGTTCGGATCAAATAGGTCCGTTTAGGAAAAGACTCCTCATATTAATTAATTTTAATTCGCGCTTGGCCAATCCGCGTCTCACCCTCCTGCAAGAACAACACTGACTCTAGCCAACAGATTGACCCTCCGGAGTGTATTTAAGGAGTGGGGGACGGATCCTTCGAATCTCCCAGAGGAGAAACGAAAGGGCTTTGATTTCACGAAAGCAAAGCGAAAGCCAGTCACGGAATTTTCTGTGGGGAGTCCAAAGTGGAGCTGGAGTACCAGTGCAACTTGCATACGAAAATTAGCATGTGCTATAGCACACTACTAGTCGGTAGTGAAGTAAGTGCCCTCAGAATGAAAGTAATCACTCGCCAGCCATTCTCCGTCGGCCGACGACGAAGCACGCCACAGGTTATTTGTGAGAAGTTTCAAAGACGTCATCCAGCACCGATAGCCGGAGCGGCATCCATAACCCATACGCTCGGTGTAGTTGGTTGCCGCTTTCAACTCAGCGCTAGCACGGACCGGAAGACCTCATAAGAACTCAGCGTCCGAGGCTGTTGCTGGCTTCCAGGAATTGACGACCACACGGCGGCTAGGCAAAAGAAGAAGCTCCGGCCATAACGAACTGTGGACGGAAAAGCAAAAACGAAATCACCTAACCCAGCAAAGAACAAAGTAACAATGAAGTATTTCTAGACAACAAAAAAATTACTAATTCAACAATTAAATCAGCGATTATTTTATTTCCTGATCGATATTGTCCGGCCATTACTATCAAGCAGCAACTGAGTTGCAAAAAACACCACTGAAGAACTGGGTGTTTACCCCCTGAGGTTTATTATAATGGTGCTAGTGGGGGAACTACAAGAATTTACAAGGTACTGCCTCGCACACAAAATTTTTAATCCTACAAAAATAAATCTCTGAATTTAAAGTAGGTGTGTACCCGTATCATATTCTCGTGTCGGCTGATCGTTGCTAATTCGATGACAGGGCTTGTTCTAATTCATCTTCGGGTTGATGGTTCACGAATTTCACATAAGAAATGACGAGTAAGTACCTATTGAGGTGCTACAGCTGTAGTTACGAACTTCCCATGCCGGCAGAGTCCTATGTTTAAAAGACGGGGTACGCATGCCAGAGCATTCTATTCTTTCCTTCCTCCTATCTTCTGTTCCCTCCTTCGATTCAATCTCTTCTCATCGATTCCTATACCCCTTTTTTCAAATACTCCAGTCTCTTATATCTAAACTATTTACTTCCTCTTGTTATTTCTTTCTTATTTATTTTCTGCACCAGATATCGAACCTCCTTCACATATGCCTGAGGAGGACAAGAGGCCATCCAGCCTACAAATTCCTCCAACAACGACAGGTACTATTACACGTTTCTATTGTTAGAGACTGAGTGAAAGAGAGAGAGTGAGTTAGAGCGAGAGCGAGAGCGAGAGAGAGAGGGCGAGAGAAAGCGAGAGAGCGAGAGAGAGAGAGAGAGAGAGAGAGAGAGAGAGAGAGAGAGAGAGAGAGAAGCGAGAGAGCGAGACAGAGAAAGAACGCGAGAATTCCAGCATGCCAATTCTCAAACTTTTTTAACAGGAAGGAGTTGACCCTGCGCTGAGCAAGGACAAAAATAGGCCGGGCGTTACCAAAGAAAGCAGAGTCAGAATCCCTTTTTGTGTTCCGTATGTTTTATGGAAAGGCAACTGTTTAAAAGATTCTAGAAACAGATTCTAAACAAGAAGAAGATCGCGTTAACCCGTTTGGCAAAGCAAACACAAGTCATGGGTGAAACGGCATTTGAATCGCAGCTCTTCTTCATTGCTGCTGTGGTTCAATTCGCAATGCTTATTGCCTTTGCGGACTTGTTTGAGATGGATCCTAGTGAAGATACCTGTGACTTGGGATGGTCTGGGGAAGTGACCATCTACCTGCTTTCCATTGGCTTCTTCATCCATACGCTCAGTGAGGTGATCGAGAATAAGTGGGCACAAGCAGTCATTGTGGTTGGATCTACTGGTATTGCAATGGGAGCACTTCCCACTTCCTATTGGGCTGCGCAAGAAGTAGACGATTGCGGGAAAGATGTGGGAGGCTTTTGGGCCTGCGTCGCTCTCATAATCGCAATCAAATGTCTGAGTTGCCTGGTGCACCTGCAAAGGTCCTTTGGAGGATCTGAGCAGCAGCAAGTCAAAGGACAGGAGCCGGAAAAAGCCGTGGGAAGATGGAAGCTAGCCCTACGACTCTTCAGCGTGAGCTGCGCCACTGCCTATATCATCTTTGAAATAGTCCTCGACAATACGGTCACAACTTACTTCACTCGCTTTTACACCTTCATCCTCATCGTGGCCGAACTGTATTCTGCCCTTCTTGCACAGAAAAATGGGCTCATCCTCTTCCTCGCCACGGTATTAGTGGGAGGGATCAGTACTGGCTTCCTTGTCGGCACTGTGGTGACCGTCTCAATCAAAAGCGAGACTTGGCCCTACCTGCCGCAGCTGTTGATATTTTTGTTCGGCATGGGAGCTGAGTCTTTGTTATCGATATGGGACCGGAAGGAAGAGAAACAGAGCGAGAACCAATACGCGCTGCTCTCCACACAGGAGAATGGTTGGGGAAAGCCACAACTGCAACAACAGCCTCAACAAAAAAACGCACGAGTAAACTGCCTGTTTTCTATGATCGTTTGGGGTGCTCTGGTTTGTTATTGTGCCATGGTCATCGGTCTCAGTGTTGGGATTACCATAGCTCTCGCGAACGATTCCGAATGCTTCAAAGATCCTGAACTTTGCCTCAAAGGAGGTGCGAACTCCACTTCCCCTCTGCCAAGCTTTAGCCCTTCTCCTTCTCCCACCCCTGCTCTCTTCCTGTTCGAATAAAAGGTAAAAGGCAAACACAATCTTTTATTCCTTCGCTTCACTCGCTGTCCAAACACGCACTGCTGTAAGAAGCAGAAGAATCGGTCCTAGCGCTTTGATCCCCCACTCATTCATTATCTCCTTCTCATTGGTGTGCACAAGCGCATCACCAAAGAGGTCATTCTCAATGAAGACGGACTGCACGCTCTTGCTGATGCCTTTGGAGTCCAACCAGGCCACAACCTCCTCTGTGCCCCAGGTTTCCACGTCTGAAAGGCTCGCTTCGATGATTGGCGCCGACCTGTCGCTTTCCTTCCATTCAGCAATTGAGCCAAGCAGGAGCAGTCGCGGGCCCGACCCTCCCACAGAGAGCTGCGTAAGATGTTCCTCCTGAAGCAGCAGAAGAGCGTTGCCGTTGATCTCGTTGAGCGCGAAGGACTCCTGGGCAGCTTGAGAATACCCATTCTCGCGCAACCACCCAGACACATCCTCTGGCTTCCATGAGCGAACCGATGCGATTGGCGTTGGAGGAGGCAGCAGTTGGTCCTTCCAGAAGGAGATCGCTCGGGCCAGGAATGCCACATGAGAAGATTTGATCTTCGCGGGATCGAGAGTCTGAAGATCATTGGGCTGTAAGCGGAGCAACATAGCGCCGCTGATCGCGTTACTACGGAAGCATTCCTCAGCCACCTTGACAGGAGTCTTCCGCAACCATTCGCAGACCTGATTGACGCTCCATATCTTCACGTCATTTCCGTTTTCCTTACCGATCACAGGATTCACTCTCCCTGATCCGCCTTTTGTCTCCAAATTATCGCCCGACCCCTGCAGCACCGGTGACACCGCGGGTGTGGCTTTCTTCTCAGTTTCGCTTGGGACGTTATCGGCAGGAGAGCTCGGCTGTTCCTTCGGCGCAGGTTCGGTATGGGAAGGAATAGCTGGCTCCTCCGTCGGCTTCTGTTCTTTTTCGATTCCACTATGATTATCTTTGCTGCTGTTGGATCTCTCATCGATTTGTGCCTCTTCCTGCGCGCTAACGTAGAATGCCATATAGACCGAATCGCTCTCCGCAAGGAAAGTGGTGTGGGGTTTCTCTTCAATCCTCGAATCGTCTATTTCAAACCACCGCCCCATTCGTTTCACATAAGCATAATTGTGTCCAAACTGTAGATATCCAGAGTGATGCTACATTGATTATTTGTACGTACGTTAGTACGAGAAAAAGGAGAAAAACAAAAATATAAAATATGAAAAAGGTACAAGGGCGCACTTACGCAGGTTGCAACCAGGGAGTATCGACGCGTTTCGGAGGATTCCAGAGGACTGAGTTCGATTTCTTCTTTCACAGTGATGGCATGATTGTTCTTTTCATTGATCAGACCTGCCGACCGCCAATCCGTATTAGTGTAAAATCGTTTTAAGAACACGATCAACACTCGCGGAAGGCGCACGATGCCTTCTGTCACCTCGGCGTGATTATCTTTGCAATTCCCAGATTGGCACTCGCTGGGTGTAGGAAAATTTGGATCAATTTAGGTTGTGTCATATATGATCAAGTGAGGGATAAATAAATACCTGTCAATTATTTCGGATGCTAGAGTGCTGCCCAAAAGGCTTTGAAGGGAAACACTGCTAAAGCTGCTCGGCTTCGGAATGGTGACAGGGAAGAAGATGTGACTGCACCCATCGATTCGTCGGGTATGACTGCACTTCTGGCAGCGAAGCTTCTTGACGGTCTCGAGTGCGAAGAGCGGGCGCAGCTCCGGATGAACAACGAAGAGGTTGTCGTCTAGCAGGTGAGTGAGGAACTCCGGAACGTCATGATGTGCTCCTCCAGCGTAATTGGGATGCCTCTGTACAAATAACCTCCTGAAGCGCGGCAAGGAAGGAACCACTAAGCTATCACTCGCGGTGTCGTTCATCTCTTCGAGAAGCTGCTCAAAGGCCTCCGCCAGTTCCGGGTGATGCGGTTTGTCAGCCTGAGCATCGGTCTCCCGAAGCAGGCCGATCATGGGATCGATAGAACAGATGCCCTGCAAGCCCGCGTTCAGCCAGCAGGTGTTGTTGATGTTGGGAAGCCCGCGTACTCCAGGAGCTTCGACTCTCGTATGGATTGCGTGTTCGATGTATCTCTCCCACGAGTATCTCTCCCAACCGCTATCCAACTCTAGACCCATGTTGCGCAGGAATTCGATGTCATTCTGTCTTCTGGCGAGGGAGTGCGGCCTGTCTTCTCCTCCGCCCGAAGCAGTCGAAGAAGAAGATTTCTCGTTAGGGGAGGAGCCAGCATCGCCGTCATGGTGAGGTCTGTCGACCAACTCTGAGTTAAGAGAACGTGGCAGAGGAACCTCCTCATCAGCGGCGGAGAGCGTTTGCATGGAGACAACTTCTTCGGGGATGAGTTCGCTGTAGACAAGCGTTGTTGAAGTCTGTCCGCTCTGGGTTTTACTGCGGTGCGCATGCCTTGTCCGTGCTTGGTATAGCCTGATGGTAAGGTTGCCATAGAGCGCATGCAGTTTTCGCACATAGGGGCAGTAGTTCCGCACTCGTACGGAATCCGGCAGCAAAAGATCCAGCTGCGGCTTCATCTGGGTCAAGAGGTCGATGTACCCGAAGTCCGCCGTGAATACCTCCTTCAGACTCTCCTCGGGTGATCGGTTCTCCAGCGAGTTGGCCTGGCTGCCGAAGAAGATCTCCGATACCTTTTGGATCATATGGTACCACTGCTCAGCCTCTTCCTGGGTAACAGGAGTGGCAAAGGTAGTATCCCCCGCGTTCGTAGGTGCGTTGGAGTCGGTCGAGGTGGCAGTTATACCGAGCAGCCAATTCGAGAGAGCGTCGAATCGCTCTACCTGCAGCTTCGATAAGGCAACATCGAGGTGCTCGGAGAGACCCAAGAACAGGTAGTCCTTCTGCAGGTACTTATCGGCGACCAGCTTAGCCACCGCCTTCAAGTGGCACAGCTTCTGCACGGCGATGGTGAGGTGATAAGGCAGAGAGAGTTGATCGGTTGCGCCAAGCTTGCTGAAGACCTGCATGATCTTTTGGTCCTCCGTTGCGAGAAGGACACCGCTATCTTCACTGTCACCAGCATTCATCTGGGCAGCCAGGTGAGCTTGTTGAATGACATACTGCACCACCCTAACAAGCAACTGCGCCAACTATACAGAAAACGAGAGGGTCAGTCAAATAGAAATTAGATGAGCGAACATTACTAACCTGAAGGATTTCGTTTTGTTGCAAATTGCGCAGCTTCTTCTGTAACAGCAGCTGTATCATCGGTGGGAACTCTCGGCAAAAGTTAGCCGGAAGGCGGCGGATGAATCGCAACAGCGGATACACCCCGATCTGTTGGCTAATAGGAGAGGCAGCCCAAACGTCTTCCGCGCGATTCTCCAGCGCGGGGCTGGTTTCTTGGTCGGATTTGTTGTTGTTCGCTTGCATTCGCGGTTCGGTAAGCACCGCAGGTACCCCGTCTAGTTCCTCCACTCGATAGACAAACACCTGTCTGAACTTCTGATCCAAGGACATGCCAAAGGCTACTTTACCGCAAGTGTGCTCCAATATCTACAACATCAACAGAAGGAAGTATTAGTTTTCATGATCACTTTGAATTTTTAGCATATTACCTTTCTGATTATCCTATCATGATCGAAGGTAATTTCAGCACGTTTCAGGTCTGCGTTGGGGAAATGGGCGTGAAGGAGAACGAAGCTCTCAAAGTCTGCACGCTTCCAACCAGACAACAGCATGTGTTGCGAATCAAAGTCGTGCAGCACAGCGTGCAGATTCTTCTTCTGTGCATCTCTGTCGGGATCCTCAGGCTCCCACAATATGTCCTCACAGTTCCATGCAGCATAGTTGTTTCTCAGGTGTAATATTTCCTCTTGAACTCCAACCAGCGTCTTGAGTAGGTTGATGATCGCGTCGGTGCTGCCTGTTTCATTCACACTAGAAGCAAAATAAAAATATGTCACAAAAAAAGGCTAAAGGTATGGAGGACTTACCTGACAATGC
>Ga0209935_1003720_pt1 | contig 15162 bp, 19 predicted proteins | sample ThiBio_1000_plan_2_FD_183958 | JGI IMG/M metagenome (GOLD analysis project Ga0209935, IMG submission 183958) | Wastewater bioreactor microbial communities from Cape Town, South Africa - Thiocy_cont_1000_plan (SPAdes) | ecosystem: Engineered > Bioreactor > Thiocyanate-remediating >... | reverse complement strand
CCTCGAGCACTCGAAACTCTCCCAATCCACGACGACACTCGTCATGTAATCGATCACCATCCGGTGAGATGAATCGATTGCCGAGTGGTTGTACGAATCGATGAGGTACATGATGTTGTGCTCGAGCAACTTTGCGTTTGGTTGGCATCATTGATGAGGATGTCGTTGATGCAGCTGCATCTCCTTGTCGTCGACATACTCTCTTGTTTGATGATTGATTACTATTACTATAACAACTCTCATCTCGAGGACGTATTTGTTTGTGTTGAGGTATTATCTCCATCAAAACACGAGTCAGAGAGGAGAGAGAGAGAGAGAGAGAGAGAGAGAGAGAGTTGGTGATGTTGTAGAGAGGAGTGAGAGATGTGAATGGAATAGATCTCGAGTGATCGTGTGTTGAAGCATGACTCGATACCAGAGAGAGACTCACGCTCACACTGATGGGCCACTTGGGTAACGCTAGTTGAATATGGAGTGTATTTGTATACGCTCCGCAACAACCTTTAAACAAGAACAACGATGAGAAGAAAGAGTCAAGTGCGATGAGACAGTCTAGTGAGGTAGGTGGTGTAGTTGATATCGCGAGAGGCATTCGCGTATGTGAGTGCTCGATAGCCGAGTAGAAGGGTTGCACTGATCGATGTACATATTGGAGCCATCCACACGATATCTATCTGTCTATCAATGGTCGTGAATGACCTAGCATGCCAAGCATTGGCCTTCGGCTCCAGGAGCGCAAGTACCGCCCGCTATATGTTGGAATTCATTGAGTTAAGACGATGATCAAGAGTGAGCGAGCGAGAGATTGTGAGGTGGTCGTGTGTTCGTACCAGCGAGGTCGAACGAGTAATCGAAGATGGCAGGAGTGCATACAGCACAGTTGGCGCAGTCAGGGTTCGAGCTGCAGAAGCCCAGGTCTTGGCAGATCTGCGCCGTGTCCGGGTTGGCTGTAGATGGGCGAGTACACAGGCGCGCGCAGGATGCATATCTCGTGGTCAGTCGATGATAGAAGAGTAACTCTTGGCCCTACTCTCATGATATATCGATAGATTGTGAGGCATACGAGATACGAGAGCGGCGCAGACGTCACTCGGGCCACTGTTGCGGCGCTTCAAGACGATGCACGCAATCTTCCACGGCATCTTGACGAAGATGCAGTACGGGAACGGCTGCTGGTTCAGGCACAGAGAGCTGCTGTGCTTCTCGTCGACGAAGGCGTTCATGATACTCTGGCACGCCGTGCAAGTATCTTCTCCAGCATGCCTGTAACGATCGTCATGAGGTAGATGGAGGTCGCAGTGAGAAACATCATCATCGTCATCATCATGGTGTCGTGGTAGACGTACGAGCCAAGGAGCTCACTCGGGAAGCTCGCGAGCGAGACACTAGCGATAGCCGCCACAATGACCGCCATCAGCAATACAGCGCGAGTCGTCGTCATGATTGAGTGTGAGCGATCGAGTCCGAGAGGGAGAGAGGCGAGAGAGGGCGACAGAGAGATGTGCGCGAGCGAGGGAGCGGAATGCAATGACGATGAGTGCGGCGGCTCTCTCGATCGATGCAATAGGGCGGAGGAGGAGGATCGTGCCAGGAGACCGAATCGATGGGCTATTGATGGCAGTATAGGATCAAGTACAGTCTCTACACCATGGTTGTGAAGGACTCCTATGAGAGAGAGTGAGCCAGCGAGGGTCTCTTGGGTCTTTCGCATAGGCTGGTGTGGTCGGGCATAGTTCGGAAGGTGCGGAGGTCTCTCGTTGGTCCGTTGGTCCGCTCTTCGCGTCAGTCGCCCGTGCCCCTCTTCTCTCTTCTCTCACACACTCTCGGCTCTCTCTCTCGGCTCTCTCTTCACACTCGATCCTTGGAGAGAATGGGTTCCTCACTGAGACCTCCATTCCATGTGTTGAGCCTTGCGTCGATGATAGTTCTGATGACGATGACGTTGGTGGTCGCCGAGTCTACGTTGCAAGCCGTGCGTGTGAAGGAGGATCTCGCTGGTGCTGCTGCTCCTTCGTCGATCGCTGTCGGATTCGGACCGGTGGCTGATGTGACACAACGCGCTTGTCCATCGAACCAGACGCAAGTGGCCATCATCGTTCGTACGACGAACGTCGACGATATCACGGTACTGGCGCGCAACAAGTTCTCGGTGCGACCGACCGAGCTCGACCCGAATGTGTTCGAGGGCTGTCGCATCGGGTCGTTCAGCAGCGTGCTCGCGTTCCAAGGCCTTCATTCGATCGTGACCGGATGCCAGCCGCGCAACGCGCCGTGCTGGAACATTACGGCCGCCATGACGCTCAACGTCACCGACGACGGTTGCTCGGTGCGAGCCGACGACCTCACGTATCTCTGCTCGTCGACCGTCGGCGTACAAGACAACATGCTGACCTCGCGCAAGAACGCCGGCGTCGCCTTCAACGTCACGCTGCCGCCACAGTGCTCGATCGACCCCAACTCGACGGCGCGAGGCACCAACATCACCTTTGCACCACGTGCTCTTCCTTGTCCGACGAGCTCGACGCCGACCGACGGAGTCTCGACCGCATACGTCGGTGACCTCGGTGCTCTGGTGCAGGCCGGCATGTCGTGCGAGCAGATCGATGAGGCCTTCTACTGTCGCCGCCGTGCGTCGTCCACCACCACTACCAAGGTCGCCACGCTCAAGGGCTGCTTCAGTGTCATCTCTGGTTGCGTGGCGCCCAATGGTGGTTGGACGTGTCAGTCGCCACTCGGCGCCGTCGACTACCGCCGTCTCTGCAAGATCACTGCCTACGGTCCAATCCTTCTGATGCGAGGCTCGGTACTCACCAGCACCAATGCCACCATCTCACTTCCTCGCTATTGTTATTATCCACCTGGACATATTCAAGGATAATAATCATCGTCATCGTTATCATCGGTCGCCATAGATTGCTGACAGGTACTACAAATGTCGACGAGCTGTTCCGATCCTCACACTTCTCTCTCGCCTTGCTCTAACAACATCATCAGATTGCACTACAACATATATATATATACGTCCATGTCCAATCACGTATCTATCTCCCTCGCACAGCCTTCAGACCGCGCGCTACTCGAGGGTTTGATGCAGTTCTACTTGTACGATCTCTCCGAGTTGGAAGCTGACGACTCGAGCGAGATGGAGTTCACTGACGACGGTCGCCTGCCGCCGTACCGCTACCTGCCCGAGTACTGGATCGACGCAAGCCGTACGCCGGTGCTCATCAAGCGTGGCGAGCGACCAGTGGGCTTTGCGTTGATCAATCAGATCTCCCATCGCGACGAGCGTAACGTCGACTGTTGCATGGCCGAGTTCTTTGTTGCACGCAAACATCGTCGGCATGGTGTCGCAACGCAGGCGCTGCACTTGATCCTGGCGGCCCATCCTGGCCGCTGGGAGGTCTCAGTCGACGCCTGCAACCGTGGGGCACTCGGGTTTTGGCCGCGCGCCATTGCCAGTGCATCCAACATCACTGAGCTCGTTCGCTACGATTGCAACACTGGAGTGGGCCAATCTGGAGCTTCACTGCGACAGCACGAGTCAACACTACTGGCGAGTAAGGCGTTGCTGGTCCAGGAGGAGAGCAGCCGTTGAGTTGCGACCTCGTGTACCACTCCGATCGATGGCTCCAAAGGCGATCAAACATGCCAGTCCCGCAAGGAGTGTGCTCGCCAATCAAGGTCGAATCATCGTCGCCGACACCAACAACAATCGATTGCAAGCATTCACTCACGAAGGCCATCACATCTCGTCGTTCGATTGTGGCATCAAGAAGCCATATGAAGTTCCGTTCGACGTGCAACGAGGTCTCATCGCCTTCTCGACACAGCATCGAGTGCATGTGATTGGAGCCAATCAATGGCTTGCCGACACCAAGTTCACATACTCCTCCTCTTCTTCGCCATCATTCTTGTCATTCGTGCAAGCAATCAAGCACCAATGGTCTTGATGATGGTTGGTTGGTATCTCGTTCAAGATTGCGAGCCACTGTAGTTGTCCAGGAGATCGGGAGTTTTTGAATCAACGCTCGAGCAACTTGGTTGGGGTGAACGCGACCGTAAGTTCGCTGTTTACAGACGTGGCAGCCACCACGTCTCCTGCCCTGGCAGAGGAGGAAGGCGCTTTCGATCCCCAAGAAGAACCTGTGAGGGAGCAATGATCAATCACCGGTGAAGGGTTGTTAGAGTAATGGCCAGCAGGTGGCGAGAGAGAGCCACCGAACAGCCTTCGGTCACCGAAGAGTGCGAGAGTGGGCAGGTGTCGAAGGTACTACTGAGCTCCTGAGGAAGGCGCGGTGCTATTCTCTCCGTGCCTGCTGCCTCTCGCGCTCTCTCCGTACCTGCTCACAAACCCCCACACATACCTCCCTCTCTATCTCTCTGTGCGACCGTCTATTTGTGAGAGCTTCTATCTTATTGGTGTCGATATCTCTCTGACTCTCTCACGTATCTCGATTCAAAGTCAGCTTCTTCCCATCTACACACACTCTTTGTGCACACTCTACACCATCGTTCTCTCGCACACTTCCACAGCCATCTGTTGTACAACACACGCACACACATAAGATAACACTACGACTCACTCGGACACACGATGGCGATCCATGCATTGTCGACACCATCTATGCCACATCGACCAGGGCAAGAAGACATTATCACTACCGCTGCACGAGCGGTGGCCGTGATGCTGGCCTTCTCGGTGATCGCGATGCTCCTGACGCAGACGGTCGCTCTCGTTTCGCCACGCACTCGAACGAGCACCGCCGTGGTGGCGAGCAACTCCAACAGCCACATCAACACCAAGCATGCGACGCCAGCCGTCTCCAAGAAGACACGGTGCTTCCTCGATATCGCGATCGATGATGTGGAGATCGGACGCGTCGTGATCGAGCTCGAGAGCACGTTGGTACCCAAGGCGTCCGAGAACTTTCGCTCGCTCGCCACGGGTGAGCGCGGGCCGCAGTTCCACTACAAGGGCAAGAGCTTTCATCGTATCATACCTGGCTTCGTGGTGCAAGGAGGCGATCTTCATCTCATCGATCCTGCTGATCGCGTATGTGCATCGACGCTCGCTCATGTCTCGAGACTCGCTCACTCTTGCTGACTCTCGCCAAATCGAATCCATCTTGTATGTGTGTCTCATGTCTCGTGTGTGGATATCAACTTGGTAGGCCTCTCTTCGATTCGATGACGAGCCATCAGGACTGGCCCTCAAGCATGACGCTCGCTATCTGGTTCAGATGGCGAACTCGGGTCCCAACACCAATGGATCGCAGTTTTGTTTCATGCTCGGTGCCGCGCCACATCTCAATGGCAAGCACGTCGTGTTCGGTCGCGTGATCGAAGGCTTCGAGGTCGTTGATCAGATGGAGAAGGCTGGCACGCAACAAGGCACACCGACCTCACGAGTCCTGATCGTCGATTCAGGCGAGTTGTAACGACACATACACTAACTGGCACACACGCACACCCACATAGCATCTATGCATTCATCTATCATCACGTACACGATAGTTAAATAGATAGAGCGAGAGAGAGAGAGAGAGAGAGAGAGAGAGAGAGAGAGAGCTCTACATCGGCACGCCTATCGATATGAGGAGACCTACGCTATCGATCTCGAGGTTCGTGAAGCCTCTACCTCGATTGTGGCTCCTGCTCGCCAGTGATCGAGAGAGAGAGAGACAGTATAAAGTGTTTGAGTATCCAACAATTGTTGTTTCGCTGCCTCCTGAAGCATACGGTATCGTATCGTATAGTATCGTATCCTTTGTTTATGCCACGTACAAAGCACATGGGAACGATTGATGATAGTGTACAACAGCAAACAAACACACACACATAGCCATGTATATGCATGGTGTGACGGCGTTGGCCTTGAGCTTGGTCTTGGCACGGTTACTTTTGGGGTGATAATGAAGTTGAAGTCGTAGCGACGGCCTTGGGTTGCACGCGCGTTTGTGCAATCATGCTGGTGAGCGGTGTGCGACTCAGTGAGGGAGTCAATCCGATGCAATGGTTGGAAGCCAATCGTGCAGCGTGGGCAATCTTTTGTGCAGCATTCTGTTGCTGCCGCACGTCCTGATTGATGCACGCCACAAACAAAGAGGGCACGAGATTGTGAGTGGACAGTAGTACACAAATAACTACAAGAGAGAGAGAGAGAGAGAGAGAGAGAGAGCAAGTATTTAGGATGCATACGCAGAGATTGGTAACAAGCACGGGGATCTCATAGGTCTCAGTGAGCTCGTCCAACTCGCCCAGTGTAAATGCATAGTGATGAGGCTTATCCGCTAGATGAGAGTAACGTGTACGTGTCGATGCGAGTGTCAAGTTCGTAATTACGGTAGAGCAACGCTGGATGAGTCGATGCATGGATGGATGGATGGATGGCATACCGTGAGTAGCAATGATCATCGATCGACCAAGGTAGTAGAAGGGATGTAGCTGTGCGATGGCTGCGTGTAGGGCTTGCAACGAGAGGAGATTGCTCAAGTCGACCATCAGTACGACAAAGTCGATCTTGGGGCGCGTAGGATCAGGCGGCAGCGGCAGCTCACTCGTCATGCGACTGGTGGTGCAGATATGTGAGTCGTGTGTAAGCGCGCGTGTATCAACAACCAACGTGCGAGCTGCGTACATCTCCAAGCCCAAGATCGACGACGACAGAAGCTCGGTCGCGAGGGTGCGCTTGCCTGTGCCCGGGTGCCCGACAATCTGTCACGACACGAGAGGCGCCCCCTTGGTGTCATTGATTGTTCGAGCGCGCGTAGCCGACGAACGTTCAATGCCATGCGTACCAGCACGGTAGCTTGGTTGAGATTGGCAGGAGCTACACCATGGAAGGGCGAGAGCACTGGAGGAGCGGCGGTTGCACTGCTCTCGGCAGGTGGTGGCGATGCTCGATGGCTCATTTGGCGGACGAAGGGTGAGTGTGTGGATCGCGCAGTTGGCGGGAAGTAGAGAGCAGAGCGTGATGCACACGGCGAGAGGCGGGAGAGCGACACCACCAACAGCAACAACGAGGAGAGAGAGGAAGCAACGAGATGCGCTGCGTTAATGTACCAGCACCCATGAAGGGGCAGTCGACCTCGAGAAGCTCGGTTAGCTCAGTCGGTAGAGCGTGGGCCTAATAAGCTCAAGGTCGTGAGTTCGATCCTCACACTGAGCATCTTCGCCTCCCGCATCGCCCCTCGCAAGAGGAAGCGATGCGGGAGTTTATTTATTGTTATTTATTATTTGTTGTTATTTGTTTATGCTGCCCACCACCATCAACACCCTTGCCCTATCAACACACCGCCATCAACCCCATCGAGGTCCCGGTACTTGGTACTTGATCAGATAAGCTCTCTTGGATTATTGGTACTTGATCAGATAAGCTCTCTTGGGGATTATTGGTACTTGATCAGATAAGCTCTCTTGGACTATTGGTACTTGATCAGATAAACTCTCTTGGACTATTGGTACTTGATCAGATAAGCTCTCTTGGATTATTGGTCCTTGATCAGATAAGCTCTCTTGGACTATTGGTCCTTGATGAGATGAGCTCTCTTGGACTATTGGTACTTGATCAGATAAGCTCTCTTGGATTATTGGTCCTTGATCAGATGAGCTCTCTTGGATTATTGGTACTTGATCAGATAAACTCTCTTGGATTATTGGTACTTGATCAGATAAACTCTCTTGGATTATTGGTACTTGATCAGATAAACTCTCTTGGGGATTATTGGTACTTGATCAGATAAGCTCTCTTGGACTATTGGTACTTGATGAGATGAGCTCTCTTGGACTATTGGTACTTGATCAGATGAGCTCTCTTGGACTATTGGTACTTGATCAGATAAACTCTCTTGGATTATTGGTACTTGATGAGATGAGCTATCTTAAATTATTGGTCCTTGATCAGATAAGCTCTCTTGGACTATTGGTACTTGACGATATGAGCTCTCTTGGATTATTGGTACTTGATCAGATGAGCTCTCTTAAATTATTGGTCCTTGATCAGATAAGCTCTCTTGGATTATTGGTACTTGATGATATGAGCTCTCTTGGATTATTGGTCCTTGATCAAATGAGCTCTCTTGGATTATTGGTCCTTGATCAGATGAGCTCTCTTGGATTATTGGTACTTGATGAGATGAGCTCTCTTAAATTATTGGTCCTTGATCAGATGAGCTCTCTTAAATTATTGGTACTTGATCAGATAAGCTCTCTTAAATTATTGGTACTTGATGAGATGAGCTCTCTTAAATTATTGGTACTTGATCAGATGAGCTCTCTTAAATTATTGGTCCTTGATGATATGAGCTCTCTTATTATTGGTACTTGATCAGATGAGCTCTCTTGGATTATTGGTCCTTGATCAGATGAGCTCTCTTAAATTATTGGTCCTTGATCAGATGAGCTCTCTTGGATTATTGGTCCTTGATCAGATGAGCTCTCTTAAATTATTGGCACTTGCTCAGATGAGCTCTCTTAAATTATTGGTCCTTGATCAGATGAGCTCTCGTCCTCGAGGGCCACGTGTTGACCAAGTACCAATAATCCAAGAGAGCTTATCTCATCAAGGACCAATAATTTAAGAGAGCTTATCTGATCAAGGACCAATAATTTAAGAGAGCTCATCTGATCAAGGACCAATAATCCAAGAGAGCTCATCTGATCAAGGACCAATAATCCAAGAGAGCTCATCTGATCAAGTACCAATAGTCCAAGAGAGCTCATCTGATCAAGTACCAATAATCCCCAAGAGAGCTTATCTGATCAAGTACCAATAATCCAAGAGAGCTCATCTCATCTCATCAAGTACCAAGTACCGGGGACCTCGATGGGGTTGATGGCGGTGGGTTGATGGGGCAAGGGTGTTGATGGTGGTGGGCAGCATAAACAAACAAACAACAAATAATAAATAACAATAAATAAACTCCCGCATCGCTTCCTCTTGCGAGGAGGGCGATGCGGGAGGCGAAGATGCTCAGTGTGAGGATCGAACTCACGACCTTGAGCTTATTAGGCCCACGCTCTACCGACTGAGCTAACCGAGCTTCTCGAGGTCGACTGCCCCTTCATGGGTGCTGGTACATTAACGCAGCGCATCGAGCTGCTTCCTCGTTGCTTCCTCTCCTCGTCTCCTCGTCTCGTTGTTGCTGTTGGTGGTGTCGCTCTCCCGCCTCTCGCCGTGTGCATCACGCTCTGCTCTCTCTCAATGTTGTACAACGTGCTGCAACTTACCATCCGGGCTCTGCGTGTCGCAGGGCTCGTGAGTGTTGCCACTGGTCTTCTTCGATGGGCACAGCCCATGTTGCAGCGACGCGTCCTGCACATCCTCGATCGCTTGCCTCCGACTGGTTTGTTCGATCCACCGGACGATGTGGTCTTTAGCGAGTACTGTCGCCACGTGTTGCGCACGCTCGAGAGCTCTCCTCGCACCGAGTACCTTCGCTCGGCGCAGACCGAGCTGGCGGCCGCGTGCGAGCGCGATCCCGAGATGCATTGGCTCAGTGTCGAGCTCCTTCAACTCGGCGCCGAGCCGCAGCTTCTGCAACTGTGCGAGGCTCTCGAGCGCCTCTCGCCCGGGCGTCTGTACCTCGAGTGGCACGGCCATCGCACGTATGCCGACGCGCAGCGCTTCTCGGATCACGTGCTCGACGAGATCCGCGTCGGCATGCGGCGCAAGGCCTCGCGTACCGGCACTCCACGCTCCGAGCACGACATTGAGGATGGTGTGCAGCGCATCATCGAGAGCGATGCCGCCAAGCGCGCTCACCGAGCCCGCCTGGCCGACGCCATGTGGCCACGAGTCGAGGCCGATCCTGACTACCAGCAGTACCAACGCGCACTCGGTGCCTTCGAGGCATCGGGAGCTGCAGAGTTACAACGTCGCTACCGCGAGATGGACCAGAACGTCGGTCACGGTCGTCGATCACGTGGTAGCGCCTTCGAGGAGCGTGCTCACACGGCCTTTTTACTACTCGAACCACGTCTACGCCAGCGACTACGTGAAACCAATCGTCATCATCACGATCATCATCATCATCAAGTGGAATCAACCATCATCGAGGCACCTCAGAACAATACCGACGAGGAACAGCAAATCGATCCCAATCTGCACTACGTCACCGGAAGCACGTGGATCGATGAAGCTGGCAACATGGTCGGTGAGCTCGATGTCGTCTTCCTCAATGGCGACGAGGTGATCGGTATCGTGGAGTTTAAGTCCAACTGCTACGAGATTGCTGCCGCCGAGCGACAGCACCTCGTCAAGATGCAAGGCCGCCACTCGATACGAACCGACGACGGTCGTCGTCTGCGACTGACAGAACGACCACTCTTCTTTGTGGCAACACTCATCCCCGGTCACGAATACCTCCTTGGTGCCGAAGCGCAAGTCGTTGCCGCCATCACCGATGCGCTCTTTGGCGAGCAGATCGACATCAATGACCACGAACGCATGGCACAACTTGCACATCGTATCCGTGACGACCTAGCACTCACCGAATCACCACAAGATTACATGCGCCGGAACCCTGACCATGTATTGGTGCTGCTCTAAGTGTACCAGTCGAGACATTGAGCACTAGCTATGCTCTCCTCTTTTATGCTCTTCTATTTATTATTTACAAGTACTGTAAAGACACCATCAATACAATCATGAACAGTAAGTTGTAGTAAAGAACAGTAGTACCAACGATCTTCCTCTCCCTTTGTTGTCTCTCTCACTCTCACATCCTACAACCTCGCTCGCTCTCTAGCTATAGCTACTGAATCGAGAGATAATTTGTACAATATGGCATCTGGTCCCTTCCGATGTATTGGACTCACGGGAGGTATTTGCTCGGGCAAGTCATCGATACTCGCATACCTGAGCTCGCTTGGTGCTGGCATCGTTGAGACTGATAAGGCTCGTCTCTCGTGCTATCCCTCACTCTCGATTGAGCCATATCACTAACGTATGATCGCTAATCTTCTCGAGTACAGATTGCACATCAACTCTACCAACCAGGTACCGAGGTACATCGCCAAGTGCTCGAGGCCTTCCCAGCGTTGGTGCCACCCAGCTCGCACGGTAACTCGGCGACACTCGAGATCGATCGCAAGGTCTTGGGCGACATTGTCTTCCGCGATCCATCGCAACGACTCGTATTGAATAGCATCGTATGGCCTGCCGTTCGCTTGTCAGTCGTTGAGGCAATCCAGCGACATCGAGATGCTGGTTTGCGTGCTGCTGTCGTGGTTCGTAGTACCATACTCCACCTTCACCTCCACCTTGAAGCAACGAGAAGCCTCCCGTTACTCATATACGATCATCAATAGGAATCTGCCATGATGCTCGAGGCCTACAACGGTAGACCACCATTTGCTGATGCCGTATGGGTCGCTTGTGTCAAGCCCGAGAACGCCATCATTCGCATGCAAGAGCGCAACCAACTCACGGTCGAACAGGCCCAGAAGCGTCTGGCATCTCAATGGACCAACGAGCAACGTATTGCATACGCTGACGAGGTCATTTGGACGGATGGACCTATTGAGACTACACGTACCTACATCCGGGCTGCTTGGGATCGTTTGTTCGCAACCACAACCTCCTCGTCGTAGTGAATCGACATCATCGCCGCTAACAACATGTAGATTGGTGAGATTATGCATCAACAATCTCACTTAATCTCACTCTCTCACTCACTCAATAGGTAGATATAATCAAGTATTGCTTTATATTGTGAACGGTATAAATGAGTTGAGCTTGATGGATTGGTAGTCGAGTGTGATACGTGTGAGGATTGGTTCATTCGTTTGGTTGCTTGCTGCTGCACGCACACAGAGACACCCACCCGCACACACATCTCACAGTGTAGTGTCTCACTTGTTACTTGTCTACTCAATGTCCAGGCTACGACATCCACTTCAACGTCTCGTTGGTGACCATCTCACTCGTCAGGTGGGTTCAGGTCCTCATCATCATCATGCTTGGTGGTCTCGTCAGACATCGATCCATGGCGCTTCGCTCATCGTGATACCACGAGCAACACCATCATCACCCTCCTCCACCATCATGCTCAATCCAACTACAAGGCCACTCTCTTCGACACCTCGACGTGATAAGAAAGCAACCAATCTCGAAAAGGAACGAGCAGCAGAGGCTGCAGCGGCTGCAGCACGCGAGAGAGCACAGCAGCTCTCGAGCAAGCTCGCAGAGGCCATGGCTGCCGAGAAGGCCAAGGTCAAGAGCAAGACCGACAGCTCCTCGCTCACTGCCAAGTCATTGATGGACTCGAGCTACGGCTCTCATTGGCGTCGATGGCCTCCGACGTGGTTCGCTGCTACCGCTGCGGCTGCCGTGTTAATGTTCACCTGCAACAGCTTGACCACACGTACGACGCGTCGTCGTCGTCGTCGTCGATTGCTCGAACACGAGCCTTGCTTCATCTCTCTCGATAATCTGATGATGGATTGATCGTATCTATGTGTATGCATGCTCTCACACGTTGGGACCATATAGCCAAGTCAATCGATCCAATTGAGGGTGGTGATACTCCGAACGAGAAGTTGCTCTTCCTCGCGTGTACTGCAAACGGTATGCCAAGACACAAGCACAACAATCTCGACACAACAATATGCATACAATGACACTCGATTGATCCTCAAACTCACTCAATCATCGCACTAAATGTAATGCCACCACCAACGACAACGACAGGCAAGTTCTTAATGGACAACACAACGGGACTGTTGCGCGCTCATGGAGCATCATTGATGGCACTGCTGCCATCGGATCTCGAGATCCTACATCATCCATCGTCCAAGACCGATGTTGAACAACTCGATCGAACCTCCAAAGTGCTTCATGCGCTGTCTTGCTTCCGATCGTCAAGTACGCCGAGACTCGAACTTCCGCTCAATCATCGAATCGCTCTATTCACATTGCTCTCTCTCTCTCTCTCTCTCTCTCTCTCTCTCTCTCTCTAGGTCCTGCAAGTATCCAATTCATTCAAGATAATGCTGAGAGAATCGTACAAGCTGCTCGAGTGTGTCTCCAAGCAACGCGTACTCCTGGCATGGCACGCAAAGAGGAATCAGCCATCAACAATGCACGCTTCGTTGCAATGCAGGCGCTTGTGACACTATCGGAATATCGTACGCCATGCTCACATACAACTTACGAGTATACTTTGACAGAGTAGTAGCTGATTTTTGCTCTCTCTCTCTCTCTCTCTCTCTCTCTCTTTGTTGTCAATTTACAGCATCGATCGTTCAACGTGCTCAATCTCTCGTAGTACCAATGGCAGAATTCTCTGTAACAGCCAATCGTGCCATTCTACCATTCATGAAGTTCCTCGTCAACTGCGGAGACAATCGTACGACTAGAACCATTCCATGCAAATGCACCCGGTCCATCTCTCAACCAACACTCGGTGCTCGTAGGTGAGGTCCTTATTCAGGCGGCAAAGCGAAACGGCTTCGTAGAGTGGGTCCACTCGTGGCAACAGAATGGAACCAACTTTGAAGCCGAGGCAAGCGTGCATCTCCTCAAGATGCTGTCGGTCGCTTGTCGTCCACTCTTCGACAATCGTGATACCGAGTACGTGCATAATCACAGGAGCACGCGCGTTGGCATTCTTCTCTCTTGCTCTGACGCTCCTCGCCGTGCCAAGTCCGCAGGCATACTTGTCAATCTCCGATCGAGATTGGGCCGTTCTAACGACCGTATATCAAGTCGATATGCCAAGCAGTCGCATCCCGATGGCGTGGTATGCTGCACTTCCTGAGGTACGAAGAGCTCTCATCTCCGTGCCCCATTCCTCGAGTTATTCAACGACCGACTCAATGGTACATTCAGCTTGGAGTTACTGGTGCTATCGGTCTAGTCTGGGGAGGAGCTCGTTCCTTCTTTGCTGGAGCTCAGTCGGTACGTCGGATAGAGTATGCTGTTCAACTCATTCATCAACTCACCGATCACGCTCGTGTATTCTCAGGTGAACCCCAAGCTCCCTGTATCTGCTCTTGCACGAACAAGCACTGGTGCTATCGTAGCAGCAGCAGGCTCTTTGGCCTTGTATGCTTCGATCTCACTCGTATTGTCAATTGCTGATATAGTACCTGAGACTGAGGTATATTTCCTACTCACTCACTCGTTCTCTCTCATTCTCTCTCTCTTACTCACTAAATCACTCTTCAATCATACAGTCTCGAGTACAACGATTATTCTATGGTCTACTCGGAGTCTCGGCTGGAAGCTTTTACTCACTAATGCTGCTTCGCTTTTCACCATATTCGTTCGTGCCCGTGATGATTAGTACTGCCAAATTCCACTACTACGACCAATATATGCGCTAAACCTCCATACGTGCGTGAGTGTATGTGAGTGAGTTACAACGATGCTGATCGCCAATCATCAGACATGAGTAAACCACCAGTTCACAGTGATTGCTCAATGAGACAAGCAAACTGTGTAGTACTGTTCTTAATTCTCATCAACACACCAACACAACAACACCATGCAACAACAACAACCACCATTATCAAACACTATTCAACTACCACGACAAGTAGTTACAGGTTCCGTGTTCGAACTACGTGACCTTGGAGGTTGTAGTAATAGAGACGATGGTGGTTGTCGTAATGATATGGATCTCCAGAATGCATCGTGCGTGTTTGGCGATGATACGACCGAGCATGCTTGTGCCGTTGGTCCCGATGGCTCGCTCGCTTGTGCAGCACCATTCGATCGAGTCAGTACAACGACAGGACCTATGGTGCTACGAGTCCGAGTCGGAAGTGGTTGTGAGGCCAATCGAGTGTACGAGTACTATGCCGATCCAGACCAAGGGATCGCTGGCATCGATAACGCATACGGTCAAAGCGCCGACCGTGCACCTACGCCGACACATGGGCTGTTCTCGCGAGCGCGATATGCATGTAATCGTCGTCATCGCGAGACATCGCTGAACCCATTGCGTTGGCTATTTGCTCGCTATCGACTGGCAGCTGAGGCGTTCGCCGAGTGCGTCGGTACCTTCATTCTGACGCTAGTCGTCACCGGGAGCGTGTGCAGTGCCGCGCTCGCCGGCTCGCAAGTCGGTCTCTGGCCGGTCGCGATCGTGTGCGGCCTCGGCGTGGCGCTTGCCATCTACTGCACGGCGGCCATCTCGGGAGCACACCTGAACC
>Ga0209935_1003717_pt1 | contig 15176 bp, 29 predicted proteins | sample ThiBio_1000_plan_2_FD_183958 | JGI IMG/M metagenome (GOLD analysis project Ga0209935, IMG submission 183958) | Wastewater bioreactor microbial communities from Cape Town, South Africa - Thiocy_cont_1000_plan (SPAdes) | ecosystem: Engineered > Bioreactor > Thiocyanate-remediating >... | reverse complement strand
AGAAGCAACGGCGCAGACAACGAGCAGGTCAGCGGACGAGGGGAGCCTATGAGAAAGTTGGCGGAGGGGACAACGGTGGAGAGAGGGAGCGCGGGTAGAACGAAGGAAGGAACGAACGAGGCGAGAGCGCGAGAGAGGTAGAGGTACGTTACGAGCGAGGCAGCGGGAACAAGAGCGCGCCAACGTTGGGGACAGTGGAGGTCGTGGTACAGAACGGACGGCGGCAGAGGAGAGGACGAGAAGCAGCAGCAGCGACACACGCGCGGCAGCAGCAGCAAGAACACGCCAGGAACACCCAAGCGGGTAATGAAAGAGATCACACGCGTGGGGAGGAGAGAGCGAAATCTACTACTCCTTACTCTAGGTTAAAGCGGTCGGGATCGTGGAGCGACGCGGGGATGGTGATGGGTGGTGGGCGAGAGAGAGAGAGCTATGGATAGCGCGCTCTCGCTACACACGGTGCTTGAGCGAGGGCGGAGAGGCGGTGGTGGGTGTGTAGGAGGGAGAGAAGCGAAACACTGCGACCTCCGCCACACGCACCACACGCTAAATCCTCTCTCCTTTCGCCCAACAGCGCCTGTCGCACCCTCGGCGTTGCTACGGCCGAACCCGGGTGCCCCACCTCCGGAGTCTCGGTCGCGCGCTCGCTCACTCACTCACGACCACAATTCTCCTTGTGCGCACACTCACTGACGTGCTCCGAGTGGGCACTACGTATCGTGGGAGCAGGCAAGTCACTTGACTCAACGCGCTCGAACAGGGACGCTGTGGATAAATAAGGGCCGCAGGAACTTGGGTGGGGCTTGGTCGATGAGATGACACCAGTCTGCTGCCGATATTCATCGCTATCCAGTCGGATGTACGAGGCGTATCTCCAGCCGCCCAGCGATAATATATCTTCATCAATACGTGAGAATGAATTAATCTTCCCCCGTAGGTATGCGAACCAGTACGCGTGGCGCGATAAATAACGGCGCTCGGAACTCTCGCAGGTCGACGAACTCCGACATCCCATCGAGCTTGGCTCAATGCCACTTTTCGGACACCGACGCAATCTAATTCACACACACGCGGGTACCCACGCGTGGTCCCAGAGTTAGAGAGGCCATTGATATCGTAAATTCTAAACCCCAACCCGAGGTAACCCCGACAAGAATACGTGGCTGCTCAGTAGAGCCCTTACCTCCGTGTGAGAGGTGGTAGAATCATCACCCCCAGCGTGATGACCCTAACCACCGACCAAGCAACAAGATATAGCTGGTCCACAGGCAGGCAGGCAGGTAGGCGTGTGGTTCGGGTCTCTGGTGAGTGGCGTGGGGTAGCACGCAGTTCCTCAGAAGCTCCGCTGCGCGTTCCGTTGCTTCTTCCTCTGCTCGCCGCGCGCCGCCCACACCGCCTCCGCACCTGCGAGACGCTCTTTGCTTGCTTGCCCGTGCCCTTGCCCTTGCCCTTGCTTGCTTGGCTCTCCTCGTGGTAGTGTGCGTTGGTTGATTCTCGACCACTTATAATAATTCTTGTTGCACCGAAGAGCTCGTTGATTACTTTTGCAACCGTACGTACGATACGTCGATCGAGCTCGAGGGCGCTGCTGTGTTGTTTCGAGCTGACGACGCGCGTTTGTCTGTGTGCGCGCCTTGTAGAGTCGAGATGGCCGACAAGGGACTCACTAGGATTGCTATCGTCAATCCCGAGAAGTGCAAGCCTAAGCGATGTCGCCAGGAGTGCAAGAAGACCTGCCCCGTGGTGCGCATGGGTATGTTGCGCCCACCCAGACGCGCTATCGAGATCGAGATCGAGATCGCGATCGCGATCGCCCACACGAGCAGGCCGCGCTAACTCGTTCGCCGTCTCGTAGGTAAGCTTTGTATCGAGGTCGCTCCCACCTCCAAGATCGCCTGGATCTCGGAGGAGCTGTGTATCGGTTGCGGTATCTGTGTCAAGGCACGTATCTCTACCGCGCGCGCGATCTTGCTACATCCTATGTGCCAACCACAAATATCTCCATCTCTCGATATCGCTCCTATCTACTCTCGTTGCGTGGCGTGGCGCTCGTCTAACTCTACCCATCTCTCGTGGGTATACTTGTAGAAATGTCCGTTCGAGGCTATCACGATCATCAACCTGCCCAAGAACCTCGACACGCAGACCACGCATCGCTATGGAGCCAACACCTTCAAACTCCATCGGTATGAAGACCATCACCATCATGCCCGCGTGTCCAACGCCCCCACTCCTGCGGTCTCCGTTATCATCCATCTAGCCATCTAGACAGATCCTTCTATGATATACCTGTCGTTCGCTGTCGTTGTCTCTCGAGTTTGATGTGATTTCGGCTGCTAACCGAGGTCGCAACGTGATGGCGCTCGCGCATAGTCTGCCGACTCCTCGTCCTGGCCAGGTGCTCGGTCTCGTCGGTACCAACGGAATTGGCAAGTCGACTGCGCTCAAGATCCTCGCCGGAAACTTGAAGCCGAACCTTGGTCGCTTTGGTGTACGTGATCGCGTCGTGCCGGTCTCTCTCTCTCACTCATCTTGCTGAACGCGTGCTTGCTTGATGTTGTGGCACTAGTCGCCGCCGGATTGGCAAGAGATCTTGGCGTACTTTAGGGGCTCGGAGCTCCAGAACTACTTTACCAAGATCCTCGAGGACAACATGAAGGCGGTCATCAAGCCGCAGTACGTCGACCAGATCCCCAAGGCCACGCGCGGCAAGGGCTCCGTTGGCGTGTTGATCGATGCCAAGGACGAGCGTCACTCCAAGGAGACCATCTGCGAGGAACTCGGTACGTACCCAAGCACTCGAGCTGCTGCTGTCGTTGTTCTTGTTGTGTTGTTGTAAATATTGACGCGTTGTTGGTACCACTACTCTAGACCTCATGCCGGTTCTCGACCGAGACCCTGGAGATCTTTCGGGAGGAGAGTTGCAGCGCTTTGCGATTGCGATCGTCGCCATTCGAGATGCGAACGTCTACATGTTTGATGAGCCTTCGTCGTACCTCGATGTGAAGCAGCGCCTCAAGGCTGCGCGCGTTATCCGAAGCCTCCTCAACCCGGAGACGTACGTAATATCTCACGCTCACTTGTACTGGAGAGAACGAGAGAGAGAGAGAGAGAGAGAGAGAGAGAGAGACTACGTGCATAGGCGTGATCATTAATTCTATGATATCGAACATGGCAATAGGTTCGTGATTGTGGTCGAGCATGACTTGAGTGTGCTCGACTACTTGTCGGACTTTATCTGCGTGTTGTACGGTCAGCCCGGCGCCTACGGTGTCGTAACGATGCCGTTCAGCGTGCGTGAGGGCATCAACATCTTCTTGGCTGGCTTCGTCCCCACCGAGAACCTGCGCTTCCGAGACGTGTCGCTCACGTTCAAGGTCTCGGAGACGGCCGAGGAGGAGGAGGCTTCTGGGCACTTTGCTCAATACAACTATCCTGCCATGACCAAGACCATGGGTCCCTTCAAGCTTGTCATCGAGCCTGGCAAGGTATGCACGTACCTGCCCACCAAACACTCGCTTGTTACCGTGCTTGAGTGAACCCTAACGGTCAATTTGTCGCTTGATAGTTTACCGATTCTGAGATCATCGTGTTGCTCGGTGAGAACGGAACTGGCAAGGTATGTTTGTTGTGATCGATGCTGGCATCGAGCTTCTGTGGTCATTCACTCACGCGTATACCCGCTCGCTCGCTCGCTCGCTCGCTCTAGACGACGCTTGTACGTCTCCTCGCCGGCTTGATCAAGCCCGATGACTTGTTCGTCGAGGTTCCCGATCTCTCGATCAGCTACAAGCCGCAAAAGATCTCGCCCACATTCGAGGGCACTGTGCGCCAGCTGCTCCACCAAAAGATCCGATCGTCGTACCTGCACCCGCAGTTCGTGTCGGACGTGACGCGCCCGATGAACATCGAAGAGCTGATTGACCAAGATGTGCAACATCTCTCGGGAGGAGAGTTGCAACGTGTCGCTCTTGTGCTGTGCCTCGGCAAGCCAGCTAACGTCTACTTGCTCGACGAGCCGTCGGCTTACCTCGACTCTGAGCAACGTATCGTTGCCTCGAAGGTTATCAAGAGGTACGCGCACGCGCAAGACGAGAGAACAAGAGAGAGAGAGAGAGAGAGAGAGAGAGAGAGACTGATGGCATCATCGTTCTATGATTGATACGTACCAGGTTCATTATGCACGCCAAGAAGACGGCGTTCGTGGTAGAGCACGACTTTATCATGGCTACCTATTTGGCCGATCGCGTGATTGTGTACACGGGAGAGCCTTCGGTGCAAGCCACGGCGCACTCGTACGTTTTCTCGTTGCTGTCTCTCGCAGAGTGGATTGGTTGCTTACTCATGAACGCGCCCACGTTCAACAACAGGCCGCAAGACTTGCTTTCGGGCATGAACTCATTTTTGCGATCGCTCGACGTGACGTTCCGCCGCGATCCGACCAACTACCGACCACGCATCAACAAGCATGCGTCGCAGCTCGACCAGGAGCAAAAGTCCAGCGGCAACTACTTTTTCTTGGACGAGTAAGGTATACTCGCCGTAGTCGTTTCTCGACGCGTGCGTGTGCCTGTGCGTGTTCGTGCGCGTGTCTACTCTATCACACTCGTGCGCCTCCTTGTCTCGTCTTTTCTTCCACTTCTCTGCACGACCGCCAGTCGATCGTGAGTGAGGATGGCTCTCTCGCTCACTTGGAGTGATTGCCATCAGCACTACCAAAGTTTTCCGTAATCAACAACCCGTTGAGTTTGAGCTCTTCTATCCACACTCTTCTTTCTGCGTCTATCCGTCTGATCTTCTTCATTCAACCTCGGTATCAATACGTTCACATTCCAAGACACCAACTATATAACGCGGCAACCATGAATAAATTCAAGAACTACGCGATACGATCAATCCCATCTTGTTGCAGCAGCGCTCGCGTGGGGACATGGTATTTGCTTGCAGTCGCGCGCACGCATATATTTCAGGTCTCTTGGTATTGTGGGCACAACAAAGTGCACACAACATGAAATACATACAGCAGCTACAACAACAACAGCAACTCATCTCTATTTACAATTGGCACGACGATGCCATAGTCTATTCATCCATCCATTCATCATCTCGATCGGGCTTGCCACGATCACAAGCCATACTCGCGATGGCGATGATGATGAGGAGGAGGACGATGACAACGGCAACGATAGTATAATTATAGTGTACGACAACAGCGGTATCTCGAGGAGACTGATAATGGTACTTTCTCACGCTCCTCCTACAACTACAACAAGAAAAAAATCACAACAAACGCCACCACCACGACCACCACGACAATCAAAACGACAATCAAAACGACAAATGAAACGAAAATGAAGCTCTCCTCTCATTCTCAATAGCGTACAAGTCACGCGATTACGTATTATACATTGCCCTTGTCGGTTTTGCGTACTCGGCGCTTCTTCTTTTTCTATTGTTTCACGAGTGCGCGATGAGTGACAAAGCTAATGTATGGAATGTATCAAAAGGTGGGCTGCGTATTCGTACCGAAAGGCGCTGTTGGTAAATTTGCTCAAGAGCTTCATGGATTGCACGCGTGTTTCGGAGGTAAGCTTGTTCTTTCATCTTGACGATCGCTTTCGAGAACAGTTGCAGGCGCTTTTGGTTGTTGGTCCGCATTTGATCACTGTAGGCACAAGTGACAGCATATTAGTTGTGTACACAAAAGTAGCAGAACAACACAGAGGCTAACAATACCACAGGGCAACGAACTCTTGAACAAATACATACCGTAATGATCGTTGAAGGGCACGAATCTCAGCACAGATTTCGTCATCCTCTCGTTGAGAGAGATCAATCTGTAGCAGATGAACAAGTGAGCGTGTGGGTGGTACAACTGAACTTTTGCGGATTTACAAGTACGTACCACCGTATCGTCATCCAGTAGCCCGATGCTCTTGAGTTCCATTCGAATGCGATCCTCGAGATTGCTCATGTCGGTGCGACCATTTACAGGAACGATCGAATCGAGTGGCGTCGACTCGTCGAACTCTTCTCCGTCCTTGATGGGCTCGGCCGGAATGATCTTGTGGTGTACAAAGGCCGCCAACAATCGCTGCGTTAGGTCGCCCATATCGTTGCTTTCACCAGTGGCATTCGAGGAGGAGGAGGAGCTGGTGGTCGACGTGGAGGTCGAAGATGAGGAGCTGCTTCGGCTACAAAGGAGGGCAGCGTGAATTAGGCAACATTCGTGGCTGAGTGAGTGAGTGAGTGCAAACATACTCAAAATGTCCACTCAAAGTCTTTGATCGACGCGTCGTGAGTGGTGAGGAGGAATAGGCAAGCTCGGCAGGATCGCATGCATCTTCGAGCATCCAGGTCTCGGTGTAGTGGCGGCCGAGACGCGGGATAGAGAAGACGGGATCGTCCTTGATGTCCTTGGGAATGAGCCATTGGAGGTGCTCCTCGGTCAAGGTGCAAATGTACGGCTCGATCGTCGTCCAGAAGGGGTTGACCGATAGGTCTGCCAACATTGGCGGGGCCTCTTCATCTTCTGAAGGAGCCTCCTTGACACTAAGACGCGATAACGACAACAACAACCAATGAGCGACGATCGATACAAAAGGTAGAGTGAGAGCGGATCGTACTTGTTGGCGTTGCCTGAGCCGGCCTTCTTGCGCTTGTTGCGGTTGCGATCTGCCGTGGAGGTCGTGGTTCGCGTAGAAGCTGGTGTAGAGGGTGCAGAGGTTGGGGCGGTGACTGTGGTTGTACTCGCCGGCGTGGTAGAGCTTCTCTTGAGTTTGCTATTTCGACGTGCAAGCTAATACCAGAAGAACAATGAGGAGGATGAGCAGGAGGGAGTCGATGACGAGTGGAGTGGAGTGTTAGTTTGGGGTGAAAACACAACACAACAAAGGTGCTTGTGTGAGAGGGTGTATGTGTGTGTAGCGTACGCCTGATTTCTTCTTTGAGTGGCTGGTGATAGGAAAGCAGCAACGCAATGGTGGCAAGCAAATAAGATACGAATCGTGAGAATGCAACATTGGACAGGAAGTGAGTAAGAGATGGAATAGAACCTTGAACTCTCTGGATCGTGTGTCACAGGCCCATCTCCAGTGATGTCGACATCGAGATCCATGTCGTCTTCCTCCTCTGCAACGAGTAGGGAAGACAGTGAGCAATCGGCGCGGAGCCAGAGCGAATAGAGATGATGCAAGTACGAACCGTCATTCGATAGGGCGCTCGCTACAGAGCTGGGAGAAGCTGGAGAGTCGACCGGGCGCGGGGAATCGAGGGCCACAGCGCTAGGGCGCCCACGAACTCGTGCTCGAACTCGCGTTCGTTTGCTGCAGCAACAATCGCAGATGCAATATTCTTGAGAATCCGTAGCTACCACGCGATACGATGCGAGCGAGAGACAAGGCGTACCGATACTCGTCTCTGGGTGAAGGCGGCCCAGTCGTTGTGGCAGCGATAGAAGAAGAGGTGGAAGAGGAAGAGGAGGAGGCAGTGGAGGATGGCGGGTCCTGGGTTGACGCCGAGCGAGTGAGGCGCTCTGGAGAGACCGAGGATAGCGCGAGGGTGAGTGAGTGAGCGTCTTTAGGGGTACGCACAACAAACATGCGCGCAGAAGCAACGGTCGGTAGGCTCGCGCTCGTGGCACACATGCCACCAACACTGCCGAGCACCATCGATCGTGGCAAGGAACGAGCGGTGGCACGTGGCAGCGGCCAGCAGTGGCGAGACGGTGACAGAGAGGGCGAGCGAGCGGGCGAGCGGGCGGCGTACCACAGGCGACGGGAACAGTGAAGGACGGATCGTTGGTGGGCGTGTCCTGCAGCAGCGGACCCAGGATGTCGATCTGGCCCTTGACGGCGCCCGTAAAGTCCTGCATCTTCTTGAGCAGCTCTTGCAGCTCGGCACGTAGCTGCAAGATGTCGGCATCCGAGCGGTCCTCGAGTGGAACGAGCGAGCCACCAGCGGCGGCCGCTGCCGACGACGAGGAGGAGGATGACGAGGACGAAGAGGAAGAGAAGCCCGGGTGAAGGTCGGCGAACGAGACCGGGATCTGAGACTGGAGCGAGAACAGAGGCGGGTCGAGGAGGGCCAGAGAGCTCGAGGAGGCCACAGAGGCGTCGCCGCCGGGCGGCGGTGAGCGCTTGCCCGGCGGGCGGCCGCGTCGGCCCATGGTGAGGGCGCCGACGAGGGATCGCGAGCTCGTCGCGGCGAGCGCGCTAGCGCCGGAGAGATACACGCCCGCGGGCTAGAAAAAATCGCAAAAACACCGCCGGCACGCGGACAAGTACAGCGGTACGAGCGACGACGAGTGGGGCAGCGAGCGACGAGAGCGAGCGACCGAACGAAAAGGGCGCCAACGGGCGATCGAGGGCGAGAGAGATAAAGAGGAGAGAGGAAAGGAAAAGGGAGGAGAGGAGGAGCGATCTCGGTGCGCGAGATCGCAACGCCCACCAGAGAGAAGCAGAGAGCGATGGATGGCGCTGTGGTGGTAGTCGCTGAGGGTACGTGCGTGTGGGTACGTGGCTTCGGTGCGCCAGTACAACGCAGGCTCCAGCGGCTCCTTAACAAACTCGTCGCTGCGTTCTAGAGCATCGGATGGCCTCCTGCGGCGCCGGCGTCCAGGTCCTTTAGCTCAGTGGAAGAGCGAAAGCTTTACACGCTTTAGGCCGCGAGATCGAAACTCGCAAGGATCACTATCGATCGCCCTCTCGTTTCTTTTTGCTGCTCCTCTTCTTGCGCGCCTCCTTCTCCTGCTGCCTCGCTCGCACGCCACGCTCCCACAGGCCCGCGCGCTGGTTGGCTCGATCTCTCGCGTACTCACACGCACACGCATACGCCATGGGCGATAACAAGATCACACTCGATGAACTGACCGACAAGAACCTCGGCCAGTTGAAGCTTATCAACCGCACCATCTTCCCCGTCAAGTACAACGACCGCTTCTACGAGGACCTCACCAAGCTGCCTGCTCGTCCGCTGACGCGACTTGGTATGTCTCCTCCCCCTTCTCCTCTTCATCCTCGCTCGTTCGGGTGAGCGTTTGTTCGTTCTGCTAGGACGCCACTTTCATGATCCAAGAGATTTTGGCTGCCTCTACGAAGAAAGCGACATATGATCTCACACATGATCTCACTCCCACGCACGCTGGTGCTCCCTGCGAACGCAGCGTTCTATGGCGACGTGATGGTCGGTGCCGTGTGCTGCCGCATCGAGGTGCCGGACCCTGCTTCTCCCGTGCAGCGTCTGTACATTATGACGCTTGGTGTGCTTGCTCCCTACCGCCGCCATGGAATTGGTACGTGTAATATGTCGCTCGCAGAGTGGGCCTGCCATGGCTTGCAAGACGCACGGACTACACAGCCTCTCAAAGCATTCGATGTTGTTTCTTTGATGTACTTGGCTGGTTATTCCAATGGCGCACACTTTTGATAATATCGTATCTGTTTCATTCGATGTGCGATTTATTGCTTCGTTCTAAACGTGCGTTGTGTGCGAATCGACTCGTATTCGGTACTGTATTGTACCGCTTCCTTGTCCATTTGTTATATCTTGTCGAGTTGTCGTAATCAAACCTTGAGCTGAGCATCTTGCAATATTTTTGATTGCATGCGATGTCGAGATGTATTTATGCTCGAGTCGATTATTTGCGATACGATGTTGTATTTATTGTTTGCGTTGAGCTGTATGGTCCTCCTTGTGTATTTATTGCATTGTATCTCGGTATCGATGTCGAATTGTATCGTGCCTTGAGCTGAGCAGCTTGCGATATTTTTGATTGCATGCGATATCGAGATGTATTTATGCTCGAGTCGATTATTTGCGATACGATGTTGTATTTATTGTTTGCGTTGAGCTGTATGGTCCTCCTTGTGTATTTATTGCATTGTATCTCGATATCGATGTCGAATTGTATTTACCGTACCTTGAGCTGCATCACCTCTTGCTTGTATTGCCTGTTGTTGGGATAGAGAAGTGAGACTTGTTCCGTGCCCGTTGTGAATCGCCCTTGTGCGCTACCGAATGACGCTAACTTGAGCCCTCCGTGATACGTGTGTCGGTATCAAGGTCGCCGATTGCTCGAGTACGTGCTCAACACGCTAGTGCCGCAATTCCCGAACCTCTCGGACATCTATCTGCACGTCCAAATCAACAACGACGACGCTGTGGCCTTCTACGAGAGGTTCGGCTTCTCCAAGGCCGGTACGATCGAGAACTACTACAAGCGCATCACGCCTTCGAGCTGCTTCATCGTGAGCAAGCCGATCGGTGCTCATGCCACCGCCTCGCCAACTGCCGCTGCCACGCAATGAACTCCCACACATGTACTTCTCTTGCACCAGCTGCCTTTGTACGCTACGAAGATTGCACTCGCTCGAACACTCCAGTGTATTGGCGTAACACGCAAACGAACAAGCATGCCCGACCAAGCTTCCAGCTTAGTGGGAGCAGAAGGTACAAATGGCGTGCTCATGCTCACCATGGCACGGTGCAATGCCAAGCGAGCACAACAACGTCAAGAAGTGCGCGCGGAGAGCGCTAGCGGCCGCCTGGGTCAGGCCGAATTGCCTCATCCATGCAGTCCCGCGAAGCTGTGACGGCGAAAGCCACACAAGCCGCAAGAACAACTTGGGCCGATTGGCGAGTAGGTCGCGTAGATACTCGACTCCCGATGAGGAAGCGATGGGATTGCTGAAGATAATCACCGCTCCGTTGCGTGATTCAGCGGCCACGAGCAAGGCTGTGAGGTCATTGCAAGTTTGCCTCGTATGAAAGATTCGATTACGCGATACATCGAGGTAACGGGGCTGGCGTCGCCGAATGGCGGGGAGATGCGTAAGGAGATGGCCAGCAAAGTTCAGATCCTGGGCATCGCGTATGCTATCAAGATCAAGCACGCGATCGATGAGAGGGCCGAGCCCGTGATCAGTCGAGACAATCTTGCCGCCCTCAGCAACCTCCGGCCGTATCCAGGCAGGAGGCGCAAACACCAACGCAGGAGTTGGGAATACGAAGCCGTCGAGCTCGTTTGCGTGCTCGAGTTCGAACAAGCAATGGTCGAGCTTCGTGAGCGACTCCGGGGGCACATCAGCGCTGCGAAGGAGCCTCTTTGCAGCCAGCCATTGATCTGCGGTCAGCTCCGTGGGCGGGCCAAGGAGGAGGAGCTCATCCTGCGCCTTGTTTGACACATCGATTGCTGCCGCAGTGAGAAGGTCGCGCCACGCTATTGGATGCCTCACGAAACACGATAAGCATCAAACACAAAGATAGGGGGTGCGGGGCGCAAGGGGCTGGTGTACAGGGTGATGCAGCCATATGCAGATATCGAAGGGAACAGGGTGGCGAAGGGAAGCTGGTGTACGATGCAGCAACGAAGCGCGTGTGCGTCGACCAGGAGAATGGAGCACTATGAAACAAGCTCAGGTTCTCCATGCTGATATTCTTGCACTCCGACATGGCGACGAAGACGAAGACGGCAACAGGTGAGGTGGAGGCAAAGGCGGGAGGTGTGATCCACGCCGCTTAGTATCCTCGAGATATCGGCGCTTGCGTGCGGCACTGGCTATCGCGGCGCGATCGATCGAGAGATGCAGATTCGTTCCGGAGCTGCTGACTCCACAAGTCCGAGTGTAATAATTAGCCCACACGGCGCAACACATGGGGAACTCGGTGTACGCGTACACGGCAACCATTCTGCGCCCAACACGAGACGCAAAGAGTGGCGCGAGACAAGGGAGACAAGAGCGCGGGCTCGGAGGCTCGGAGGCTCGGAGCGGCGCGGAGCGTGTTCGCTTTATCCGCGCAGAGGAACAATGGCGGTCGGAGTCTTCAAGCCCGCCGCGCCGTACACGCTGTCGGTCTCAGGCGAAGGCAGTCTCTAGCGCCCTGTCCCTCTCGCGCGCTCTCTCTCACTTCTTCGCCCTCCTGCCGCGACCGCACGCTCGTAGTACGCGCGCATCCCAAGTATCGTGCACCGAGTGCTTCGTGCCGTCATCGCAGTGTCGGTGTGGTTGTCGGTGCTTCATTTCCATCGCCACAGGCCACTGACAGGTAGCGACACCTGAGGCAGCAGGTACGAAGCTCGCCATCCCAGCCACAGCGATCGCCTCGCTGCTTGTCGTCGCCATACACGTGTGCTTCAGCAGCCGTATGCCTCGCGCTCGCCACGTTAATTTCTCTCGCTAGTGTCTTCTCGTCTTTCACCGTCGTGGTTATCGCTATGTCGTGGCTATCGTGATGGGCTGTGTATGGTGGTTTATCGCTTTCGCGCGAACGGTAGATCGTCTTCTTCAGCGCGTTTTTGTCGATATCGAGGGCGCAGCAGTCGCGGTAGCTGCAGTGGCGGCTGGAGCTACGCTCCTTGCAGGCATCCATATGCTCGTCACTTGTTTGTTGTTGGTTTCGTCACTGCCAGAGATTCTCTCTCGAGGTTTGTGAGTCGCGTCGTTTCCTTAGCAGCGCTTCAGCGTCGATCGTAGGCAACGCGAGAGGAAAAAGCTGTAGAAAAAGCAAGCGAACGAACGAGAGACGAGAGGCATCAAGAGCGAGATAGAGAGCAGCGAGGGGTCGAGGTCTTCCAAGGCGTACTGGTTGGTGAGAGGCAAGAGTAAGGTGAGCGATGCGCAAACACATGATCAGATCTCTGTGCTAGGTGAGTCAGTGTCGATATCGAGCTGGTCGATTGAAGAAAGGAAGGATAGGGATAGAGTATGGAGTTGATGGCAAGCGTGGTTACCACGAGCTGGCGGTCGAGCTCTACATCAGAGAGAGCCGTCAAGCGCGTAGGACTCGAAGCGTTGCGCGTTAGTCACCAGGCAGCAGCGGCACGCGGAGCTAGCAAGTACAATGGATATGGAGTGGATTCGATAAGATCGATCGTATTATATGGTAGAGGTAGAGATACACCACCGCCACCACAACAACAACCGAGAGCAGACATGTGTGAGGTGTGAGAAGGACTGGCTGAGAATGAGAATGGTGTTGATCGATAGAGGAGGAACCACTCCGGTCGGAGCGGAGTAGCGCGGAGTATGATTTTTCGAGCATTTTCTGCTTCGATGAGAGATATCTAGATCGTCGTAAGCGAATGATAGATGGTACTGTGCGCATGTGAGTGTCTCTCGGGATCACAGAGTGTCAATGTCTCGGTCGAGTAGTGGTGGAGTTGGTAGCTCGGTATCGCAGCCGAAGGAGAGAAATCGCTATGAGGAGTCGAGCTCCGGAGCCAAGCGGAGCTCTCCCGCTCCCTCTCCCGCTCGTGTCTGTGCGTGAGTCGTCATTATCTTTATCTCCCTCCTCGCTTGCGCATCACACTCTCTCGTGTGCCTGCGTGTCTGTGTGTCTCTCTGTGGTTTCATCTTCGTTCTGAAGTTTACGTGGCTTTCACTTCCTCCTTCGCACCACATCACGGTTGGTCTTTTCCGATTGTGCACATATCTCTCTCTCTCGCGCATTCGTTCTTGATCAGCGATTTCGTTTGGAGCTCCTTCTCTCATGGTTGAGCTGACCTTTGCGAGTGGTACAATTTTGCTTTGCTTCGTTTACGTGTAGCGTGACACACGATACCATTACTCGTTAGATTGTTATTTATCTTACTCTCGGTCAATCTGTCATAGAGTGCCGTTGTTGTTGTTTTTAGTGTTGTGTCGTTTGTTCCGTCATTCGTTTGTACCTTGCGAGTGTCTGTGTCGTTTGGTTTCATTCGTGGCTCACTGGCAATAGTAGCGCTGTTGGCTCGTGCAAAGATGACCATTGAGCAACAAGAAGACTCTCGTAAAGATGTTGTGTCTGGTGGCACTGACATTCCGATGGACGACTTCTCCGGTACAGAGCCGGGAATGACGGCTGATACCGAGGATGACGTCGACATGATCGACGAGATCCAACGCGACACGGTCGAGGTTCCTGACGAGTACGATGACAATCCGGTACGTACGGATGAGCATAGCCTACTCGCGCGCTCGTCCGCGCATTGATATCGATAATTTGGCATACGTGTGATTCTAACCTCTCACTCACTCACTCACTCACTCTCACAGCCATGCTTTAGCTTCCGAAAGCTTTGGGCATTCACTGGTCCTGGATTTTTGATGAGTATCGCATACCTCGATCCTGGAAATATCGAGTCTGACCTCCGTGTACGCGTGGCATGCACGGCATACTTGCTCAATGTCGTCGTCTTGATTGTCGTAAGATCATCTTTCTTTACTTATGCTACTCTCGGTCTCTTGTTGCTGTAGGCTGGAGCTGGCTCTGGATATACTCTATTGTGGGTCTTGCTGTGGTCGACAGTGATTGGTCTTATTCTCCAGGTTCGTGCAGCCGATGAGAAGAGTGTCTGCTACGTCTGTGCCTGTGTATCAATTCTCACATTCATTCGATGGTGCCCACATTGTCCATGTGACGATGCTAGATGCTGGCGGCTCGCTTGGGAGTCGTAACTGGCAAGCACCTCGCCGAACTGTGTCGCGAAAAGTACGGCGTCGTACCGCGCTACTTTCTGTGGGTCATGACCGAGATCGCCATCATCGGCAGCGACATTCAAGAGGTGGTCGGTAGTGCGGTCGCCATTCAAATCTTGACGCAGATCCCTTCGATCGGCTTTGACGGCATTCCACTGTGGATCGGCTGCATCATCACGGCAGCCGATACATTCACCTTCTTGTTCCTCGAGAAGTATGGTACGTAATATTGCATAGCAACAAAGCTTCTTTCGCTCCACATATGCGCACTCGTTGGTTGGTATCTCACTCACTACAACCATGATCGGCGGGGCATCACAACAGGTGTGCGAAAGCTTGAAGCATTCTTTGGATTCTTGGTGACTGTGATGGCAATCACCTTCGGAGTCGAGTACTTTATCTCGGACCCCGACGAGTTGCAAGTGCTCAAAGGAACGATCGTTCCGACGCTTGGTGACAATCGAGGACCGAACTTGCTACTGGCCGTCGGAATCTTGGGCGCTGTCATCATGCCTCACAATATTTATCTTCACTCAGCGCTCGTGCAGGTATGAGAAAGCCCCTCAGTTGGCAACCAACTTCTCTCATCTCTCTCTCTCTCTCTCTCTCTCTCTCTGTGGAATACGGCCGGCATCGCCGTTGCATGTGTGAGATTGACTGATTGGGCTGAATGATATTGCATTTCTACTGTAGTCACGTAAAGTCGACCGTACACGCCCG